>Ga0172382_10003540_pt1 | contig 24650 bp, 24 predicted proteins | sample Leawel138RmetaG_FD_122245 | JGI IMG/M metagenome (GOLD analysis project Ga0172382, IMG submission 122245) | Leachate microbial communities from a municipal landfill in Southern Ontario, Canada - Leachate well 138R metaG | ecosystem: Engineered > Solid waste > Landfill > Unclassified | place...
ATATTATCGCCGCATCCTGGAGAAGACCGCTGCCGACGGTTACAGCGGATTCGCCCTGCGCAGGGCCAGGGAAAAGACGACGATCTGACAGGGCATCCGGAACGCCTCAGCGGGTCAGTATCACCGAGCCGCCATTGGCGCCGAGGCCCAGCACCGCGGTCATCCCGACTTTCGCATCGGATACCTGATGCCCCTCCGCCTGGCCGCGTAATTGCCAAAGGATTTCGGTCACCTGCAGCAAGGCCTGGGCCGTCGTCGCCTCGCCGAATGAGAGGAAGCCACCGCTGGGATTGACCGCGATCTCGCCATCGATCGCCAGCTTCCCGTTTTCCAGCATCCAGTCGCCCTGCCCCGGCTCATAGAAACCGAACAGCTCCGGCCAAGCCAGGATATGCCAGGCGGTATTATCCGCCATTTCAAGCACATCGATGTCTTTCGGCGCGACCCCCGCCATGTCGAAGGCCCGGCGAACCGCGCCCGCGACCTCGCTGGTGTGGGGAATGCCTTCGCGCACCGTCGTCGCGATGGTCGGGATGCGGCGCGCGGGATCGCCGAACTGGCCTGAGCCAACTGCGCAACCGGCAACCCGAACGGCAGGCTTGCCCGAACGTTTCACGAAGTCCTCGCTGCCCAGGATCACGGCGGCCGCACCATCGCTTACCGGGCAGATCTGGAGAAGGTGCAGCGGGTCCGCGACCATGGGCGACGCGAAGACCTCCTCCACGCCCACCGGATCGCGATACCGCGCATAGCGGTTTCCGGCTGCGTTCCTGCGCATCAGCACCGAGGCCTTGGCCAGCGTTTCCGCAGTGGTGCCATGATCGTGCTGCCTGCGCCGCGCTTCGATGGCCCAATAGGCCGGATTGGTCGCGCCCATGGTGACCCAGCGCAGGTAATCATTGTCGGTGCGGTCGTCCTTGCTACCCGGCGGCCGGGGAATGAAACCCTTGGGCATCCGCTCCGCTCCGAGTGCCGCAACCACATCATATTGCCCGCTGGCGATCAGCGAATAGGCGGATTGCAGCGCAATCACGCCGGCAGCGCAGGCGCCGCCGACATTGATGCAGGGCATGCCCTGCTCCGCGACCGCCTGCACGACCTCATTCGCATGCAGGCCCCAGCCCATCCCGCCTTCGAAGCGCGATGAAGCCGCGGCCAGCGCCTGCACGTCCGGCCAGGCGACACCCGCATCGGCAAGCGCGGTATCCATCGCCTCCAGCGCGAGCTGCAGTTGCGGCTTGTCCGGCCATTTGCCCCAGGGATGAACGCCCGCTCCCAGCGCATAGACCGGCCTCATGCCCGATCTCCCGCCGCGGCGAACATGTAGGTGCAGACATCGCCCCGCTCCGCGTCGCGGTATAGCGACTCGACCGCGAGGCGCAGTTTCATGCCGATCTCGACTTCGTTCTCGCCGATCCCCGAAAGCATCCCCATCACGCGCAGACCGGCACCGAGATCGACCAGACCCAGCACATAAGGCGCCCAATCGTCCATGCGAAACAGGGGTGGCGGCTGGTAGCGCTGGATCGTGTAGCTGTAGAGCGTCCCCTCATCCGGCAGCAGCGTCCGCTCGAGGCGCTTGTCGTGGCAATCCGGGTTGGGGCAGCCCGGCATCTGCGGGAAGTAGAGCGTCCCGCAGCCGAGGCAATGCGAGCCGATCAGGCGCGGCCCACTCGACCCCATTTCGACGAGACCTTCCACCACCATCTCGGGATCGGCGCCGTTCATCGCAAGGCCGGTCAGAGCGAGAGAATGTCGCGGGTTTCGCGGAAATGGAGTGTGCCGCTGGCCACATCGGTCACGGTCACTTCATGCCGGACATAGCGCCGGCCCCGCTTCTCGAACTTGTCGACGGCCCTGGTCGTGATGCGCACCGTCGCGCCCACCGGGATCGGCTCCAGTATCTCGGAATCATGGAAGGTGTGGATCGAACCGATCGCGAAGGGTTTGGTATGGTCGAACTGCACCGAAAGCACGAAGTGGGACACCAGCAGCGGCGGCACGATGGCTCCGCCGAAGGGGGATTCGCCCAGGATGTGCCAGGTATTCATCCGCCACCCTTCGTACCAGGGATTATAATCCTCCACCGGATCGAGATAGAGGATCACCAGTTCCGGGGTGAGGTGCAGCTCGCGCGACAGCTCGTCGCCGATCTCCACCATGTCCCAATAGGTTTGCGATCCCTGCTGCAGCCCTTCGATAAAGGCGCGCGTCTGCGCCTTCTGCACCGCCGTCATCGGCTTCAATTCGCCATCCTTGCCCGTCATCTCATCCACCGGTTCTATCCCTCTCGCCCGATACCAGAGCGGCCGGCCTCAGACGCCGACATCCGCCTCGACCCAGCCGACCGTCTTCCTTTCGCCCGCCTCGTTCTCGCACCAGATATCGGCCCGAAAGCGGAAGCCGTTGCCCTTGGGCGTCTTCCCGGTGACAACGCCGTGGGTGGTGACGACCTCCCCTGCGACAGTCGACGCGATATATTTGCAGACGATCCGCGCGCCCTTGAACATCGCCGCGCCGAAATGGTTGACGCACATCTCGGCGATATAGGCGGATGACATCTCGCCGGTCTGGATCGGATCGGACAGGCCGGTCGATTGCGCATATTCAGGGTCCCAGTGATTGGGATTGAAGCGGCCCCAGACCCGGCTGCCCATCAGCTGGATCGCCGCCTTCTTCTTCAACGGCTGAAATTCAAAGCCCACCGGGGTTTCCGGCGTGATCGGCAACGAGGCAAGCAATCTCTCGCCGGTTTCGGCCATCCTGTCCTTCTCCCATTCCCTGGCCTTTCCGGCCCACCCGAAAGGTAATGGCACGTTGAAAGCATATTCGTCAACGATATCGTGGAAAAATTGGGCGCCAATGCCCTAGGGAGCGGATCGGCTGTCAGCTTATAGCGGGATAGAACAGCAGCATGGCCGCCTGAGATCGCGCGCGGCCATCACCCGCTTATGGCGAAACGCGCCGCGCGATCTCCGCATGGAAGGCGGTCAAGCGCCCTTCCGCCCGGTTGAACATGTAATCTTGCTGGCCCAGCGAATGGGCGACCTTGCCCCATCCTTCGATCACCCGCGCATCCTCCGACGCAACCGCGCGGAAGTGGTTCCAGTCATGGTCGTTTCGCTGCGCCCAGGCTTCCTCGCTCATCCCCTCCGGGCAGGGGCCGACCATCCCGTAAGCCACGAAATGCGAGGTGGTCGGCCCGACCGGGCAGATCGACCAGGTCTGCAGATGGGTCGGGAAATTGCTGTAGAAGGTGTTCGGGAATGCAAGATAATGGGTGATGTGGGATTTCCGGTGGTCCGCATCCTCCGGGAAGCGGTCGGTCATCCCCTTCACCGGAATGGTCATCCAGCTGTGGGGATCGCAGATCCGCAGGCGGGCCTTGCCCCATTGCACGATCTGGGAAAGCGTCTCCTGATGGGTGAAGGGCACGTGCCAGGTCTCGTTGAACGCATCGACCACGACCTTCCAGTTCGCCTCGAGCGTCAGTTCCAGGCGATAGCGGGTGTCGAACCGTTCAAGGCCGAACCAGTCCAGCTCGGCGCCGATCTCGCCGAGGTAAGTCCTGAGATCAGGCACATCGTCGGAAAGGCAGATCCATGCGAACCCGCCGAATACCTCCACCCGCACCGGCCGCGCGCGGATCGTCTCCAGACGGGCCGGATCGAATTCCTGCCTGAGCGGCGCGAAGCGCAGCTTGCCCGACAGATCGTAGATGAACCCATGCCAGGGGCACACGAAACGCCCGCTGGAACAATGCCCGGATTCCTCGACCAGCCGCGCGCCGCGATGCTGGCAGACATTGTGCCAGGCGGCCAGGCCGCCATCCTCCCGCCGGGCGATCACCACGGACTGGCGCAGCTCTTCCCAGATAACGTAATCCCCTGGCTTCGCGAGGTCCGCGAGCGGGCAGACGCGCAGCCATGTCTTGTAGAAGACCTCCTCGATCTCGCGCTCGAACCGCGCGGGATCGGTATAGGTGCGCGAGCTTACGACGCCGGGCGCGAGCGGATATTGCGCTGACCGTTCCGCCTTATCCATCTTTCCTCGTCCCTTTCGTGGCCCGGGAGCAACAGCCCTTGCGCTGGCCGGCGATCGGCCGGAGACCAGGGCCATGCCATCGACAGGCCTGACCCTAACAGCCTTGACTGACGGCTGCGAGTCCATATAAACAAATGATTGTTTTATTTCTAGCGCAAGGTGCGGAAAATAACAACCGGGATTGAATGGCGGCGAGACAGAACCCGCCGCGGGATGCTGTAATACTGGATTGCCGGCGGAGCCGGACGTTGCGAGGGCGAGCAAGCATGGACGGAGGCATGGCACCACGGTTCGAGCGATACCGCGAACGGTATGAGAATATCGCGTTGAGCCGCGACGAGCATGGCATTCTCACCATGCGGCTGCACACGCAGGACGGCCCGATGGTCTGGTCGGCCTCGATCCACGAGCAACTGGGCTTCTGCTTCACCGACATCGGGGCGGACCGGGACAACGCCGTTGTTGTGCTGACCGGCACGGACGCCAAATGGTGCGAGGACATCGACGCGGCCAGCTTCACCCTGTCCAACAGCCGCGACTGGGACGTGATATTCTATGAGGGGCGGCGATTGCTGCGCAATCTGCTCGACATCGAAGTGCCCGTCATTTCCGCCATCAACGGGCCGGTGCGAATCCATCCGGAAATACCCGTGATGTCGGATATCGTCATCGCCGCCGAAACCACCGTGTTCCAAGATGCGCCGCATTTCATGTCCGGGATCGTTCCCGGCGATGGCGCGCATGTGGTCTGGCCGCATCTGCTCGGCCCCAACCGGGGCCGCTATTTCCTGCTGATGGGGGAGGAAATCCCGGCCGCGGAGGCAAAGGCCCTGGGCGTGGTCAACGAGCTTCTCCCCGCCGGCCAGGTGCTGGACCGCGCGCTGGAGATCGCGCGCTATATCGCCGCGAAGCCGCCGCTCGCCCGCCGCTATGCGCGCGTCGCGCTGACCCAGCGATACAAGCGCCTGCTGGAGGAAGGGCTGCCCTTCGGCCTGGCCGTGGAAGCGCTGGCCGCCGTCGATGCGCTGCCGACCGAGGGCCGGATGAAGGACGCGCAATAGGCTTGCGCGCCTCCGGCGCCGGCCCCGCCCTGCTCAGACGGCCTTGAAATGCTCCATGTTGGAAGCGCCTGCGAAGAACGGGCGGACCAGGCCGACGAATTCGCCGAATTCCTCCGTCTTGGTGAAATCGGTATGGGATTCGACCCGATCCCATTCGAGAACCAGGATGAATTTCGAGGGGTCTTCCACCCCCCGGCCGGCCTTTGCGGATGCGCATCCCGGGGCAGCCGCCAGAATGGCCAGCGCCTTGTCCCTCAGAACTGCGGCAAGCTCTTCTTCCTTGCCCGCGACAACGGGAAATTCCGCGCGTTCAATGAACATTGTCTTCTCTCTCCTCGATTTTATGGATCGCCAGCTTCGCCAGCCTGAACTTTTGCGGCCTTCCCGTAACGGTCAATGGGATGTCCCCCGCTTCAAGCCACAGGACATGCCGGGGAACCTTGAACCGCGCAAGGCGGCGCACGCAATGATCGATCAATTCGCGATCATCCGGGCGCCCCCCCTCACCCGCGACGACACACAGGCAGCCCACCTCGCCCATCTTGCCGTCCGGCACCCCGACGACCAATGCCTGGGCGATTCCCGGATAGCCTTCGAACAGCAGCTCGATCTCGCGCGGCATGACCATTTCGCCGCCGCAGCGAAAGCTCTCCTTTATGCGGCCGGTAAGGGTGAGATAGCCGTCCTCCGAAAGACGGCCGACATCTCCCGTCCGCAGCCATCCGTCAGGCGTGAAGGCGGCCAGCGTTTCCTCCGGCTTGTGGTAATATCCGGCCGTCACGATCGGACCCCGCGCCTGCAGCTCGCCATCCGTATTGCACGGCAAGGGCGCGCCGGTCTGCGGGTCGGCCACGCGATAGATCGCCACCCTGCCGCCCAGCTCCGGATCGCCCGCCACACCCGCCAGCTTCTCGCGCCCGTTGGATTCGATCAGCCGCGCATCGCCATCTTCCGTATGCGTGCATACGGTGGATGCGGTGGTTTCGGACATGCCATAGCCGGTGTGGATTTCCTTCGCGCCCAGAACCTCGCGTATCTCGGCCCAGATCTCCGGCGGATTGACGCCGCCGCTGTTGAACACGGCCAGCAGCGAAGGCGCATGAAATCCTCTTTCGCGGGCAAGCTCGATCAACCGGCGCGTCATCAGGGGGACGCAGACCAGATCGGTCGTTTCCAGCCTTTCCGCCCAATCCAGCATCTGCTCCGGCTCGAACACCGGATGGGGGACGATGGCGCCACCCACGAACAGGCTGGCGATGAAGCATTCGACGTAGCCGAACACGTGATACATCGGCATGGCGTACTGAATGCGCCGACCATCCTCGAACGACCGGGTAAGCGCAGAGGAATAGGCGGCGCGCAGGACCATGTCATGGGTCAGCAACACCCCCTTGGGGCGGCCGGTGGTGCCCGAGGTATAGATGATGTCGGATATGGCCTGCCCATCCGCCACAGCCTCGCGCCGGGCCAGTTCGGCACCGCTTTGCGGATTGGCCATGTCCGCCAGATCGCGCAGCGAAGGGGCGGCCCGGGAACAGGCCTCGCCGGTGGGCAGGGCGAACAGGCTGTGCAATTCCGGCAGGCCAGAGCGAATGGAAGCGATGTCCGCCAGATAATCGTGCCCGCGAAACGCATCCATCGCGATCAGGAAGCGGCTGTCCGACTGGTCCAGCACATAGGCCAGCTCCTGGCTGCGCAGCAGGAAGTTCACCGGAACGCAGACCCCGCCCGCCCGCGCGATGGCCAGCTTCACCGGCACGAATTCCGGAAAGTTCGCCATGATCAGGGCGACATGCTCGCCGGGGTGCAGCCCGGCGGCGATCAGCCCCGATGCGATCCTGCGGCTTTCGGCCTGCACGTCGGCATAGCTCAGGACCCGATCCGCGGTGACGACCAGCGGGCGTTCCGGAAAATCCGCTGCCGCCCGGTCCTGCAATCCGGCTATGGTGAGCGACGCCCACACCGGATGGCGCGCCTCGATTGCCCTGCGTCTTTCAGCCGGGTCCTTCACCTTGCCTCTCCGATTGACCGGTCCGGGGCTTTATAATAACAAACGTTTGTTCATAGGCAATGCCCTTCGGCATGTCCTGGCCCAGGCGGCCTGCGGAGAAACGGGAATGGACTTCAGCTTCAACGACGAACAGCGGATGTGGCGCGATGTCGTCTATAGCTTCATGGACCGCGAATTTCCGCGCGAAGTTCTGCGCAAGCACGACCAGAGCCGCGAATTCCCCGAGGAGCTTTATCGCAAGATGGCGGCGGAAGGCTGGCTCGGCCTGCTGATCCCGGAAGAGCATGGCGGCCTCGGGATGGATCGCGACCCGGTGATGTTCGCCATCTTCTGCGAGGCGATCGGCAAGGACAGCCTGGATACGGCCGCCTGCATCATGACCTCCATGTTCACCGCCACAAACGTCTCGCGTCACGGGACAGACGCACAGCGCCAGCGCTATCTCGAACCGTTCCTGCGCGGGGAAGCGAAGTTCTCCATCTCGATCAGCGAGCCGCAATCCGGTTCCGACGCGGCGGGCGCGCGCTCCACCGCCAAGCTGGAGGGCGACGAATGGGTCGTCAATGGCAACAAGGTGTGGTGCTCCGGGGCGCACCTGCCCAATACCTGCATCGCGATGATGCTGCGCACCGGCCCCGGGCGCTACGATTTCAGCGTGCTGCTGATCCCCAATGACACGCCGGGCCTCGAGATCCAGAAGATGGATACGCTGGTGCGCCGTTCGCTGGGCACCACCTCCCTGTTCATGGACGATCTGCGCCTGCCCGGGGATGCCTTGCTCGGCGAGGTGAACAAGGGCTGGCAATATATCGGCGAGCATCTCGATTTCGAGCGCCTGTCCATCGCCTCCTCGCAGGTCGGCAATGCCCGGACCGCGCTGGACGATACGGCAAGATATCTGAGCGAGCGGACCGCCTTCGGCAAGAAGCTCTCCGAATTCCAGGTGCTGAAGCACCGCATGGCCGAAGACCGCGCCCGGCTGTCCGCCGCCTGGTATCTCGTCTATGCCGCCGCCTCGCAGATGGCGCGCGGAGAAAAGGCATCGGCCCTGGTGGCGCAGGCGAAGCTGATCGCGTCGCAAACGCTGTTCGACATCGCCTTCAACGGCATGCAGGCGCTGGGCGGCTACGCGCAATTGCCCGAATACGACATGGAACGGTATTTTCGCGAGGCGAAGCACGGCATGGTCGGCGGCGGAACGAACGAAATCCTCAGGAGCATTGTCGCCAGGTCGATGGGGCTCTAGGCGATTGGATGGACGAGGCACGGGCGGAGTTTATTACCTATGGCTGATGCGCCTTCATCCGGCGGCACGCGCGGCTCTCGCGAGACGATCATGAATGTCGCCATGCAGCTCTTCGGCAAGCAGGGCTACACCGGCACGTCGATGCGGGATATCGCCAATGCGGTGGGCGTCCTCCCAGGCAGCCTCTACGCCCATATCCAGAGCAAGGAAGCCTTGCTGGTCGATATCGTCGCCGACGGCATCGGCCGCTTCATCGCGGCGGTGGAGCCTCATGCGAAGGGCCCGGATTCCCCGCTCGATCGCCTGCGCCGGATGATCGTGGCCCATGTCGAGGTGGTGGCCGACAACCCGGAACGCTCGCTCGTGGTCTTCCATCAATGGCGCTTCCTGGGAGCGGACAACCTGCCCGCCGCCATCGAACGGCGCCGCGACTACGAGCGCAGCTTCATCTCGGTGGTGGAGGAAGGCGTGGAACTGGGGCTGTTCCGGCCGGACCTCAACAAGCGGATCGCCGTGTTCACCATTCTGGGCGCCTTGAACTGGACGCCGGAATGGTTCTCACCCGGCGGCCCGCTGACGGCGACGCAGGCCGGCGCGCTCATGGCCGATACGCTGCTGGACGGCCTGCGGCCCCATTGATCGGAAACGCTTGCTGGCTTGACCGCAGGGCTGCAGCAGCTTAATAAACAAATGATTGTTTGGAAGATGTGATGACCGGACGCAGCTTTACCGATCCCCAGCCGAAGTGGTTCGAGGATTTCGAGCCGGGCGACACCATGACCACGCGCGGCCGCACGGTCGACATCGGCGACATCACGACCTTCGCCGGCCTCACCGGGGATCATTACCAACTGCACACCGACGGCGCCTTCATGGAAAGCAGCCGCTTCGGACAGCGCATCGCGCACGGCTCCCTGACCTTTTCCATCGCGGTGGGGCTGATCGGCCTGAGCGGATTCTACGGCGACGCTATCGCCGCGCTGGTCGAGATCACCGGGCTGAAGGCAACGAAGCCGGTCTTCGCGGGAGACACCCTGCACGTGGTCGGCAGCGTCGAGGTGCTGGAAGCGAGCGGCCCGAAATACGGCACGCTGGGGGTGCGGTATTCGGTCCGCAACCAGAGTGGCGAGGAAGTGATGACCTTCCTCCAGACGATGCTGGCCAAGCGCCGGCCGTCTGAATGACCGGACAGGAAACGGAGAGGCGGCCGATGGCTGAAAACTGGACGTTACACACCTCGCCCGGGGCGGCCAATGACCCGGTCTTCGTCGGGGTCGGCGAAATCAGGACCGGCCGGTTTCCGGAACGCGGCTTCATCGAGGCGCTGACCCGGGTGGCGATCCTCGCGCTCAAGGATGCGGGGATGGTCCCGCGTGACATCGATACCATCCTGCTGATCCCCAACCTACATTCGGCGGCGGACCAGGCCGATCTGGTGTTCTCTCGCATGGTCGAGGAACTGGGCATCCATGGCAGCTGCAAATCCAGCTACATGGTGCATTCCGGCGGCTCGACCAGCGACAATGCGGTGCGCGCGGCCCATGGCCTGATCGCTGCCGGGCATGCCCAGAACGTGCTGGTCCTGCAATGCGAGCGCTGGGGCTCGGCCGACCTCAACGAAATGATCACCATGCTGTCGAAGAACGGCATCCCCGGCGAATGGGAATTGCCGACGGGCATCCAGTTCAACGCCATCGGCGCGATGATAACCCGCCGCTACATGCATGCATCCGGCAGCACGCCGGAGGAGATGGCCGCGATCTGCGTAACCCTGCGCAACTGGGCCAATCTCAACGAGAACGCGATGTTCTACGAAAAGCCGCTGACGGTGGAGCGCGTGCTGTCCTCGCAGATGGTCGCCGATCCGCTGCACGCCTTCGAATGCCCGCCGATGGCGGATGGCGCCTGCGCCTTCGTCATGACCAGCACGGAGAATGCGAAGAAGCGCGGCATCGGCAGCGCCGTGCGCCTGGCCGGGTCCGGCGGCTGCGTCAGCCATTACTGCCTCAGCCAGGAACCCGACCAGGCCGTGCTGGGCTGGCCGCTTGCTGCCGAACGGGCCTGGAACCAGTCCGGCTGGGGTCCGCAGGATGCGGACCTGCTGGAGATCTACGACAGCTATGCGGCGGTGACCGCCATCGCGCTGGAAGGCATCGGCATCGCGCCCAAGGGCGAAGGCGCACGCTGGATCGCCGCCGGCAATGGCGACCCGGGCGGCAAGCTGCCGCTCAACACCAATGGCGGCTTGCTGTCCGCCGGGCATACCGGCGTCGGCGGGGGCACTGCCCTGCTGGTCGAAGGCATCCGCCAATTGCTCCATCGCGCACCATCGAAACGCCAGATCGAGGGATGCCAGCGCGCCATCATCGGCGGCACCGGCGGCAGCTACATGGATGCGCAGATCCTGCTGCTCGAACGCACGAAACCGGGGGCCTGAGCGATGAACCTGCCCAAGATCGTTTCCGAATTCCGCAACGGCCTCGCGGCCGGCGAATTGCTGGTCCAGAACTGCAATGAATGCGGCAAGCCGAACATGTGGCCACGCTATGCCTGCCCGCTTTGCCAGTCCGAAAATCTCGGCTGGCTGAAATCGGCGGGCAAAGGCACGCTGCACAGCTTCTGCGTACTGCGGCAGGGCGCCCCCGGAGGCTTCGAGGCCGACATTCCCTACGCCATCGGCGTGGTGAATCTCGACGAAGGGGTTCAGCTCGCGGTCCGCCTCCAGCCCGAAGGCGAGGAGGACTGGTCAGCCTATCGCTGCGACGACAGGGTCGAATTCGTAGGCAAGGAAGATGGGCGCGAATGCGCCCTCTTCCGCCGATCGGCAAGCTGACGGCGGCACGGTGAACAGCTTCGCGTTCCTCGAGAAGTCCGCCCGGCACCGCCCGGATGGGCTTGCCCTGCTGCAGGGCGAGGAACGGCTGACCTATCGCGAGTTCCGCGACCGGGCCCTTGCCGTGGGTGGCAATCTGCTGGCGATGGGCTGCGAACCAGGCGACCGCGTGGCCTTCTGCCTGGCCAATTCACCCCGCATCATGGAAGTGATCTTCGGCTGCTTCGCCGCGGGGCTGGTCGTGGTGCCGGTCAATGCGCGGCTGCATCCCCGGGAAATGGCCTATATCGTGGAGAACAGCGGCGCGAAGATCCTGATCCACGGGCCGGAATACCAGGATGGGATCGCCGCCAACGCCGCGCTGTTCGGCACCGTGACCCGCATCTGCACCGCGCCTGCCGAAGGGGCGAAACCATTCGCCACGCTGATCGATCCGGCCGGCGCCCTTGCCGCTGCCGTCGAAGCCGCGCCGGAAGAGCTGTGCTGGCTGTTCTACACTTCCGGCACCACCGGCAAGCCCAAGGGGGCGATATGGAACCACCGCATGGTCCGCTGCGTGATCATGAATTATCTGGCGGACCTGCATAACATCCAGCCGGGCGAGATGGTACTGCATTGCGCGCCGATGTCGCATGGCAGCGGCATCGTCGCCCTGCCCGCCGTGGCGCGCGGCGCCGTCAACGCCATTACCGAGACCGCGAGCTTCGACGTCGACAATCTGCTGTCCACGGTCGAGCGGCTGAAGGTTTCACATATCGCCTTCATGGCCCCCACCCAGATCATCAGGATGCTGGAAGACCATGTGCCGGGCCGCCACGACCTCTCCAGCCTGCAGGCGATCTGCTACGGCGGCGCGCCGATCTATGTCGAGCAGCTCAAGAGGGCGATGGAGGCGTTCGGCCCGATCTTCGTCCAGCTCTACGGCCAGGGCGAAGCGCCGATCACGATCACCGGCATGAGCCGCGAACGCCATGCGGAACTGCTGGCGGCGAACGATCCGCGCATCGGCTCCGCCGGGCAGGTCCGCACCGATGTGGAAGCGCTCTGCGTCGATGCCGATGGCAACCCGCTGCCCGCAGGTCAGGCGGGAGAGGTGGTCGTCCGCGACGATGTCGTGATGCCGGGATACTGGAACAATCCGGAAGCCAGCACGGAAGCCCTGCGAGGCGGATGGCTACATACCGGGGACATCGGCTATTTCGACGAGCACGGCTATCTCTTCCTGCTCGACCGCGCCAAGGACATGGTGATCTCCGGCGGCAACAACATCTATCCGCGCGAGGTCGAGGAAGTGATCATCCTGCATCCAGCGGTCGCCAATTGCGTCGTGTTCGGCATTCCGGACGCCTACTGGGGCGAGGCGGTTCACGCGGTGGTCGTCCCCAAGCCGGGCGAGACCCTGACAGCGGAAGAGATCATCGCCTTCTGCGGCGAGCACCTGGCCGGCTACAAGAAGCCCAAGGCCGTGGACTTCGTCGATGATCTGCCTGTCAGCGGCTATGACAAGATCCTGCGCCGCGAAGTGCGCGACCGATACTGGCAGGGCCATTCCGGCCGGATCGGCGGCGGCGCAGCGGTGGAGGCCAAACCGCATAGGGCAAGCGAAGCATGAGGCGCGTCGCCATCGTGGGCGTCGGCATGACGCAGTTCGGCAAACAGCCGGGACGGGGCCTGCGCAGCCTGTCGGTGGAAGCGACCGAGCGAGCCTACAGATCGGCGGGCCTCGCCTTCACGGACACGGACCGGGTCTATTTCGGCAACGCCATCGCGCCCACCGTCCTGCAGCAGGACATGATCAAGGGCCAGGTCGCTTTCCGCGATCACCCGCTCGGCCATTTGCCGCTCATCAATGTCGAGAACGCCTGCGCCTCGGGGGGGGCGGCCTTCCTGCTCGCGGTGGAAGCGGTGGCGAGCGGCTGTGCGGAAGTGGTGCTGGCGCTGGGAGTGGAGCAGATGTTCCATGCGGACCGGACGCGCGCGTTCAACGCGCTGCGCGGTTCGACGGATATCGACGACATCGGCGAAGCGGAACCGGGCGTCGAGAGCACGAACTCGATCCTGATGGATTATTATGCGCAGGTCGCGCAGAGCTATCTGGACGACTATGGCGCAACACCCGAGGATTTCGCGCGCATTGCCGTGAAGAACCGCGACAATGCCACCCGTAATCCGCTGGCGCAGATGCGCACGCCCCAAACCATCGAAGACGTGCTGAATGGCCGGATGATCGCGCCGCCGCTGACCCTGGCGATGTGCTCGCCGATGACCGATGGAGCGGCCGCCATTCTCGTCTGCTCGGAGGAGCGCGCCCGCGGCCTGCCTGCCCCCGCCATCATTGTGCGCGCCTGCCAGAATGCCTCGGGCGCGGCCGGCAGGCCGGTCGCGGATGCCGCCGCCAAGGCCTATGAAATCGCCGGGCTGGGCGCGGCGGATTGCGACGTGATCGAGCTGCACGACGCGGCGGCGCCGGCCGAGTTGATCCAGTATCACGAGATCGGCCTGTGCGCGGAAGGGGAAGGCTTCGTCCTGGCGCGGGAGGGACTGACCCAGCCGGCCGGCCCGCACCCGGTCAATATTAGCGGCGGCCTGCTGAGCCGTGGCCATGCGCTGGGGGCGACCGGCTGCGCGCAGCTTTGCGAGCTTATCCTGCAATTGCGCGGGGAAGCCGGGGATCGCCAGATCGACAAGGCAAGGATCGGCATGGCAGTGAATGGCGGCGGATGGCTCGATGGCTCCTATGCGCTTGCCATCGCGACAATCCTCGAGCGGGAAGGAAGCAGCCGATGACGACAGCTTACGACACGATCATCCTGGAACGCCCGGCGGACGGGGTCGCCCTCATCACGCTCAACCGGCCGGACAGGGGCAATGGCGTGGTCCCCGAACTCGCCGCCGACCTTATCCATGCGCTCAACGTGCTGGAAGAGGATTTCTCCGTCCGCGTCCTCGTCATTACCGGGGCGGGCAAGCAGTTTTGCGCGGGGGCCGATCTGGTTGAGTTCAAACGCTATCTCGATGAAGATCACGCCAGGGCGCAGGAACCCTACAACGCCCGGGTGCTGTGGCCGGTGACGCAGAAAATCATCTCCTGCCGCCTTCCGGTGATAGCCGCGATCAATGGCGGGGCGGCCGCCGGCGGGCTGGACTTCGCGCTGGCCTGCGATATCCGCATCGCTTCCACCCGGGCCAAGCTGGGCGAAACCTACATCAAGCTGGGGCTCAATCCTGGGAATGGCGGAACCTATTTCCTGCCCCGGCTGGTGGGCAGCGGCATGGCCGCCGAACTCGCCCTGACCGGGGATCTGGTCGATGCCGCGCAGGCGCTGGAGATCGGACTGGTCAATCGCGTGGTGGAGCCGGAGGAACTGCTGGACACGGCGGTGGGATTGGCCGCGCGCATAGCGGAACGCCCGCGCCTGGCCATCGAAGCGACCAAGCAGCAGCTGCGCCAGAGCTGGCACATGGATCTGCAAGGCTCGATGAACGCCAGCTTCTGGGCGGTCGCGGCGCTGACCTATAGCGACGATCTGCGCGAGGGCGTGAACGCCGCGCTGGAAAAGCGCGACCCGGTCTATAACCGGAACGATGGCCCGAGATGATCGATGGCCAGATCATCGTCGATGCGGTGGTCCATCCGTGGGACATGTCGCCGGAAAACCAGAACCCGGCGGCAGAAGCGCAGATCGAGGCCGTTTACGCCTCGCACAAGCTCTCCTTCGATGAAGCGCATGCCGATTACGCGCTCCGGCCGGACGAGTTCTTTCGCGACCATTCCTTCGACACGATAGGCAGGGCAGAATTCGTCGAAAGCCCGGTCGATTTCGCGGTGCTGCACGCCCTGCCCAATCTCGGCTTTGGCCTCGGCCATATAACCCTGCCGGAAAAATGCGCCGCCTTCCGCGACGCGCACCCCGACCGGGTGAAGATGTATGGCACGGCCGGCAATCCAGGCGTCGCAAGCGCCAAGGAGGAGTTGAGGCAGCAGGTGGAGGAATTGGGCATCGACGGGGTGAAGCTCTATCCCGCCTTCTTCTACGGCGGGGTCGGCAAGGGCTGGCGGATGGACGGGGCGGATTGGGCAACGCCATTCTTCGAATATTGCCAGTCCCTCGGCATCAGCCGCATCGCGGTCCACAAGGCGCTTTGGCTCGCGCCTGCGCCGAAAGAGGCTTTCGAGATCGACGACATGGACTCGCCGCTCGCGCGCTTTCCGGACATCCGGTTCGAGATGGTGCATGGCGGAGCGGCCTTCCTCGATGAATCGATCGAGCTGATGAAGCGCCATCCCAATCTTTACATGACGCTGGAATCCACCTTCTCCTTCCTGCTCACCAGGCCGCGCGTCTTCGCCAGGGTGATCGGCCGGATGGTGACGGAAGTCGGGTCGGACCGCCTGCTGTTCGCCAGCGGCAACAATCTCACTCACCCGCACCCACTGATCGAGGCATTCCGCGATTACCAGTTCCCACCCGAGTGGCAGGAGGAGTTCGGCATCCGCGCGCTGACAGCGGAAGACCGGGCGAACATCCTCGGGCGCAACGGCCTCGGACTCTATGGGTTCGACGCGGACGCGCTGCTGCCCCGCATTGCGGAGGACGTTTTTGCACGGACCCGCGCGGAGGGCATTCCCCAGCCCTGGAGCGCCATTCGCGGATGATCCGGGACCAGGCCCTGATGCTGGAAGATATCCGCGCACGGCTCGATGCGATTACGGACCCCTGCAGCATCGCGATGGGCAAGCCGATGAGCCTGCTGGAAATGGGGCTGGTCGAGAATGTCGCCATTGCGGCCGACGGCGCCGTGACCATCACATTGTGCCTGACGGACACGGCCTGCGTCCACTTCGGAGGGATGCGGGACTATATCGAGCAATCTCTTCAGGATATCGCCGGGATCTGCTCCGTCCGCGTCGATCACACGACCGAGGTCATCTGGACCGACGAAAGGATTATCTCCCGGACGATGCCGCGCACGAAATTGCCGTCAGCGCGATAGGCCGGACCGTGCCCTGCGCCGAAGGCGCGACTCGACCCCTGATCCGGTTCTTCCATTGCTCTCCCCAAGGCATTCGCCATGCCGCGCATCATCTCCGTGCCTTTCATTGCGCTGACGAAAAAAGAGCACCCTTTGCCCAGCAAGCCAGCGCCGGGAAGCCGCGCCAACTGGCTTAAAAAGCCGAACATCGTTCCAGCAAACTTTCCGATCCCCTTGGGCTTTTTTCCCGAACATTGTTCTAAACTGGTTACTTTGTATATTGTCCGGACTGGCAATAATTGGAATACAATTAACTGTTTTTCAGTGATATTTTCGAGAATAAAAATCGTAAATCAGTTGACATAATCCTCGGCGATCGTATTTTGCGTATCCGTTCACGCAAAAATACGTGGAACTTGTGAACGCTCTACAAGGGGAGGATCATATGAAGGCCATTGCTGCCGTAAGCGTCTTTGCGCTGGCTGCCGGAATCGCGGCACCGGCATTTGCCCAGCAAAGCGAAAGCGGATCGTCCACCGGCGGTCTTGAGGAAATCGTCGTCACCGCCACCAAGCGCAGTGAAAACCTGCAGGACGTTCCGGTCGCCGTTTCCGCGATCTCGTCCTCCGCCCTCCAGGCGAAGGGCGTCTTCGAAACATCGGACCTCAACGGCTCGATGCCCAATCTGCAAGTATCCTCGCCCTATGGCAGCCAGCAGCCGAATTTCTCCCTGCGCGGCGTCGGTGTGGGCACCGAATACAATGCCAACGCGGCTTCGCCCGTCGGCGTCTATGTCGACGAGGTCTATCAGGCCTTCCGCGCCAGCCATGGCCAGCAGCTCTACGATCTGGAGCAGGTCGAAGTGGTGCGCGGCCCGCAGGGCACGCTCTACGGCCGCAACACCACCGGCGGCGCGATCAACTTCATCACCCGCAAGCCCGACCTGGAAGGCACCAATGGCCAGCTGACGCTCGGCTACGGCAATCACGACCGCTACAACGCCGAAGGCGCCGTGGAATTCACCCCTGTCACCGACAAGATCGGCATCCGCCTCGCCGGCACCTACGTCAATTCCGATCCCTACATCCACAACCGCCTGCCGGCGGGCCTCAACACCTGGGCTGCCGGTGGCGCCTCCGGCCTGAACCTCGCGACCGGCCGCGATCCGGGCGGGGTCGAAAGCTATGGCATCCGCGGCACGCTGCGGGTCAAGCCGTCCGATCAGCTGGATATCTCGCTGAAGGGCTATTACGCCAAGGCCAAGGGCGGCGCCGAAGGGCCGCTGCCGACGGGCCAGGACAGGAACAGCGACGTCATCGACTATAACAGCCCGAACTTCCTGCTCGGCGGGCTGTTCCAGGCGCTTGGCCCGAACGGGGCCGGCATCCTTCCCGCCTCCTACAGCCAGTCCGGCAATGGGCTGGGCGTCAACGAACTGGAAGCGGACACGATCGGCACCGCCATCACCCGCGCGGAAGGCGCGGTCCTGACCGTGAAGGCGGAACTGACGGACAGCCTCAACCTTACCTCGATCTCGGGTTACGATTCAGGCCGCTACCTGAACTCGCCGACGGATTGCGACGGAACCCCGTTCCGGGGCTGCTCGATCGGATATGAATCCAACTTCAACGCCTTCAACCAGGATGTCCGGCTGGATTATGGCGATGGCCCGTTCAAGATGATCGTGGGCGCCTATTACGGGCGCGACAGCATCACGGCGGACAACAGGCCGGACTTCTTCAACTTGCTGCGCGACGTGAATGCCGCCTTCGGTGCGCTCGGAGCCTACGATGCGATCCCCGGCGGCTGGCAATCCTATTTCAATCCGGCCGGCGGCTTCAACGGCACCGCCCTTTCCGCCAGCTCGCTGCCCACCGGCATCACCGCGACCCAGCACTTCAAGCAGGTCCGCAAGAGCTGGGCGATCTACGGGGAAGGCAGCTTCGAAGTGACGCCGACCCTGAAGCTGACCGGCGGCCTTCGCTACACCATCGACAAGAACGCCTTCAAGGACGGCCTCACCACCTATTACGACGATGCCGGCGTGGCGCGGATGCTGTCCGTATCCGCTTTCGAGGACCCCTATTTCCTTGAAAACGTCTATGATGAAGCCGGAAACATCGTCATCCCGTCCTTCGCCGATCTGGGCATTCCGGTTCCCGAGGGGCTGGAGCGGCGCGGCAAGTCAAAGAAGCTTTCCGGCCGCGCGATCCTGGACTGGAAGCCGGTCGACAATGTCATGATGTATGCCAGCTACAGCCGGGGCTACCGCGCGGGCACCTTCAACGGTCTGGCCTATGGCAGCAGCGCGCAGGTCTACTTCGTCGATCCGGAAGAGGTGAACGCCTATGAGATCGGCTTCAAGACCCGGTTCTTCGACAACCGCCTGCAGATCAACGGGGCCTTGTTCTACTATGACTACATGGGCCAGCAGGGTCAGGTCGTGGACAATACCGCCACCGCCAATCTGATCTCGCTCGACGGCACGCTCAAGGGCCTGGAACTCGACGTCCAGTTCGCCGCGACCGATCGCCTGAAGCTGTCGGCATCGCTCGGCCTGCTCGACAGCAAATACAAGGGTTACGATCAGGCTGCCTGCGCGGCGCTGGATCTTTCCGGCCAATTCCCGGCGCAGGACGGTTCCTGCGTCCAGTCCTCCGGCGGCAATGTCAGCGTGGGCGGAAATCCTTTTCCCTATGCGGCAAAATCCTCGATCAACCTCGCCTTCGACTGGGATGCGCTGGACATCGGCGAGGGCACGATCAGGGTGCATGGTGACGCATCCTACACCGGCCGCTTCTACTATGACGCCTACAAGGACTACAGCCGCGGCGTCCTGCCGACGGTCGCCACCGGCAAGTTCACGCAGGGCGAAGGCGACTACTGGGTGCTCAACGGCCGTGTGACCTATGACGCGGGCCGCTACAGCCTCTCGGTCTGGGGCAAGAACCTGACCAACGAGACCTATTATCCGTTCGGAATCTCGATCGAGAACCTGTTCGGCAATGGCTATCGCGCGCGTGCTCAACCGCGCACCTACGGGGTGGAAGCAACCTTCCGCTTCTGAACGCGCGAAATCAGCGCTTCTTCGCCGGGCCGCGGTCTTCCGTGGCCCGGCTTCTTGTATGCGTTTCCGAGAAACGGAACGCCTCATGCCGGCCAACTTTATGCAAGCACGGGATCGGGGGAATGCCGGATGACGCGCAAGCTCCGGCTTGCCGAACCTGTCTTTCGACCGCCCATGCCTTTATCGTGACATATAATGGCCGATTTGATCCAGCGGCAGTCCGCCCTGAAAATTACTGATTTAAAACAATCTTAGACAGTTACAGCTATCGCCGCTCCGGGAATGTGGCGATAGAATGACTATAATGATAAAAATTATCCTGATCCTGTCATATCTTGCTTGTGACTATCAGGCCTTCGTCGACCGGCTGGCGTCCGTGGGCGGCGGAGCGGCGCTGCTCGTGTTCTTCGCGCTCTATGCCTTGCTGGCGGCAAGCCTGTTCCTTTGCGCATTCATCCGCGCCCACACGGTTCGCGTGGCGCTCGCGGCGCTGTTTTCAGCCGCATCCGTCTTTCAGCAATCCTTCGAATGGACCACGCAAGGGGCCTTCACATACGAAGCGTTCCTCAACCTCTATAATGCGAGCGGACAGATCGGCGATGCAGTTGCCCAGCATGGGCAAGTCCTGTTCAAGACGATACTGGCCGCGGCACTGCTGTTTCTGGGCATTGCATTGCCACCCCGGCGGGTGCGTTTCGATCCGCGATTTGCGCCTGCCGCGCTGCTGATCGCGTTCGGGACGCTTTCGGGGCTGCTCTACCTGCGGGGCGGCGAGGGTTCGCGCGCCCTGCCCGCCGCCTATCCCGCCATCTCCTATGTCACGCTGATGGCTGGCGAACGCCTGCTGGAAGACAAGGGACCGCGCGAAAAGGTGGCCATTCAACGCAATGCCGTCCCCGTGGCCCGAGACATCGTGCTCCTTGTCGATGAAAGCGTGAGCGGCAATTATCTGGATATCAACAATCGCAACGGCGTGCGCAGCGGATTGCTGGAGCCGCGCGCGCGGATGCGGCTTGTCAATTTCGGCTATGCCGGCTCGATCCACCGCTGCAGCGCCAATTCCAATATCGTTCTGCGCTATGGCGGCACGCAGAAGAATTATCAGCAGGCGATCGCGCATTGGCCTTCGATCTGGAATTACGCCCGGCAGGCGGGCCTGCGCACGGTCTATATCGACGGGCAATCGACCGGCGGCGAACTCCAGAACATGATGGACAAGGCCGAACGCAGCGAAATCGACGACTTCATCCAGTTCGACGGAACCCCGGCGGTCGAGCGCGACATGCGGATCGCGGCGACGCTGGCCGACAGGATCAACAATGGCCGCCCTGAATTCATCCTGGTCAACAAGGTCGGCGCCCACTTCCCCATTCAGGACAAGTTCCCCGAAGCAGCCACACAATATCGGCCGGTGCTCGAACGGGGCGACCACCCGCTGGCGATCTGGACGAGCGATCGCATCGGCTTCAACGGAAGCGCGGAGGAATGGGTGCGCTACCGCAATTCCTATCGCAACACGCTGCTGTGGAACGTCGGCACGTTCTTTGACCGCCTGCTGGACAAGGCGGACCTGAGCAAGGCGACCATCCTCTACACCTCGGATCATGGGCAGGATCTCCACGAGCGGGGCAATCCGGGCAACAACACCCATTGCGGCGCGGAATTCGCCGCGCAGGAGGAAGGGCTGGTGCCGCTCGCGGTGATCGAAGGCGCAAGCGGGCGCTCGCTGGACTGGGCCTCGGCGCTTGCGGCCAATCGCAACGGATCGAACCATTTCCGCATCTTCCCGACATTGCTCGTGCTGATGGGGTACGATCGGCCGGAGGTGCGCGAACGCTATGGCTCACCGCTGGACGAAGCGGGCGAACCTGCGCTGGCCTATAATGTGAATTTCTACACTTACCTCGGCCGGACGCCGGAATTCCGCCAGATCGAGCTGCGGGAGATCGTCGATCCGCCAACCTCGGACTATAACGCACTGGCACGGAAATAGAATTATTTCACGCCATCCATCGGATTTCATAACCGGAACAGTCGTTGCGGGCAGTCCGCTTCACGTGCAATAGAAGCACCGCAGAGTTGGAGGCTGGAAATGATCGTGCGTGACATCATGCTGCAGGCAAACAGCTATCCGGAGCCGACCCCCGCCTGGGCAATGGAACGCACTGCGGAACTGGCCGCGCAATTCAACGCAAAGATCACCTTAGGGGTCTGCCAGGTTCATATTCCGCCCGTTTCGAACTGGCTGGCAAACTCGCTTCTTAATATCGATGGGATGATCGGCAGCGAAAATAAAAAAAGCATCGACAATGTAAACACGCTGGTATCTCAGTTCACTTCCATCGTGCCGGCGGAATATCGGGGCGAAACCATCGTGATTGATTGCCCCGGCACCGTCACGCCCTGGCAGCTCGCCGTCCAGGCACGGGTCCATGACCTGATCGTCGTTCCCGTTTACGAGCACGGCCAGATTTCCGCGATGACCGAGGGACTGGTCTTCGAATCCGGGCGTCCGGTGCTGTTGCTGCCCGCGATGGATGGCAGCGCATTGAAGCTCGACCGGGTGGTCGTGGCATGGGATGGCAGCCGCGTGGCGGCTCGCGCCTTGGCCGATGCCCTCCCGTTCTGCCAGCAGGCGCAGGCCGTTTCGATCGTGCAGGTGACTGGCGAAAAGGATCTGTCGAAGACCCTACCGCTATCCGGCGTGGTTCGCCATCTTGCCCTGCACGGCATCGCGGCCGAACCCGTCGAAATCGAGCTTGAAGGCCAGGATGCCGCCACAACCCTGCACTCCTATTGCGAGCGCGTCGGAAGCACCCTGCTCGTCATGGGGGCTTACGGCCATTCGCGGGCACGCGAATTCGTTTTCGGCGGCGTCACTCGATCCATTCTCCATGACTCGAAATTGCCGGTGCTGATCTCGCATTGAGTTCTTCCTGCCCGGCCGAAGGCTGAAAACGCCCTTCACGCCATCAAGGGGCCGGAAGAGTTGGCAAGCCCCAACCTTCGAATAGAACGGCCCGCGCGTCAGGGCTGCTTCTTCGAGGCCATATCTCATCCTGCGCCGGTATTTCCTTTCTCCAGCGACGAAAATGCCCGGTTGATCCGCGTCAAAGACCCGCTTCCCCGAACAGATAAACAAAAAGCGCTTCGACACTGTTCGTATAAGCCTGAGAGGAAGCAATCATGACCCGCCTGCGCTTTGGAGCCTTTATCGCACCGCATTTTCCATCGAACGAGCATCCATCGCTCGCAATGGAAGAGGATATGGATCGCGTGGTCCTGATGGAGCGACTGGGCTTCGACGAAGCATGGATCGGCGAGCATCATTCCAGCGGGTGGGAAATCAACGGCAGCCCCGAGTTGTTCGCGGCTGCGGTTTCCCAGCGCACCAGCCGGATAAAGCTGGGCATGGGCGTCGTCTCCTTGCCCTATCACAATCCATTCATGGTCGCCGACCGCATTCGTCAGCTCGACCACATCACCAAGGGGCGGACGATATTGGGCATGGGGCCCGGCTCGCTTCCATCCGACGCTTATATGATCGGGGTGCCAACGTCCGAAGCGCGCGACCGGATGGAAGAAGCGATCGAGCCGATCGTCCGGCTGCTGAATGGCGAAGTGGTTTCGACGAGAACCAGCTGGTTCCATCTTCAGGAAGCCCAGCTCCAGCTCGATTCCTATAATGAGGGTGGCGTGGAAATCGCGGTCGCCAGCCAGGTTTCGCCGACAGGCGCGATAGCCGCCGGCAAGCATGGCCTCTCACTGCTGTCCATCGGCGCGACTTCGGCAGGCGGTTACAATGCGCTCGCCAGCAATTGGCAGATCGCGGAGGAAACGGCAGCGGAAAGCGGCCAGAGCATCAGCAGGGCCGGATGGCGCCTGGTGGGGCCGGTCCATATCGCGGAAACGCGCGAGAAGGCACGCGAGAATGTCCGCTATGGCCTGGAGAACTGGATCAATTACATGTCGAATGTCGCGGCCCTGCCGCTGGCTCCGCCGCCGGGAGTCGATCCGATAGATTTCATTATCGATACCGGTTTCGGCGTGATCGGCACCCCGGACGATTTCGTGGCGCAGATGGACCGCTTACAGGAGCAGTCGGGCGGCTTCGGCTGTTTCCTCAATCTCGACAACCATTGGGCGGATTGGGCGGAAACCAGGCGATCCTACGAATTGATCGCGCGCTTCGCCATTCCCAGGATCAACGAGCTTAACCGGCATCGCCATCGGTCCGAGGCGTTCCTGCGCGACAATCACGCCAAGTTCCGGGGCGAAATGGATGCCGCCGTTCGCGCGAAGCTGGAACAATATGCCCGCGAGAAAGGGGCCGACAAGCTCGCGCCCGACATCGTGGCTCACTACGCCGCCCAGGCGTGAGATTGCTCCGGGGAAGGTGGCGACGGAACCGATCCGCTACCTTCCCAGGAATCCCCGCAGATAGCGCTTCATCCGCTCCCGTACGGATGGCTGATGGTCATATCCGGCCTGCATGACGCTGACCGCGATATCCTTGCGGACTACGACGGCCTCATCGCCCTTCTGATCGTCGCGTGGCGCCTCGGGGTTGCTGGCGATCACAATGCCCGGACCATGCATCTCGCCGAGGCCATGGACCGGGGTTAGCGAGGGATCGCCCCTGTCTGCCGCAAACTTGACTTGCAGCCCGTCGTAAGTGCCGATGCGCGCCAGTTTCCACTGCGCGCCTTGAAGCTCGTCCGGAAAATTCACGTTCAAGGCAATGCCGGCCGGAAGCAGGGCCTGCCCCTTCGACCGCTCATCCAAAGACTTCACCAGCTGCACGATCAGCCTGGCAACCGCTTGCGACCCGGGATTAGCGAGATTCGCGTCATCAGCCGTGCCTGCCGAGGCGCTCAGGGCAATCGCGGGAATCCCCCGGACCACGGCATACTGGGCATTGCTGACCGTGCCGGAACTGACCACGATGGAACCGATATTCTGCCCCTCGTTCGGGCCGGAAAGCACTAGATCCGGCGCCTTGCCCCATCGCTTTGCGGCCACTACATCCAGCCCGTAAAGCATCGCCATGACCGGCGTGCCATCGACATAGAAGAAGTCGTTCTCGAATCCGGCCCGCGTCATCGGCCCCGCTCCGGGATCGCCGACTTTCGCCGCGTGGCCCTTGCAATTCACCGCTAGCGGACCGAGAGGCTTCGCGAACTGGACCGCTGCGCCCATGCCGCTCTGATTGAAGCAGGGCACCGAAACGATGACATCATGCCCCTCGGCCTTGAGGGCCTCGTAGAGCGCCTTCACATTGCTGGTCAGCCCATCGTCATTGGACAGCACGATGTTGCGGGCGAATGCGGTTGCCGGCTGGATGACGAGCGCAAGGGCCGCCAGAAATCGAAGATGCATATTTCAAGCTCCGCCTATGTTTGCGCCTCGGGCAT
>Ga0172382_10003541_pt1 | contig 24647 bp, 23 predicted proteins | sample Leawel138RmetaG_FD_122245 | JGI IMG/M metagenome (GOLD analysis project Ga0172382, IMG submission 122245) | Leachate microbial communities from a municipal landfill in Southern Ontario, Canada - Leachate well 138R metaG | ecosystem: Engineered > Solid waste > Landfill > Unclassified | place...
CCTTGTAGCGGGCCGAGACCGGCGCGTAGCGCACCTGCTCGATGATGTCGCGGATGTCGTCGATGCCGGTATGCGAGGCCGCGTCCATCACGACCACGTCGACATGGCGGCCTTCCATGATCGCCTCGCAATGCAGGCCGGGCACGGAAAGATCGACCGAAGGCGCGTCGACCGCATCGGTCCTGTAGTTGAGCGCCCGTGCCAGGATGCGCGCCGTCGTCGTCTTGCCCACCCCGCGCACGCCGGTCAGCATCCACGCCTGGGCGATGCGGCCGGTGGCGAATGCGTTGGTGAGCGTGCGCACCATCGGCTCCTGGCCGATCAGGCCGGAAAAGTCGCGCGGGCGGTACTTGCGCGCCAGCACGCGATAGGCGGCAGATTTGGTCGCGTCTTTGTCGGTATCTGCCATGCCTGCGGCCAAAACGTCCTTCGGGAGCTTGCGAAGCGTCGAGTTTCGCCCCCGGAGAAGGCCGGCGTCAACCGCGCGACGGCCATGCTCCGGTGGATGGCGTAAAAGAAAGGTGGGAGGCTGGCACGATGACCCGTGCCGTGGCTCGTTAGGGCTGCTTCCTTCCGGACCTGACCCGGTTGGCGAGTGGCGCGTCCACCACCAACCTCCCGCGCCCCATATCGTCAATTTACCGCCCGATTGCAAGGCCGCCGCCCGGATGCCGCACGATTTGCTTGCAGCCGGCCGCGCGCACCTTTAGCTTCCCCTAAGGAAAGAGGGAGAAGGAATGCACGCTTCGACGGGAGGATATGTGCTCGATCCCCGTATCGAGCGCGACAGCGAGCCGCTGATGTGGCTCGGCCTGTGCGAGCTGAGGCTGATGAACGACAGCCGCTGGCCGTGGCTGATCCTCGTTCCCCAGCGGCCCGGCGCGGTGGAAATCCACGACATGACGCCGCTCGACCAGGCGATGCTGAGCTTCGAGACCACGATGGTGGCGCAGGCGCTGAAGCGCGTCACCCAATGCGGCAAGATCAACATCGCATCCCTCGGCAACATCGTGCCGCAGCTCCATGTCCACGTCGTCGCCCGCAGCGAGGGCGACCCCGGCTGGCCCGGTCCGGTCTGGGGCGCGGGCCCGCGCGAGGCATACAGGCGCGAGGATTTGCACAAGTTCGTCGCCGCGATAAGATCGGCGCTCTCGCCATAGGCAACAGGCTTCATGACCTTCCCTCTTTTCCTCGCGCCCGAGCGCGAGCCGAGCAGCTTCGTCGGCTTCGCCGGCAACCGCATCGACCGCCAGTCCGAGAACCGCACCGACGATGCGCTCGCCGTCGCGCTCGCCGATCCGCGCACCCGCATCATGCAGTCGCGCGGCGGGCGGCTCTATCTCAAGCTCAACGGCGGCGGCTTCGACGCCTATTTCAGCCTCGACGAGGCGCGCGCCATGGGCGCGAAGCTCGACCACGCCGTGCTGCTCGGCATGTCGGATGAAGGCCCGGTCGTCATGGCGCCCGGCGCGATCGAGCCGGAGGCGCTTCCGCAAGGCGTCAAGGCCATCGACCACCGCTCGGTCTACGTGCAGGGGCTGGTCGGGGCCGAGACGCTGGGCGAGCTGGCGCAGGGCGCGGCGCTGTTGTCCTGGCACTGGAACCACCGCTTCTGCGGCCGCTGCGGGGCCAGGACCGAGATGCGCATCGGCGGCTACAAGCGCGCCTGCGCGGCCTGCGGCGCCGAGCATTTCCCGCGCACCGATCCCGTGGCGATCATGCTTGCGCTGCGTGGCGACGAATGCCTGCTCGGGCGCAGCCCGCATTTCGCGCCCGGCATGTATTCCACGTTGGCAGGCTTCATCGAGCCGGGCGAGACCATCGAGGCGGCGGTGCGGCGCGAGGTGCTGGAGGAATCCGGCATCCGCCTCGGCCGCGTCGTCTATCATGCCAGCCAGCCCTGGCCGTTTCCCTATTCGCTGATGATCGGCTGCTTCGGCGAGGCGCTGACCGGGGACATCGCCTTCGACGGCCGTGAACTGGAGGATTGCCGCTGGTTCTCCCGCGACGAGGTGCGGGCGATGATCGCGGGAAGCCACACGCAAGGCCTCGCCGTCCCCCCGCCCGGCGCCATCGCCAGCCACCTGATCCGCGCCTGGGCCGCCGAGGCGGGCTGATGAGGTGCGGTTGACTGCGCCGCCCGACTGCGGCTAGATGATCCCATTCCGAGGGGTGCGCCATGCGGCGCTGAGACGGCGGTGAGCCGGACCCTTGAACCTGATCCGGGTCATGCCGGCGTAGGAACGGAAAAAGGGCCGCGAAGCAGGCCGGACTTCCCTCCCGCTTAGCCACACCGGATCTCCAGATGCCAGTCGGGAGATCGCACGATGCAGTTCAACGGTCCTTCGCTCAAGCCAGCACGCGGCTAGGCTGTCGCCATGCCCGCGCTTTCCGCGCTCCTGCGCACGGTCCTCGTGCTCGGCCTGACATGGCAGGCGCTGGTGGTGGCGCTGGCGCCGCCGCGCTACATCCTGCCGCCGCCGCTCGCCGTGCTCGATGCGTTGGTCCGCCAGTGGCAGTTCCTTGCCGGCCATGCGCTGGTGACGCTGGGCGAGATCGGTGCCGGTTTCGCCGCCGGCGTCGCGCTCGGCGTCGCCACGGCGCTGGCGGTCGCGGCCTTTCCCCGGCTCGGCCGGCTGGCGTGGCCGATGGTGCTGGTGTTGCAGGCGTTTCCCGTCTTCGTGCTGGCGCCGCTCTTCGTGCTCTGGTTCGGCTTCGGCATGGCCTCCAAGGTGGCGATGACGACGCTGATCATCTTCTTCCCCGTCGCCTCCGCCTTCGCCGACGGCCTGCGCCGCATCCCGGCCGATGTCATCGACGCCGCCACCCTGGTGGCGGCCGGGCCGTGGCGCATCCTGTTCGAGATTCGCGTGCCGCTCGCCATGCCGGCGCTGGTCTCGGGCCTGCGCGTCGCAGCCCCGCTCGCCCCGCTCGGCGCGGTGATCGGCGAGTGGGTCGGCGCGTCCGCCGGCCTCGGCTTCGTCATGGTGCAGGCCAATGCCCGCATGCAGACCGACACCGTCTTCGCCGCCATGGCGGTGCTGGCCGCGCTGGCGCTGGCGCTTCGCGCCGCCGTCGATGGCCTCGCCCCGCGCCTCGCGCCATGGGCGGACGAAAAATGACCCGTTCCCTCCGTCGCAATGAAGGAAGACCCATGATCCGCAAATCCGTTCTGGCGCTTGCTTTCGCCCTCGCTTTCGGCAGCGCCGCGCAGGCGCAGGAGAAGCTCACCGTCCTGCTCGAATGGTTCGTCAATCCCGACCATGCGCCGCTGGTCGTGGCGCGAGAACTCGGCCTGTTCGAGAAGGCCGGGCTCGAGGTCGAGCTGCTGCCGCCGGCCGACCCGTCGATCGTGCCCCGCGCCGTCGCGTCGGGACAGGCCGAGATCGGCGTCCACTACCAGCCCAACCTCTATCTCGATCACGCCGCCGGCGTGCCGCTCGTCCGCTTCGGCACGCTGGTCGAGACGCCGCTGAACACGCTGACCGTGCTGGCCGACGGGCCGGTCAAGGACATCGCTGACCTCGCCGGCAAGCGCATCGGCTTTTCCGTGTCTGGCTTCGAGGACGTCATGCTCGGCCGCATGCTGGAACAGGCGGGCGTGGACAAGGATGGCGTCGAGCTTATCAACGTCAACTTCGCCCTGTCGCAGTCGCTGATGGCGGGCAGGGTCGATGCCACCATCGGCGGCTTCCGCAATTTCGAGCTGACGCAGATGCGGCTCGAAGGGGCCGAGGGCAAGGCGTTCTTCCCCGAGGAGCACGGCGTGCCGGCCTATGACGAGCTGGTCTTCGTCACGAGGCCCGACCTTGCCGGCGACGACCGGCTCGCCCGCTTCCTCGCCGCGGTCGAGGGCGGCGCGATCCACCTGACCAACCACCCGGAGGAAAGCTGGCAGCTCTTCATCCGCGCCTATCCCGACCTCGACGACGCGCTGAACCGGCAGGCATGGATCGACACGCTGCCGCGCTTCGCCAAGCGCCCGGCCGCGCTCGACCGCGCGCGCTATGCGCGCTTCGGCGCGTTCCTCGCCGAGTCCGGGCTGATTCCCGCCGCGCCCAAGGTGGAAGAGATCGCGGTGGAACTGCAATGAGCGGGCCGATGCTGAAAAGAGCGGCCGATCTGGTCGAGCGCCTGCGCACGCGAGGGCCTCGCGTCCACTGCCTGATGAACACGGTGGTGCAGAAGCTGGTGGCCGACGGGCTTTCCGCGCTCGGCGCGATCCCCTCGATGACCTCCTCGCCGGAGGAGGTCGCCGCCTTCGTGCGCAAGGCCGACGCGCTCTGCGTCAATCTCGGCACGCTCGATGCCGCCCGGCGCGAGGCGATCGGCCTCGCGCTGGCGGCGGCAGGCGAGGCGGGGCGGCCATGGGCGCTCGACCCCGCCCATTGCGACTATTCCCCGCCGCGCGCCGCCTTCGCGGAAGGATTGCTGGCGCGAGGCCCGGCCGTGCTGCGCGCCAATCCGGCCGAGCACGCGCTGCTTGCCGTGCCGGAAGGCGTCGTCGGCGTCGTCACCGGCCTCCATGACCGCATCGTCCTTGGGCAACGCGCGGTCGCGGTCGAGAACGGCCATGAATGGATGGCCAAGGTCACCGGCACCGGCTGTCTCTCCGGCGCGGTGATCGCCGCCTTCCTCGCGGTGGAAGACGAGCCATTCGCGGCCGCCGCCTCGGCCATGCTCGCCATCGGCGTCGCCGCCGAGCTTGCCGCGCCCCATGCGCGCGGGCCGGGCACGTTCGAGCCGGCGCTTCTCGACGCGCTCGCGGCACTGTCGCCGCAGGACATTCTCGACCATGGAAGGATCGGCGATGAACAAGGTTGACTACCGGCTGAATGCCATCGTCGATGGCTCGCTCCGCGACGTGGGCGACTTGGCCGCGCTCGCCCGTATTGCCGCCGAAAATGGCGCGACCATCATCCAGTACCGCGACAAGGACGCCTCGACGCGGGCGATGGTCGATCAGGCGCGGGAGATCCGCGCCGCGCTTGTTGGCACCGGCGTGCCCTTCGTCGTCAACGACCGGATCGACGTCGCGCTCGCCTCCGCCGCCGCCGGCGTCCATCTCGGCCGCGATGATATGGACGCCGACACCGCGCGCCGCCTGCTCGGCCCCGACGCCATCATCGGCCTGACGGTCAAGAACGCGGCCGACGCCGATGCCGCGATCGCCGCGCCGGCAGACTATGCCTGCATCGGCGGCGTGTTCGAGACGCTCTCCAAGCGCAACCCCGACGCCCCGGTCGGCCTCGACGGCTTTTCCGCGCTGCGGGCAAGGATCGCCGCGGCAAAGCCCGGCCTGCCGGTCGGCGCCATCGCCGGCATCGACGAGGCCCGCGCCGGGCAGGTGGTGAAAGCGGGGGCCTCGGGCGTCGCGGTCATCTCCGCGATCTTCCGCGCGCCCGACATTGCCGCCGCGACGCGCGCCTTGCGCGAGGCGGTCGATGCGGCGCTGGAGGCAAGGCCATGACGGCGATCGCGCTCACCATTGCCGGCTCGGACAGCGGCGGCGGCGCCGGCATCCAGGCCGACCTGAAGACCTTCTCGGCGCTCGGCGTGTTCGGCGCCAGCGTCCTCACCGCCATCACCGCCCAGAACACGCAAGGGGTGCGCGCGGTCGAGGACGTCTCGCCGGCGATGATCGCGGCGCAGATCGACGCCGTGCTCGACGACATGGCGGTCGGCGGGGTCAAGATCGGCATGGTCTCGCGCGTCGAGACGATTCGCACGATCGCCGAACGGCTCGCCGCACGCGGCGTCAGGCCGGTGCTCGATCCCGTCATGGTCGCGACCTCGGGCGACCGGCTGCTGCAACCCGACGCCGTCGAGGCGCTGGGCACGCACCTCGTGCCGCTCGCCGCGCTGGTGACGCCAAACCTGCCGGAAGCCGCGCTGCTGACCGGCACGGAAATCGCGACCGGCGAGGACGAGATGACGGCGCAGGCGAAGGCTATCGTCGCGCTCGGCGCAGGTGCCGCGCTGGTCAAGGGCGGCCATGCCGACGGCGACGAGGCCGTCGATATCTTCTTCGACGGGCGCGAGACGCTGCGCCTCGCCGCGCCGCGCATCGCGACGCCCAACACCCACGGCACCGGCTGCACGCTCTCGGCGGCCATAGCCGCCGGGCTGGCCAAGGGCCTGCCGTTGCGCGAGGCGGTCGGCGAGGCGAAAGACTATCTCCACGCCGCGCTCGCCGCCGGCGCTGCCTTGCGCATCGGCCACGGCAGCGGCCCGGTCCACCATTTCCACCGCTGGTGGAGCGCCTGATGATGAAGTTGGCCAAGGACCTGTCATTGCAAGAAGCCGCGCGCAAGGCGACGAACTATCTCCATGTCGCCCTTGCCGCCGACGCTGCCTTGCGCATCGGCCACGGCAGCGGTCCGGTCCACCACTTCCACCGCTGGTGGAGCGCCTGATGATGAAGTTGGCCAAGGACCTATCATGGCAAGAAGCCGTGCGCGGGACGAAGGATTATCTCCACGCCGCGCTCGCCGCCGTCGCTACCTTGCGCATCGGCCGTGGCAGCGGCCCGGTTCACCACTTCCGCTGCCGATGGAGTGCCTGACGATGAAGCTGGCCAAGGGTCTGTCGTTGCAAGAAGCCGTGCGCGAGGCGAAAGACTATCTCCATGCCGTCCTTGCCGCCGGCGCTGCCTTGCGCATCGGCCGGGGCAGCGGCCCTGTCCACCACTTCCATCGCTGATGGAGTACCTGACGATGAAGCTGGCGGCGCGTGTTCTGGGCGCGATGGAGGCGGCGCTCGGCGTCGTCCTCGCCGCCCTGCTCGCCGCGTTGCTTGCCCTCGTCCTCGTCGCGGTCGTGGCGCGCTACGGCTTCTCGGCCGGCCTTGCCGGCACGGAGGAGCTGGCGCTGTTCCTGTTCGCCGCGCTCGCCTTCCTCGGCGCGCCGCTCGCCCAGCGCGGCGCGCTCGCCATGCGCCTCGATTTGGGCGTCCGCGCCCTGCCGTCGCGCGCGCAAGCGGCGGCCGGCGTCGTCGCCGATGCGGTCTCTGTCGCTGCCGGCCTCGCGCTCGCCTCCGGCGGCGCGCGCGTCGCCGCCGTCATCGGCGGCGCGTCGCCGGCGCTCGGCCTGCCGGAATGGCCGCGCTTCGCGCTCGCCGCCGTGGGCGGCGTGCTGATTGTCGTCATGCTTGCCCTCCACAGGCTGGGGGAGGGCAGGCGCGCATCGCTCGTTGCATCGCTTGTGCTCGGCGCGGCGCTCCATCTCGCCGCCGCCCATCTGGCGCTTCCCCTGTCGCTGCCGCCGAGCCTCGCGCTCGGACTTTTCGCGATGATCGGCCTCGCGGTCGCGGCACCCCTGCCGCACGCCTTCCTTGCCGCCGCCCATCTCGCCGGCATCGCCGGCAGCCCGCTCGCGCTCGACGCGGTGGTGACGGCGACGGCCGCCGGCCTCGGAAAATTCCTGCTCGTCGCCATTCCCTTCTTCCTGCTCGCCGGCGGGCTGCTCACCGCCTCCGGTACGGCGGAAAAGATCGTGCGCTTCGCCGCCGCCCTCGTCGGCCACCGCCGGGGCGGGCTGGCGCAGAGTGCGCTCCTGTCGAGCGTGCTGTTTTCCGGCGCGTCCGGCTCCTCGATCGCCAACGCCGCCTTCGGCGCCACCGCCTTCCAGCCGCAGCTGGTCAGGAACGGCTATCCGCCGGCGCAGGCCGGGGCGATCGTCGCCGCCGCTTCCGTGCTCGACAACGTCATCCCGCCGTCGATCGCCTTCCTGATTCTGGCGCTCGCCGCCAATCTGCCGGTCGGCAGCCTGTTCGCATGGGGCTTTTTCGCCGGCGGCGTCATGGCGGCGTGCCTTGCCGTCGCCATCCGCCTCGCCGCCGGCACGCGTCCGCCGCTGCCGCGCGCCGACAGGGCCGAGCGGCGTGAAGCGGCAAAGGCCGCGATTCCCGCCTTCGGCCTCGGAATCGTCGTCGTGCTGGGCATCCGCCTCGGCATCGTCACCACGACGGAGGCCGCGGCACTGGCCGCACTCTACACGCTTTTCCTATGCCTCGGCGCGCGGCTGCGCGTAATCCCGCTTTATGCCGCCTTCCGGGAAGCGGCGGTGGAGGCGGGAGCCATCGGCCTGCTGATCGCGACCGCTGCGCCCTTCGCCTTCCTGCTGGCGATCGACAACGCCGCCGGCCTCGTCTCGTCATTCGTCGCAAGCCTCGATCTCGGCCCATGGGGCGTGCTGGTGGTCTTGAACCTGATCCTGCTCGGCGTCGGGCTGGTGCTCGACATCGGCGCGGCGATCCTGATCTTCGCGCCGATCCTGCTGCCGCTCGCGGTCGCGGCCGGGGTCGATCCCGTCCATTTCGGCGTCATCCTCGTCGTCAACCTGATGATCGGCGGCCTGACGCCGCCGGCCGGTATCCTCGTCTTCGTCGTCGCCGGCGTCACGCGGGTGCCGGCGGCCGCCCTGTTCGCGGCGGTCCTGCCCTATCTCGCCGCGCTCATTACCGCGCTCGCCCTGCTCACCGCGGGCGCGCTCCTGTTCTAGAAAGGATTTCTCTCCATGCCGACCCTGACCCGCCGCAACCTCCTCGCCGCCAGCGCCGGCCTTCTCGCCATGCCCGCGCTCACCGGCCGAGCAAGGGCGCAGACCCGGCTCACCGTCGCCTCGCTGATGGCCGACGACAAGCCGGAGACGCTGATCTGGCTGAAGATACGCGACCTGGTCGAGGCGCGGCTGCCGGGGCGGTTCTCGTTCAACATCGTCGGCAACGCCGCGCTGGGCGGTGAGAAGGAGGTGGCCGAGATGATCCGCCTCGGCGCGGTGCAGGCGAGCCTGTCCACGGTCTCGGCGCTGGCCGGCTGGGTGCCGGAGGCGCAGCTTCTCGACCTGCCTTTCCTGTTCCGCGATGCCGCCCACCTGCGCGCGGCGCTCTCCGGCGACACCGGCGCGCGGCTGAAGGCGCGCTTCGATGACGAGCATTTCATCGCCCCGGCCTTCATCGACTACGGCGCGCGCCATCTTCTCGGCCGCGAGGCGCTGACGCGGCCGGAGGCGCTGCGCGGCCTCACCATCCGCGCCGTCCAGAGCCCGCTGCACACGAGGCTGTGGAGCGCCTTTGGCGCGACGCCGGTGGGCATCCCCATCCCCGAAACCTACAACGCGCTCCAGACCGGCGTGGCCGACGCCATGGACCTGACCAAGTCCGCCTATGCCGGCTTCCGGCTCTACGAGGTGGTGCCGCACCTGACCGAGACCGGCCATATCCGCGCGGCCGGCATCGTCTGCTTTTCCGCCCCGTTTTGGAACGGCCTTTCCGACGAGGAAAGGCAGGTGTTCGCCGAGGCCGCGCGCGAGGGCGCGGCCTATTTCGACGCACTCGTCGTCGCCGACGAGGCGAAGGCGATGGAGATCGCGGCCGCCCATGGCGGCGCGGTTCACCAGTCTGAGGCGCGCGAGGAATGGGAAAAGGGCGCGCGCGCCGTCTGGGCCGATTTCGCCGAGACGGTCGGCGGCATGGAGCGGATCGAGGAAACCGCGGCAGCCGGATAGCAAGGCTTTACATTTCTTCACATCGGCCGCGAAGGCGCGAAACAGTCGCCTCATAGTCTGGCTCCATCGCGGCAATCGGGCCGCAGGCTCAAGGAGCAAGACCATGGAAAACGAAAACCGCGAAACCCCCGCCGCCCCCGTCGCCATCAAGGGCACGACCCGCAGCAGATGGCTGGTCGCCGGCGGCGTCGCCGTGCTGGCGCTGGCCGGCATCGGCGCGGCCGGCGCGATGGGTGGCGGCGAGGCGATGGGCCGCCACGTCATGGAGGCGGGCTTCAAGGGCGGCGGCCATTTCGCCGGCCGGGGGCTTTCCCGCGCGCTCGAGGCCGTCGATGCCACCGACGAGCAGGAAGACCGCATCTTCGCCATCATCGACGATGCCCGCGCCGAGTTGCGCCCGGTGATGCGCGAGTTCCGCGATGCCCGCACGGCGGTCGTGGAGCTGGTGTCGGCCCCGACCATCGACCGCGAGGCGGCCGAGACGCTGCGCGCCGAGCGCATCGCGGCCATCGACGAGGCGTCGAAGAAGATGACGGCGGCGTTGCTCGACGCGGCCGAGGTGCTGACGCCGGAGCAGCGCGCCGAGCTCGCCAAGCATTTCAGCGAGCGCAAGGGCCGCGGCCGGTGGTAATGTCGCGCGGCTGAATCGCGGCGGAGCAAGAGACGGCATGGCGGAAGAAATCCTGATCGTCGACGACGACACGAGGCTTTCCGCCATGCTGTCGGACTATCTTTCCGGCAACGGCTTTGCCGTGCGCCGGGCGGCGGCGGCGTTGACAGGGCTTGAAGAAATCCGCCGCCGCCCACCCGACGCGATCATCCTCGACGTGATGCTGCCCGACATAGACGGCTTCGAGGCGTGCCGGCGCATCCGCGCCTTCTGCGACGTGCCGGTGCTGATGCTCACCGCCAAGGGCGAGGAGACCGACCGCATCGTCGGCCTCGAACTCGGCGCCGACGATTACCTGCCGAAACCGTTCAGCCCGCGCGAGCTTCTGGCGCGGCTGCGCGCGATCCTGCGCCGGCGCGGCGCGCGGGATGGCCGCGTCATGCGTTTCGGCCGGCTGGAGATCGACCCCGCCTCGCGCTTCGCCCGCATCGACGGGCGCGACTGCGACATCACCGGCCACCAGTTCGACCTGCTGGTGGCCCTGGCCGAGAACGCGGGCCGCATCCTTTCGCGCGAGCAGTTGATGGACATGGTCAAGGGCGAGGCTTTCGATGCCTTCGACCGCTCGATCGACGTCCACGTCTCGCGCATCCGCGCCGCGATCGAGGACGATCCGAAGCACCCGCGTCGCATCGTCACCGTGCGCGGCGCGGGCTATGTCTTCGCCCGGCGGCAGGACGACGAGGGATAGGCCGGAAAAAAGATGCGCAACAGGTTGTTCCTCAAGGTCTATCTCACCCTTCTCGCCTCTCTCGTCGTCGTGGCGCTGGCCAGCGCCGTCTTCCTGCGCCTTTCGCATGACGAGGAGGATCGCGGCTGGGGCGCGCGGCGCGACGCCTTCGTCGAGGCCATGCTGCCGCCCGCCGCGCCTGCTGCGCAGACCGAGATCGTGCTCAATCGGCTCGCCGAGGCGCTCGACGCCGATGTCGCGCTCTTCGCCGCCGACGGCCGGCTGATCGCCAGCGTCGGCGCGCCCATTCCCTTCGCCGCGGCGAAGGGCCTGCTCCAGCAGGACGCCGGCGGCAAGATGATGACGGCGCGGCTCGCCGGTGGGCGCGTCGCCGTCGCCCGGCTCAGGCATGGGGGCGGGCTCGGCCCGTCGCGGCCCAACCCGCTGGCGTGGCTGGCGCTGATCGCCGGCGTCACCGGCTTAGTCGCCTGGCCGGTGGTGCGGCATCTGACCGGCCGGCTTGAGCGCCTGCGCCACGGCGTCGAGGCCTGGGGGCACGGCGACCTCGCGTTGCGCGTGCCGGTCGAGGGCCGCGACGAGGTCGCCGCCGTGGCGCGCACCTTCAACCGCGCGGCCGCCGAGGTCGAGGCCCTGATCGCCTCGCACCGGGCGCTTCTGGCCAATGCCAGCCACGAATTGCGCTCGCCGCTGGCGCGGCTGCGCATCGCCATCGACCTTTATGAAGCCGATGCCGACGAGGCGCGCCGGCGCGAGATCGTCCGCAACCTTGCCGAGCTGGACGAACTGGTCGAGGAGATCCTGCTGGCGAGCCGCCTCGACCATGAAGGCGCCATCGACCGCGCGGAAGAGGTCGACCTGCTCGCCCTCGCCGCCGAGGAGGGGGCGCGCCACGATGTCGCGGTCGCCGGCGAGCAGGCCATCGTGCGCGGCGATGCAAGGCTTCTCGCCCGCCTCGTGCGCAACCTGATGCAGAATGCGCTGCGCCACGGCGCGCCGCCGGTCGAGGCCGAGGTGCGGCGCGCCGGCGCGAATGTCGAGCTTTCGGTGCGCGACCACGGGCCGGGCATCGCCGAAGCCGAGCGCGAGCGCGTGTTCGAGCCGTTCTATCGCCCGGCCGGTCATGGCGAGCAGGCAGGCGGCTGGGGACTCGGCCTCGCGCTGGTGCGCCAGATCGCCGGGCACCATGGCGCGACCGTGCGCCAGGACACGCCGCCCGGCGGCGGCGCGCGCTTCGTCGTCACCTTTCCCGGCTCGTGAACGCGGTCGTCCACCCTCTCCGGCGCACTTTCGTCTTGAATTGCCGGCCCCGAGCCCCCATTAAGGCCCCGAGTTAACGCCCGCGACGGAGAAGACGAAGAGTGGCGATCTACAAGGAAAGGAATTTCGCGGACCGCAGGCAGGCTGCGAACGACGCCAAGAAGGCGTTGCTGGAGAAGTTCAAGGCGCGGCCCGCGGCCGACGATCCCGAGATGCAGGCCCGCGCGGCCGAGCGCAAGGCGATCGCCGAGGCGCGCGAGAAGCGCGAGGCCGAGCGCCGCGAGCAGAAGCGCCTGGAAGCGGAGCGGGAGACGCGCGAGCGCGCCGAGCGCGAGGCGGCGGCCGAGGCCGAGGCCCGCGCCGAGGCGGAAGCGAGGACCAAGGCCGAGCAGGACATGGTGGCGCGCGTGCTGGCCGACGAGGCCGAGCGCAAGGCCAAGCGCGACGCCCGCTACGCCGCCCGCAAGGCCCGCCAGAAATAGGCGCCGGAACGCGGCGGCTCAGGCCGCCGCCTGCCCCGATTGCTCCCCGGGCTCCTCGAAGACCACGCGGTTGCGCCCGCGCGCCTTGGCTTCATAGAGGCGGCTGTCGGCCCCGCGCATCAGTTGCGACCACGACAGATGCGGCTGGAGCCGCGCCGCGCCGATCGAGACCGACAGCGGCAGATATTTGCCCTCGCCCGGCGAGAAGCGCAGCGCCTCGACGCCGAGCCGGATGCGCTCGGCGATCATGAGCGCCTCGTCCCGCGTCGCGCCGCAAAGGAAGGCGGCGAACTCCTCGCCGCCGATGCGGCCGACGATGTCGCCGGCGCGCACGCCGCCGCGAATCGCCTCCGCGATCATCGACAGCGCCACGTCGCCCTGGGCGTGGCCGTGCGTGTCGTTGATGTATTTGAAGTGGTCGGCGTCGATGATGAGCATCACCCCGCTGTCGGTGCGCCGGCGCGCGCCCTTGAGCGCGGCGAGGAACGATTCGCGGTTGAGCAGGCCGGTCATGTCGTCGTGACGGGCCTTCTCGGCAAGCTCGGCATGGGCCCGCGCCAGCCTTTCATGCGCGGCGGTCAGCGCGGCCAGCGTCTCGGCCAGCCGCTTCTTCTGCAGGAAGAGATAGAAGCTGGCCGGAAAGGCGATGACCATCGGGCACAGCGTCGCCATCAGCAACGCGCTGCCCTCGATCACGCCGCCCAGCGACGGCACCAGCATCAGCACCAGCGCGAGCGAGGCCGCGACGGAAAGGACGGTGGCGAGCGAGGCCTTGGCGATGATCTGGTTCATGACGCTTCCTGTGTTGCGGCCGCTTCTTGCCAGACGAAGGTGAAGGTCCGCCTTCCGCGACGATGCAAATTTGAACCATCGTCGCCCATTCCGACGCGGCGCTTCATTCGGCCGGGAAAATCGGCTAGTCAGGCGCCATGACGCAGACCCCCGACCCCCGCCGCTTCGCCCATGTCACCGACTGGGTGTTCGACCTCGACAACACGCTCTATCCGCACAAGACCAACCTGTTCTCGCAGATCGACGTGCGCATGACGGCCTACGTGTCGGAGCTGCTCCAGCTCTCGCGCGAGGACGCGCGCAAGCTCCAGAAGGAGCTTTACCGCGAGTACGGCACGACGATGAACGGGCTGATCGTGCGCCACGGCATCGACCCCGACGATTTCCTCAACAAGGTCCACGACATCGACTATTCCTGGGTCGCGCCCGACCCGGCGCTGGGCAGCGCGATCCGCGCGCTGCCGGGACGCAAGTTCATCTTCACCAATGGCGACCGCCGCCATGCCGAGCGCACGGCGCGCCAGCTCGGCATCCTCGACCATTTCGACGACATCTTCGACATCGTCGCCGCCGGCCTGACGCCCAAGCCGGCCGCCGCCACCTACGACAAGTTCGTCGGCCTGCATCGCGTCGACGCAGCGCATGCGGTGATGTTCGAGGATCTGGCACGCAACCTCGAAGTGCCGAAGCGGCTCGGCATGACCACGGTGCTGATCGTGCCGAACAATTTCGAGCCGACCTTCTCCGAGATCTGGGAGCGCGACGCCAACAACGAGGACGACGTCGATTACGTCACCGACGACCTCGCCTCGTTCCTGAACGCGGTGCTGCCGGAGCTCTAGCTGCCGCGCGGCTTGGCCCGCGCTGTTGCCTGCGCTTCGAGCGGGTTTTCGGGCCAGGGGTGCCTCGGATATCGGCCGCGCAGTTCGGCGCGCACGTCGGCCCACGAGCCGCGCCAGAAGCCGGGCAGGTCGCGCGTGGTCTGGATCGGCCGCTGCGCCGGCGAGAGCAGCTCCAGCATCAAGGGCACGCTGCCGCCGGCGATGGCCGGATGGCGGTCGAGCCCGAACAGCTCCTGCACCCGAATGGCGAGCACCGGCGCGTCCTCCTCGTAGCGGATCGGCACCGACGAGCCCGACGGCGCGGCATAATGCGTCGGCGCCAGCGCATCGACCTTGCGTTGCAGGTCGTGCGGCACCAGCGACATCAGCCCCTCGCGCAGCGTGCCCGCGCCGATCCGTGACGGTGACGCTTCGCCGGACAGGAACGGCAAGAGCCAGTCGTCCAGCCTGTCGAGCAGGGCGTCGTCGTCCATCGCCGGCCACGGCGCACCGAGGCCGCCATGCAGCCAGGCGAGCCGGCGGCGCAGCGTCAGCGCGCCCTTGTCCCAACCGAGGATGGCAAGGCCGTTGTCGCGCACCGCCTCGATCACCGCGTGGTCGGCCGCCTCGCCTTTCGGCGGCGGCAATTGCCGCTCGGCAAGCCGGATCGCGCCGAGCCGCACCGTCTCGCGTACCCGGACCGCGCCTTTTTCGGCGTCGAAGACGGTCTCGGTTCGCGTCTCGATCCGGTCGCCGAGCAGGGCGCGCACCTCGTCCTCGGTGATGGCCGCGGCTGCGGCGATGCGGGCGTTCTGCGCCTTGCCCTGAAGGTCGGCGACGACGAGGAAGGGCTCGCCCGCCAGCGGCTCGGCCGCATCGAGCACCGCGCCGCGTCCGTTGGCCAGCACGAAGCGGCCGCGTTCGCCGCGCGCCTTCGCCACCCGGTCGGGATAAGCGAGCGCCAGCAGCGCGCCGGTCGAGGCTTCTTCCCCGTTCTTGCCGCCGGCGTCACGCGCCAGCCTTTTCGCCAGCGTCCGCGCGCCTTCGGCCCGCGCGCCGCGCTCGTCCCGGAAGCGCGAGAGCCGCCGGTCGAGATCGACCGAGGGACCGCCAAGCCCGCGCTCGGTGATCAGCACGGCAAGCTCGGCCGCCTTGCGCCGGTCGGAGGCGAGCGCCACCATGTGGGCGAGCCGTACCGGCAGGGCGAGCCGGCGCATGGCATGGCCGGCCTGTGTCAGCCGGCCCTGCGCGTCGATCGCGCCGAGACTGCGCAGCAGAGCTTTTGCTTCTGTAAGAGCGGGCGCCGGCGGCGGGTCGAGGAAGGCGAGCGTCGCGGGGTCGGCAACGCCGAAGGCGGCGCAGTCGAGGACGAGGCCGGAAAGGTCTGCCTCCGTAATCTCGGGCGGAGTGAAGGCGGGCAGCGCAGCCGTCTGCTCGGCCCGCCACAGCCTGATCGCCACGCCCGGCTCCGTGCGCCCGGCCCGGCCCGCCCGCTGGTCGGCCGAGGCGCGGGAGACGCGCACGGTCTCCAGCCGCGTCAGCCCGGTCGCCGGCTCGTGGCGCGGCAGGCGCGAGAGCCCGGAATCGACGACGACGCGCACGCCCTCGATGGTGATCGAGGTTTCCGCGATCGCGGTGGCCAGCACCAGCTTGCGCCGGCCGGGCGGGGCGGGACGGATCGCGGCATCCTGCGCCCGCCCGTCGAGCCCGCCGTGAAGCGGCACCACATCGACATCGGCCGGCAGCCGGCCGGCGAGCAGCGCGGCCGTGCGCTCGATCTCGCCCTGTCCGGGCAGGAAGGCGAGGACGCTTCCCCGTTCCTCGGCCAGCGCCCGGCGGCAGGCCGCGGCAACCGCTTCCTCGATGCGCTGGCCCGCCGGCCGCTCGGCGTGGCGCAATTCGACGGGGAAGGCGCGGCCCGCGCTTTCGATCACCGGCGCGCCGCCGAGGAGCGAGGCGACCCGCGCGCCGTCGAGCGTCGCCGACATCACGAGGATGCGCAGGTCGGGCCGCAGCGCGCCCTGCACGTCGAGCGCCAGCGCCAGGCCGAAATCGCCGTCGAGCGAGCGTTCGTGGAACTCGTCGAACAGGATGGCGCCGATGCCGGGCAGTTCGGGATCGTCGAGGATCATGCGCGCCAGCACGCCCTCGGTGACGACGAGGATCCGCGTCGCCGCCGAGGTGCGGCTTTCCATGCGCATGGCGTAGCCCACCGTCTGGCCCGGCTCCTCGCCCAGAAGCGCCGCCATGCGCCGGGCGGCGGCCCGGGCGGCGAGCCGGCGCGGCTCGAGCAGCAGAATGCGGCCGTCGCCGCGCCATGGCTGATCGAGAAGCGCCAGCGGCACCAGCGTCGTCTTGCCGGCGCCGGGTGGCGCGACGAGGACGGCGGCACTAGCCTCCGACAGGGCCGCGAGAAGGCGCGGCAGCGCGTTCGTGACGGGCAGGGATGGCAACGGGGCGGGCGTCATGATGCGCCGGTATGCCCGATGTCGCGGCCGGCCGCCAGCCATTCGCCACGCCGCGATACCATTCGATATAGTAGGCGATGGCGAACTGGGCGCCGATGCCGACGGCGAGGATGGTCATGTCGCTGGCGGGCGAGGGGATGTGGACCATGCGCCATGCCTGCGCCGCCATCGCCAGCACCGTGCCGAGCACGAAGACGGGAAGCCCGTGCCGGCCCATCACCGAAAGCGGATTCGCCGGCGACAGCCGGAACAGGCGCGACACGCTCGGCAGCACCGCGATCAGGTAGCCGGCCGCCAGCACGTGCAGCAGGCGCGGGGCCGACAGATAGGTCTTGTCGAAGCCGGTCAGCACCGCCGGCAGCCCGAACGAGGTGTCGATGCCCCAGAGCGGGATCTTCACCCAGGCCCAGGACAGCATCAGGTAGCCGGTCGCGGCCAGCGCCAGCCACGGGCTTTGCGGCAGGCGGCCGCCGCGGCGCACATCGAGCGCCGCCGCGAAGCCGATGACGAACAGGAACTGCCACGACAGCGGGTTCAGGAACCAGACGCCCTGATTGGGGAAGTTGGGCGGGCCGATGCGCCAGACGCCGGCGGCGAGCCAGACCGCGCCCGATGCCGCCACCATCGCCGCAAGGCCGAAGCGGCGGCCAATGAGCAGGAAGGCGGGCAGGAGCACGAGCACGGCGGCGTACATCGACAGGATGTTGTTGTAGCCGAGCTGGTGGCCGAGCGTGACGATGCCGACCAGCGCGGCGGCCGTGTCCTCGATCACCGGGCGGATGTTGATCTGCGTCATCAGCTCCGGCACGGCGTAGTGCAGCGAGAAGAAGGCGAAGATGGCGAGCGTCGCCATGGTGGTGCCGAGCTGCGCGATGTAGAGCACGCCGGCGCGCCGCCACATCCTCAGCGTCGCTGCCAGCCCGGCGCCGGCGAGGAATTTCGGGCCGTAGGCCAGCGCGGCCGAGACGCCCGAGATCAGCACGAAGGCCTCGGCCGCGTCGGAGAAGCCGAAATTCTTCGTCGTCAGCTGCTCCAGCGCGTTGCTGGGAACGTGGTTGACGAAGATCGTGACCAACGCCAGCGCCCGCAGGACGTCGATGCGGGTGTCGCGTGGCTTCTGAACAGGAACGGTCATGCGGAACTGAAGTCTCCCGTGCGGCTTCGGTTCCCCCCGAATCCAAGCATCGTCGTATATCGCCGCCTGAAGGCCGCGCCAAAGCGGCGGCCGTGAGGCAACTGGCTGAAATCCGGACGTTTTCGACAGGTTTCGTCTGCGACATAGCGTCACCGCTTTCGGCCGCCCGTCATGGGGAAGCTCACGGTTCGCGGCCACGGCGCGCGTAGTTTGGAATCGTTCCAATCTATTATGAGTGTTTCGGTCAGGTTTGGATTGACTTCGCCGTCCCGGCCGGTGTTTATGGGGCGGCGCGTGGCGCACCTTTGATGTCTGGGCCTTGAACCCGTTCGATTGGAGGCGAGGAAATGCACGATCCGGCCGTGGGCACCCCGGCTTTCCATCATCCGTGGCATCCATGGCGCGCCGCCCGGCGCGCGCTGGCTTCTGCCTCGCCGCTCGCGGCCGCGGCGCTGCTGACGGCGGCGGCATTCCTCCTGCCGACGCCCGGCACGGGCCATCAGGCGCGCGCTTTCGCCGGCCACTTCGAGTCGTTCAACGTTCCCCCCCGCCTTCCGCTAGGCCCGGAAACAGGCGGCATAGCCGAGTAGACGCATGATTGTCTGTCATTGCAATCTGATCACGCAGAAGGAGATCGAGGAGACGATCCTCGATCTGCTCGACGACGATGCCTGGCAGCTCATCGTGCCCGCGAAGGTGTATCACGCCCTCAAGAAGCGCGGCCGCTGTTGCGGCTGCTTCCCAAATGTGGTGGAAACGATCATTCGGGTAACCGAAGACTACCATCGCCGTCTCGGCGGCATGGAAGCCGAGATCGTACCATTCCTGGACCGCGTGCGTGGGTTGCGCGGCCAGTACGGGAGCTTGAGCCATGAAGGGCGACGAACGGATCATAGAGCGGCTTAACGAAGCCCTGTTTCTCGAGCTGGGGGCGGTCAACCAGTACTGGTTGCACTATCGCCTGCTCGACGACTGGGGATACGCGAAGCTCGCCAGGAAGGAACGGGCCGAATCCATCGAGGAGATGCACCACGCCGACAGGATCGTCGAGCGCATCATCTTCCTCGAAGGCCACCCCAATCTGCAGAAGGTCGGCCCGCTGCGGATCGGCCAGAACGTCAAGGAAGTGCTGGAGGCCGACCTCGCCGGCGAGTACGACGCCCGCACTTCCTACAAGGCCTCGCGCGAATTGTGCGACGAGCTGGGCGACTACGTCACCATGGCGCTGTTCGACGAGCTGCTGAAGGACGAGGAGGGCCATATCGACTTCCTCGAGACGCAGCTCGAACTCCTGGGCAAGATCGGCGAGGAGCGCTACGGCCTGCTCAACGCCGCTGCCGCCGACGAGGCGGAATAGACATTTCCCCACGTGGAAACGACACGGCCGGCTGGATGATCTCCAGCCGGCCGTTTTCGTTCATATGGCGCTTCGTTCAGGCCGCTTCCGGCGGCTGCTGCGGTGCGAGGTCCATCGGCGGCACGCTGTGCAGCCGGTCGGCGCCGGCGAGCAGGCCGCCGGCGCGGAGCAGCGCGGCGAAGCGGCCCTGGTCGCGCGCGGCAAGCTCGCGGTAGCCGCCCATCTCGACGATCTCGCCCTTGTCCATGAAGATGACGAGGTCGGCGTCGCACACGGTCGACAGCCGGTGGGCGATGACGAAGGTGGTGCGGCCGGCGCGCAGCCGGTCGATGGCCGCCTTGACCCTGGCCTCGGTCTCGACGTCGAGGGCGCTGGTCGCCTCGTCGAGGATCAGGATCGGGGCGTCCTTCAGCACGGCGCGGGCGATGGCGATGCGCTGGCGCTCGCCGCCGGAAAGCTGGCCGCCGCGCTCGCCCGCGAGCGTGTCGTAGCCGTCGCTCTTGGCGAGGATGAAGTCCTGCGCGGCCGCCGCGGTCGCCGCCTCGTGCACCTCGTCATAGGTCGCGTCGGCGCGGCCCAGGCGGATGTTCTCCTCGATGGTGCGGTTGAGCATCCCCGCATCCTGGAACACCGTCGCCATCTGCGCCCTGAGCGAGTCGCGCGTGATGGTCGAGACGTCGATGCCGTCGATGCGGATCGTGCCCGCATCCGGCTCGTAGACGCGCTGGAGCAGGTTGACGAGCGTGGTCTTGCCGGCGCCGGTCGGGCCGACGATGGCGACGGTCTTGCCGGCCTCGACATGGAAGGAGAGGTCGTGGATGCCGGCGCCCGAGCCGGGGAAGCGGAAGGAGACGTTCTCGAACGAGACCTCGCCGCGCAGCCGCGCCACCGGCCGCGCGCCGGGCCGCTCCTCGCGCGCCGCGCCGGAATCCTCCAGCGCGTAGAACGGCTCGAGCTTGGCGCGGGCCTCAAACACCTGGTTGACGAAGCCGGTCAGCTGGTCGAGCCGCCCGATCAGCAGCGTGGCGAAGCCGGCGAAGGCGACGACGTCGCCGATGCCGAGATGGCCCCGCTGCACCAGCATCGCGCCGATGCCCAGCACCACCATCATCGAGATCGTGGCCGACAGCCGGTGCAGCGCGCTGGCCAGCGCCCACCAGTTGAGCACCGGAAACTGCGCGTCGAGCAGCCCCGCCGTGTAGCGGCGCAGCGCCTCGCTCTCCTGCGCAAGCCGGCCGTAGCTCTGCAGCACCGACACGTTGGAGATCGAATCGCTGACATGGGCGAAGACGCGGTGATAGTGCTGCTCGACCTCGGCCTGGCCGTCCTTGGTCTTGGCCATCACCGCGCGGCTGACCGCGACATAGGAGACGCCGAGCGCCAGCAGCACGATCGCCATGCGCCAGTCGAGCGTCAGCGCCGTCGGCGCCAGCAGCATCAGCGCCACCGCCGTCGACAGGTGCTGGCGCATGAATTCGAGCCACAGCGAGAACAGCGTCTCCATGGCGCGCAGCAGCGTGTGCAGCGCCTGCGACGTGCCTTGGCGGTGGTGCCAGGCCAGCGGCATGGCGATGACCTTCTCGAACGAATCGGCCAGCACCTCGGCGCGGCGGCGATGTGCCAGCCGGTCGGCGCCACGCGCGACGAGAACGAAGGCGACGATGTTGAAGGTGCCGAGCCCGGCCCAGGCCGCGACCTGCGCCCCGACGCTGCCTTCCTTGGAGATCGCCTCGATGATGCGGCCGAACAGGATCGGCTCGGCGATCATGGCAATCGCAAGCGAGACATTGGCCGCACAGATCACTCCTACGCGCCGTCCGTCAGCGGCAAGGTAAGCCAGTGCTCTCAAGTAGACCTGAAACAGTGACAATCGGTTTCCTCACGTCTCTGCTGCGTTGCACAACGCAGGACGGTATGCCCGCGGGCATCCCTCATCAATGACGATTGCGGCGTTCCGTTGCCCATTCGCGAACAACAAACGCGACAGTCGGATATTCTTCGTGAGGGTGTAACAATCTGAAATAATTGGAAAAACGGCAGGAGTGCGGTGCCGATGTGACGCCGGCGCGGGCAAAAGGGGGAGGGGCGGCGACGGTCGCCGCTCACCCCTGGGCGATGGTGACGGCGATTTCATGCTCGCCTTCCTCATGAAGTATGACGGCGCCGTCGGGAGCCGGTTCGCCGTCGATGGCGACGCCGGCCTCCGCGCCGCGGCGGACGGTGACGCGATAGCGAGCGCCGCCGATGCGCAGCCGCGCGGAAAAGCCCCGCCACGCCGCCGGCAGCGCCGGCCTGACGAAGAGCCGCCCGTCCTCGCGGCGGATGCCGAGAATGTTCTCGACCGCGACGCGATAGAGCCAGCCGGCCGAGCCGGTGTACCAGGTCCAGCCGCCGCGCCCGGCCTTGTCCTCGCCATAGACGTCGGCCGCGACGACGTAGGGCTCGACACGGTAATGGTGGGCGGCCTGCTCGTCGCGCGCGTGATTGACCGGATTGACCATGGAGAACAGGCGATAGGCCTCGTCGCCGCGGCCGAGTTCGGCCAGCGCCGCGATCAGCCATGTCGCGGCATGGGTGTATTGGCCGCCGTTCTCGCGCACGCCGGGCGGATAGCTCTTGATGTAGCCCGGCTCGCGGGGGCTGTGGGCGAAGGGCGGCGTGAACAGCCGCGCCACGCCGGCCTCCTCGTCCACCAGCATTTCGAGCGCCTTCGACATCGCGGCGTCGGCGCGCGCCGGATCGCCCAGCCCCGACAGCACCGCCCAGGACTGGGCGATGGAGTCGATGCGGCACTCCTGCGACCGCGCCGAGCCGAGGGGCTCGCCGTCGTCATAGGTGCCGCGCCGATACCATTCGCCGTCCCAGCCTTCGGATTCGAGCGCCGCTTTCAGCCGTTCTGCATGCGCGCGCCAGGCGGCCGCGCGCGTCTCGTCGCCGCGCTCGGCGGCGAGGGCGGCGAAGTCGCGCAACGTCTTGCCCAGGAACCAGCCGAGCCAGACGCTGGTGCCGCGACCGTGCTCGCCGACGCGGTTCATGCCGTCGTTCCAGTCGCCGCCGAGGATCAGCGGCAGGCCGTTCTCCCCGGTGCGGGCAACGGCAAGGTCGAGCGCGCGCGCGCAATGCTCGTAGAGCGGCGCGGTCTCGCGCGCCGGCTCGGGCGTGAAGAATGCGTCGTGCTCGCCCTCCTTCAGCTCCGGCCCGTCGATGAAGCGCACGGGCTCGTCGAGGATGGCGCGGTCGCCGGTGGTGCGGACATAGAGATGGGCGGCGTAGCCGAGCCAGATCACGTCGTCCGAGATCATGGTGCGCACGCCGGCGCCGCTTCTTGGCAGCCACCAGTGCTGCACGTCGCCCTGCACGAACTGCCGCCCGGCGGCGTTGAGGATCTGGGCGCGGGCGAGGCCGGCGTCGTGATTCATCAGCGCCAGCGTGTCCTGCAACTGGTCGCGGAAGCCGTAGGCGCCGCTGGCCTGATAGAAGGCGGCGCGCGCCTTCACCCGGCAGGCGAGCGCCTGATAGGGCAGCCAGGTGTTGACCATGGCGTCGAAGGCTGGATCGGGCGTCTCGACCTGAAGCGCGCCGGAAAACGCCTCCCATTGCGCGCGGTTGGCTTCGAGCCGCGCCTCGAAATCGGCGGCGAGGTGCGTCTTCGCCAGCGATGCCGCCTCCTGCGCCGAGCCGGCGTCGCCGAGCACGACGTGAAGGACGGCGCGGCCGCCGGGCGCGATCTCGACGTCGCGGTAGAGCGCCGCGCAGGGGTCGCGGCCGGCCTCGCGAGTGCCGGAAAGCACCGCACCGTTCAGGACTGCGCCCGGCGCCGCAGTGGAGCCGCCGGCGCCGAGGAATTCCGCCCGGTCGCAGGTGAAGCCCCCATCCGCCCCGTCGCAGGCGAGGAAGGCGGTGCGGTCGCCGAAATCGAGGTGGTAGGGGTTGCGCGCCATCACCACGCCGCCGACGACGTCGGGCACGATGGTCGGCGCGCTGCGCGGCCGGCTGTTGCCCAGCACCCATTCGGCATAGGCATAGACGCGCAGCCGCACCGGCCGCTCGCCACTATTCTCCAGCGTCAGGCGCTGCACCTTGACCGGGTCTTCCGCGTCGACGAGCTGCGTCAGCGTCGCCGCCAGCCCGTCGCGCGTCACCGAGAAGGACGACACGCCGCGCCCGTGGCGCGCCTCATAGGCCAGCGCCGGGTCGCGCAGCAGGCCGGCCAGCGGCGAGAACGACGCGCCGGTGTCGATGTCGTGGAGATAGACGCCCTCGCCCGGCCGGTTGACGACAGGGTCGTTGGCCCATGGCGTCAGTTGGAAATCGCGGCTGTTGCGGCTCCAGGTGAAGGCCGCGCCCTCGGCCGAGACGTGGAAGCCGAAATTCTCGTTGGCGATGACGTTGACCCATGGCTGCGGCGTCGCCTGTGCGCCGGACAGCCTGACCACATAGTCGCGCCCGTCGTCGGCGAAGCCGCCGAAGCCGTTCCAGAAGGCGAGGTCGCCGCCTTCGGCCGGCGCCGCCTCCCCGGTGCGCGCCGCCGCCGGCGCGGCGGCAGCCGGGTCGCGTTCCGACGCGCTCGCCTCGGCGCGCTCGATCTGGTCGAGGATCGGGCCGTTCCTCGTATGCAGGACGACGCGGGCGACGCCGATCAGCGTGTTGTAGGTCGTCTCGTCCATCAGGTCGCGGCGCACGGCGAAGATGTGCTGGCGCGGCCCGAGCTCGCGCCCGTGCATGCGCGCCGTCTCGCACAGCCGCTCGATCGCCTGTTGCAGGTCCTGCACGTAGGAGGCGGCCTGCTCGTTGACGACGACGAGGTCGAAGACGAGGCCGCGCGCGCGCAAATATTCCTGCATCCTCAGCGCCGAGGCGACGATTTCGAGGTCGGCGACGTCGCCGATGCGGACAGCGAAGATGGGGAAGTCGCCGGAGATCGAGGTCGGCCACAGGAAGGACTGCCGGCCGAGCCCGTTGACGACCGCCGTGTCGGGCGCGCGCAGCGCCGGGCCGGGCAGGACCAGGTGGCGGGCCAGCTTCTGCACCCCGGCGGCTTCCGAAAGCGACAGGCCGACATGGCGCGTCTGCACCTGCGAGCGGGTCCAGGCCAGCATGGCCTGGCGCTGGAAGCTGCCGTGCTGGAGGAAGTGGCGCGTCTCCGCCTCGACGTCGGCGCGGTTGGCGGCCACTACGGTCCAGAAGGTCAGCGCCACCTTCTTGCGCGCCGGCACCCGCACCTTTGCCCGGAGCGCCATCACCGGATCGAGCGTGAAGCCGCAAGCGCCTGAAAGCCGGGCGTCCGCGTCGAATGCGGCGGCGTCGGCGAGCGTGCGGCCGCGGCCGATGAAGGCGCGCCGGTCGGTCTCGGCCTCGATCTCGCGCGCGACGCCGGCGCCGAAGGTGACGAAATGGGCGAGCGCGATCGCCGGCTCGCCGGTCGAGCGGCGGCGCCGCTCGGCGAAGATGGTCGAGGTGGCGGGGTC
>Ga0172382_10003542_pt1 | contig 24646 bp, 16 predicted proteins | sample Leawel138RmetaG_FD_122245 | JGI IMG/M metagenome (GOLD analysis project Ga0172382, IMG submission 122245) | Leachate microbial communities from a municipal landfill in Southern Ontario, Canada - Leachate well 138R metaG | ecosystem: Engineered > Solid waste > Landfill > Unclassified | place...
CGGCATAGACCGCCCCGGGGTCCGTCAAATCCGGGTTCACCGCCTGCACCCGCTCCAGCAGCTCCGGGCTGTAGCGCCCGTAGACCCCGTGCAGGACGTGGGACAGGCTCTCGCCCGGGCCGACCTCCAGCCAGCCCAGCAGGGCCGCTCCGTGCCGCTCCCGGGCCGCTCCCGGGGCGCCGTCCGCCCCGGCGTCGGCCCCCGCCGCAAGGGGGGCCGCAGCGGCCAGGGCCGCCGCGCCCGCAGGAGCCGTGAAGGCGGCAGGGGCGGTGGCTTCCTGCCCGGAGCCGCCGGAGGCCACAGGGGCCGCGGCTTCGGGCGCCGCCCCGGGGGCGACGGCGGCCTGGGCCCCGGGCAGCATCGCGCGCAGGGCCGGGGCCGGAAGCCACGCTGCGGCCGCCAGCACGGCCAGCCCCAGGGCCAGGCCGCCCGCGGCCAGGGCCGGGGCCAGCCGCCGGGCGCGGGGCAGCTCCTGCCCGGCCACGGCGCGCACCAGACGCCAGCCCGCCCGCCTGCGGTCTTGCACGATGAGTGCCAGCAAAACTTTGTGCGCCAGGCGGATGATCCGGCGCGGGAAGCCTCCCGAGGCCAGATGCAGGGCCAGGTAGCCGCCGGGGGTGAACGGCTCGGGCGCCCCGGGCGCGGCCCCGGCGCAGCGCAGCCGGTGGCGCACCAGGGCCCGCGTACCCGCCAGGGCCAGCGGCCCCAGGCGGAACAGGGCGTTGACCCGGTCGGCCAGGTTCGGCGCCGCGTCCAGGGCGGCCTGAAACTCGTTCTGCCCCAGCAGGACGATCTGCAACAGCTTGCTCTCGTTGGTCTCGTAGTTGAGCAGCTCGCGCAGGGCTTCCAGGGCCCCGGATTCCAGCTTCTGAGCCTCGTCCACAACCAGGACCACCGTCAAGTCCTTGTCCACGCCCTTGTGGAACAGGGCGTCCTTGATGTCCTCCTTGACGCGCCAGGGCGAATCCTCCGGGGCCGGGGGCGCGCCGCAGAGCATGGCCCGCAGCACGCCCAGGAACTCGGCGGTGCCGCCGCAGGAGGGGTCCAGCAGCAGGTGGGTCTCCACGCCCGGGTCGGCGGCCAGCTCGCGCAGCAGCCTGCGGCACAGGGTGGTCTTGCCCGTGCCCACCTCGCCAAGGACCACGTTGAGCCCCCGGCGCAGGCGCAGGGCGATTTCCAGCCCGTGGAGCGCCGCCCGGTGCCCGGGCGACTCGTGGAAGAAGTCCGGGTCCGGCGAGTTGGAGAAGGGCTCGCCGCGCAGGTTGAATATCTCGTAGTAGCGCATGGCCGACACCTATCCCCGGGCGCCCTCCCCGGCCTGCTCCTCCTCGCGCTTCTTCTCCAGATCCTGCTCGATCTCCTCGATGGTCTTCTGGCGGAAGCCGGGCTCCCACTCGCCGAGCACCGTGGGGGTGATGAAGATGAGCACCTCCTCCAGGGTGTTGCTCTTGCTGGTGGACTTGAACAGGTGCCCCAGCCCGGGCACGTCCTGCAGGCCGGGAATGCCCGCGTCCTCGGCCGAGAGCCGCTTGCGCGTCAGCCCGGAGATGACGATGGTCTCGCCGTCGCGCGAGATGAGCGCCGTCTCGGTCTTCTTCTTGATGATCAACGGGTTGCCCTGGACGCTGCGCGTGAAGTCCACCTCGTCCTTGTTGACCAGGATGTTCAGGCGCATGTGCTCGGCGTCGATGAGGTGCGGGGTGATCTCCAGGCGCATCAGCGCCTCTTTCCACTCCACCTCGGCGTTGCCGGCCTCGTCCAGGGTGATGAAGGGCACTTCCTCGCCGTTTTCGGTGACGGCGGTCTGGTTGTCCAGGGTGGTGATGGAGGGGCTGGACAGGATGTTCAGCTTGTTGTCCTCCTGCAGGGCCGCGAGCTGGGCTTCGAGAATGTTGCCGCCCAGGGTGCCGAACATGAGCGCCAGGGAGCCGCCGCGCCCGCTTTCGCCCAGGTCGGGCAGCATGTTGGAGAAGGCGCCCTGGTTGGACAGGCCCGCGGCGCCGCCGTTCAGCGTGGGCGTGTAGCCGAAGTTGGTGCCCTTGGCGCCGGAGATGGGGTCGCCCGTGCCGCCGGAGCCGCCGGGGCCAAGCCACAGCGAGTCGCCGTTGCCGCCCACCGAGGCGCGCTTGTACGCCCCGCCCCACATCACGCCCAGGTTGCGCGCGGTCTCCCCCGTGGTTTCCACGATGAAGGCCTTGATGCGGATCTGCTTGCTGGGGTTGTCCGTGGCTTCGATGAGCTGGCTCATCTTGCGCAGGTCGTCCGGCACGGCGTTGATGACCAGGGCGTTGGTGTGCTCCACCAGCTCCACGGAGCCCCGGGGCTTGCCCTCGGAATCCGTGGTCAGGAGCTTCTCCAGGGTTTCGCGCAGCTTGGCCGCGTCGGCGTAGCGGATGCGCACGGTGGCGCTGCTCAGGGCCTGGCGGTTGCGCAGCTCGTCCAGGCGCACGGCCTCCTCCACGTCGGCCACGGTCATCACGCGCAGAATGTCGCCCTCCCACTCGTAGGTCAGGCCGTGGGTGCGCACGATGCCGCGGAAAACCTGGCTCCAGGGCACGTCGCGCACGCTCACGTTGATGAGCCCCTCGACCTTGGGGCTGACCATGATGCTCTGCCCGGCGATGCGCCCGAGCGCCCGCAGCACGGCCACGATATTGGCGTTGCGCATGTCCAGGCTGCCCACAGTCATGGCGGGCAGGTCGCGCTCGGCCTGGGCCTCGGCGGCCTGGGCCCGCTCCTCCTCCAGGTCCAGGGGCTGGCGCGTGGGCGTGTGGCCCGGGGACTGCTTCGCCATGGCCTGCCATTTCTCGAAGAAGGGATCGGCCTGGGGCGTGGTCTTGCCCGCACAGCCCCCAAGGGCCAGGGCCAGGACGAGAACCGGTGCCAGCACCCGGCAGGAAACACCGAAAACGCTACTGATTTTTCGCATCGCCTTCCTCGACGAAATTGATGATGTCTTCCTCGATGGGCACGATCACGTTCTCCAGGGCGCCCGTCTGCGGGTTGCGCCCCTGGAGCACCACGGCGTCGGCGCGGATGTCCACCAGGGAGAACCCGGTCTCGCCCACCAGCTCGCCGGTGCGGTATTCGGAATCGTTGACCACGGCCAGCCGGGAGGCGCCCAGGGCCACCATGCCGCTGTAGACGAAGCGGCCCCCGGCCTCGAGGATCTCGTCCACGTCCTCGCCCCCGCCCGCCGGGGGCCGGGTGCGCACCAGGGGGTCGGGGCCCTGCCCGGGGGCGACCCGGGTCAGGCGGTAGGCCTCGATGGCCGTCAGGCGGTCCTTGGCCACCACGTCGCGCACCGAGGAAGCCACCGCCTCCAGGCGCCGCGCGCGTTCGGCGGCCAGGGCCCCGGGGTCGCGCCCCTTGTCGGCCAGCAGGAAATCGTAGCCCGCGTAGGCCAGGGCCAGGACCATGACCACGAGCAGCAGCACTTGACGTTTGGGCATGGTCTACCTCTTGGCGGCCACGGCGCCGCGCTGCCCGGCCAGCCGGACCACCGCCTTCATGGTGAGCAGCGTCCTGCCGCCGGAATCCTCGACCCGCAGGGCCTGGAGCCCCTGCACCCACTCCACCCCGCCAAGCCCCGCCAGGAAGCCGCGCACCCCGTCCAGGTCGCCCAGCAGCACGCAGTGGGTCAGCAGGGTGCCCGCCTCCACGTCCAGGGACTCGGGAGCCGGGGTCACCGAGCGCACGTCCAGGCCATAGGCCCGGGCCAGGGCGCCCAGCAGGTCCGGGATGCGCGGGATGTCCTCCAGGGCCAGCAGCCCGCCCCGGGGCTCGGGGAAGGGCGTCAGATCCGCCTGCCCCAGGTCGGCGAAAATGCCCGCGTAGAGCGGAAACAGTTTGTCCTGGCGGGCGATGGTCTCGCGCGCCTCGACGATCTCGGCGTCCAGGCGCCGCACCTCGGCCATCTTGGGCTGCACCAGCAGCCAGAAAAACACGCCCAGGGCCGCCAGGCACACGGCGATCCTCAGCAGCACCTGGCCATCCAGGCGCACGGCCTTCCCGCTCATGCCGCACCCTCCTTGCGCACCCGCACATGGACCACGAAGCGCAAGGCCTCGCCCCCCGCCGCCGGACGCAGCACCTGGCGCTCGTGGATCACCGCCCCCTCGAACAGCGGGGAGCCCTCCAGGCGGATGAGGAAAGCCGCCAGCCGCGCGTCGAAGATTTCCGGATCACCGGCCACCTGGCCGTCCAGGACCACGAAACCCGCCCCGGCCCCGGCCGGGGCCTTGGCGCCCCCGGCGGCTCCCGCCGGGTCGGGCAGCTCCACGGCGACACTGCGCAGCAGCACCGACTCGGGCAACAGCGCCGAAACCTCGTTGAACAGGGCCAGCCCCTCGTAGCGGGAGGACAGGTCCTTCAGCCGCCGCCGCTTCTCCCCCAGCTCGCCGGCCAGGGAAAGCAGCAGGGTCTGGTCCACGGCCGGGCTGAAGTCGGCGATGCGCAGGCGCAGCGCCCCCAGCTCGGCCCGCCTGTCCCCGGCCACCCCGTCCTGCCAGAACCACACCCCCGCCAGCATCAGCACGACGAGCAGAAAGACGGCGTAGACCGCGTTGCCCTGGCGGATGGCCGCCTGGGCGCGGTCCTTCTCCCTGTAGGTGTGCAGCAGGTTGGGCGTGCCGTCCGGGCCGGACAGCGCAAGCCCGGCCACAAGGTTCAGGGCCAGGCGGTCGGCCTGGGCCGCGGGCAGCCCGGCGCCGGGCGAGGCGTGGGCCTCGGGCCCCAGCGGGTCCAGCAGGTCCGCCGGGATGCCCAGGTCGCCCGCCAGGGCGTCGAGCAGCACGCGGCTGGACGAGAGCGAACCCGAAAAAAACATGCGCTCCACGACCATCCCGCCATTGGTCTCGGAAAAATGGCGGAAGGTCCGGTCGAGCTGGCGCCCCAGGCGGTTCACGGCGGCCGAGGCCAGCTCCACGACCTGGGCCTCGTCCAGCTCCGCCCCGGGCAGATCGGGGGGCACATCGCGGCCCAGAAGCCGCCCGGAAAGCACCTGGCGCGCGGCGTCGGCGTCCATGCGCGCGGCCGGGGCGACCGGCTCGGGCGCGGGCGCGGGCTCGGGGCCGGGCGCGGGCTCCAGGTCCAGCTCCAGGGCCGGGGCGGCCCCGGCGGCGTCGGCCTCCCCGGGCAGGATCTCCAGTTCCAGCTCCAGCTCCAGGTCGCCCTGGGGCGCGGGGGCAGGGGCGGGGGCGGGGGCGGGCCTGGCGGCGGCCTCGGCGCGCGCGCGGCGCCTTTCGTTGTACGCCTCGGCCAGGGCGTCGGCCAGGCTGGTCAGCCCGGTGTTCACGCCCCGGCTGAGCACCAGGTCGCCCTGGGAGAAGATGTCGATGCGCGACCAGTTGCGGCCGATGAAGACGTTGGCGCAGGGCCGGTCGGCCCCGGGAACCCGCTGCCTGCGGAAAATGGTTTGCAGCGCCAGGGGCGAGATGGTCAGCCCGGCGAGCCGGTGCCCGGCCTCGGCGAACAGCGCGCGCACGCGGGCGACCTCCGCGGCGGGGACCAGGTAGACCAGCACCCGGCGCTTGGCGATGCCCCTGTCGTCCACGTCGCCCTGGAGCTCGTAGTCCATGACGAACTGGGCGGCGTCGAAGGGCCGCTCCTTCTGGGCCGTCCAGTAGACGGTGTCGGAAATCCGGGACGGCGGCACGCGGGGGATATTGACATGCAGCAGCTCGGCCTGGGAGCCCGGCACCAGGGACCATATCTCCGAGGCCTTTTCCCCCTGGAGGAACTCGTCGAGCTGGCGGCCCAGGAAGGCGGGGAACTCCGGGCTGTCCGGCCCGGTCTTGGGCCCGAAGGGCACCTCGCGGCACCCCAGCAGGCGCGGCCCGTCGGCGCCATGCGCCATCTTGGCCAGCCGCAGCCCCGTGGGCGCGATATCCACGCCGACGACGACACCCCGGCGCGCGGCGCGGCGCGGGGCCGTGAACTGCTCCAGCACGGCGCGGCCCCGCCGCCGGGCCGGCGCGCCCGGCGCCCCGGCCCCGGGATCCCCCGGATCCTGTGCCCCACGGATGATGCGCAGCAGCTTGTCCGTTGAACTTCCGCCCCGAGCGGCCATGGTTTCTCCTTTTCCCGCGCGAAACAGCCAGGGCCTTGCACCCCGAAGGCCGACGTCCGCGCATTGCGACTTTCTCTAAACTTCCTCTAGAACCGTAAAGAGCGCAGTATTGTACCTAGTGGAAGATATGTTCAGGGTCAATAGGGTCTTCCGCTCAAAGCGCCCCAGACTGAACGGGATAAAAACCTAGACGCTGTAAGATTATTCTGACATGCTAGGGGAAATACCCAACCGCCCGACCAGCAACGATAATATATGGCTCCATTCCGCCGTGTTATCCGCGCCTTCGCCGGGCTGCCGGTTATGCACAGGGAACAAGGTATATGGATATCCTGTTCATCGACAACCAGCCTATCGTCCTGCGGGGGGCCAGGAGCGTCCTGGCCGAGGCGTTGCCCGGATGCGGCCTGGACGCGGCCGCCACGTTCCGCCATGCCGAGACCCGCCTGACCCTGGCCGCGCCCGCCCTGGTGCTGCTCGAACCCGCGCTGCCCGGCGGCGACGAGGCGCTGCGCGCCATCGTCACCCGCCACGCCCGGGTGCCGGTGCTGGCCTTCAGCTTCCTGCCCGAGCGGGCCCACGCCCCGCGCGTCCTGCGCGCGGGGGCCCGGGGCTTCGTTTCCAAGGGCGCCCCGGAGCAGGAATTCCTGGACGCCGTGCGCACCGTCCTGGCGGGTGGACGCTACGTCAACCCCGCCCTGGGCGCCACCTGGGCCGCACAGTTGGCCGCGCCAGATCAAGCCTCGCCGCGCACCCTGCTTTCCCCGCGCGAGCTGGAAACCGCCCGGGCCCTGGCCCGGGGCGCCCGGCTGACGGACATCGCCAGGGCCCTGGGCGTCAGCGTCAAAACGGCCGGGACCTTCCGTGCCCGGGCCCTGGCCAAGCTGCGCCTGGGCTCCAACGCCGAACTCGGAGCCGCCGCCCGGGCTCTGGGACTGCTGCCGCCCGGAAGCTGAGCGCAAGCGCCCCGCACGCCCCCCTTCCTTCCACGCCAGGGCCGGGCGGCGGCGGTGCTCCCTGCGGCGCCAAGGCCAAGCGGATCGCCGGAGCCAATTCCCGGAGCGCCCGCCCCCGGCCCACCCGGACCAGGCCCCCGGCGCCCTCTTCGCGCACGGAGGCCCCGGAAATTGCCGGGGGGCGGGCGCGATTCGTCTACCGGCGCCCTCTTCGCGCACGGGATCCCGTTCGCGGGTGGTCTGGGTGGCGTTCGTCATGGTCGGCGCCCTCTTCGCGCACGGGGCCCCGTTCCCTGTGCGCGGCCACGATTTCGGCGGTTTCCGGCGCCCTCTTCGCGCACGGGACCCCGATGGCGCGCCACACCGTCGCCGCGGTCTGGGGGCGACGCCCTCCCGCGCACGGATTCGCCGATAAAAAAGACCGCTTTTTCTTTTTCACCGCCCTCCTCGCGCACGGATCCGCCGGATCACTTGCGCCTGGAGCTGCCCCGGGGGGTGCTTTCGCGGCTGGTGCACGGGCTGAACCCCGCCGGACCGCTTGCGCCTGGGGCTGCCCCGGGGGAGGGCCGCCCCCGCGCACCGCCCTGCCTTGGGTTCCGGCGCGCGGTTTGGGGCTCGGCCGCGGCGCCTCCCCCACACACCGCCTCGCCGATGCCGCGGGCGTCTTCCACACGCCCGCGCCCGTCCCGCAAAATCGGTACGCCTCGCTGGTGTTGCGCCTGTGCCCTCCGTGCCCCCGTGCCCTCCGTGCCCCCGCGCCCACCCCGCCGCCATGCGCATCGTGTCCCCGCCGGGCACCTCTCCCCGCCCCCGCGCGCCGCCCCGCCCCCTCCGCCGGGCACGAAAAGCGCCCCGACGCCTTGCGGCGGCGGGGCGCTTGGGTTCTGCGTCGCCCGGGCGGCTAGCGCATGGGATGATGCGGCGACATCTCCGGGGTCAGCCCCGAGTCGGGCCCGTGGCAGACCGCGCAGTTGCCCTTCGCCCCGATGGCGGCGTTGAGCCCCTGGTATTGCAGGGGCTGCACCGCGTCGCGGTCGGCGCCCAGGGGGTTGGCCGAGGGATGCGTGGCGTGGGGGCTGTTGTGGCAGGCGATGCACGGCACGTTGCCCGTGTGCTCCTTGCGGGCGCGGTACAGGCCGCCGGAATCGGCAGTCCAGGTGTTGAAGGCCACGGCGTCGGCGCCGGGGCGGATGTAGTCGTCGGTGTGGCAGGTCAGGCAGTCGGGCTCCTGGAGCCACGGGGTGCGCGCGTTGATGGCCGCCACGTCGGGCAGCAGGCGCGGGCTGACGGCGCGCATGAGCAGCGGGGCGCGCGTGTTGCCCTTCTCGACCTCCTTCTTGAGCAGCGAGAGGGCGTGGTCTTCGAGGTAGCCGTGGCACGGCGTGCAGGTCATGCCGGCCTGGCCGTGGCTGTCGCGCAGGCAGCGCGTCAGCCCGACGGTGCTGTCCGGATGGCAGTAGGAGCAGGTCTCGGCGTCCCGGCCCTTGAGGTAGTTGACGTGGAAACCGTGCAGGGCGGCGGGCAGGCTGAGCAGCTCCGGCCTGACGTTGGCGTTGAACAGCGGGTCGGGGTGGCAGCTCTGGCAGAGCACGGGCTTGCCCGCGTCGGCGCCGGCCAGCAGGTCCGTGCCGCTGCGCTTGTCATGCACGGCCAGGATGTTGCGGGCCGTTTCCAGGGACACGCCGGTGCCCTCGGGGCGGCCCCAGGAGCCGCCGTGGCAGCGCCAGCAGCTCATCTCCGTGCCCACGGGGGCCACCGCGGCGGTGGATACCAGCTCCTTGCCGGTGGCCTTGTCCACCGCGCGCAGGGTGAACAGCGGGTAGGGGTTCACGGTGCCGTCGTCGGAGTACGGCACCACCGGAATGCCCGCGGCGTCGAAGACGCGGGTCTTGGGGTTCCACTTCATGGGCCCCTGCAGGGTCGCCCCGGCGGTGGACGTGTCGGCGGGCAGCTCCTTGCCGGAGATGGTGGCCGCGAAATCCCAGTAGCGCACATGGCGCGAGGGATGGCGGAAGCCTTCGGGCGCCTCGTAGCTCAGGGCCACGGCGTCGCCGTCGAGCACCTGCGGCTTGGGGCCGCGCCGGATGACCACCGCGCCCAGGGCGTTGCCGGGAGGCAGGTACGAATAGGCCGCGTCGCAGTCGGTGATGCACTTCATGCCCAGGGTGCTCCAGCCGAGCAGGACGTATTCGTCCTTGGCGGAATCGAAGGCCGGGATGTCCACCGGCAACTGGGCCAGGGGCGCGGCCTCCTCGGCGGGCTCCACCCGGCCATGCACCCCGGCGACCACATGGGCGGCGATGGCGTCGCGCTCGGCGCGGGTGCCCGTAAACGGGGGCATGTGCTCGAAGACCAGGCCCTGGCCTTCGATGTAGGCCTCCAGCCCCAGGCGGGTCAGGTGCGCGGTCAGGGGTTTGATGTCGATGGCGCCGGGGCCCACGCTGTGGCAGGAGCCGCAGTGCGCGTCGAACAGCGTGGCTCCGGCTTGCAGCTCGGCCGGGGTCGGCGCGGGGCGCGGCCCGGACGAGGCCGGGGCCAGGGCGGGCAGGGCCAGGGCCAGCAGCCCCAGACCCAGCGCCACGAGCCCCCGGACCCTGCGGCGGCGCGCGGGACACGGACACGGGGATGCGGAAAACTTGGCGGACATGAGACCTCCCTTGTTGCGAAACACGTTCTTTCGGCCGGTGGCGGACGCGGATCCCCGGCGAGGGACGCGCCGCGGGCGGACGGCCCGATTCTTTTAGTTTCTGATACAGATTGCGCGTTTCGTCAATCACAAACGATCCGGACGCGCCCCGCGGGCGTCAGCGCCGCCGCAGGCCGTGGCGCTTGAGCAGCGCGTACAGCCGGGCCCGCGACAACCCGGAAACAGCGCAGGCCGGGCGGATCTCCCCGCCGGTGACGCGCAGCAGCTCCTGCAGGTAGAGCCGCTCGGCCTCGTCCAGGCGGGCCTGGCGAAAAGCAGCCAGGGACGGCAGCTCCGCGCCGCCCAGCTCCGGAAACCCGCCGGGACGGGCCGGGGCGCCCTCGGCCAGCGTGGCCCGGGCCAGGGCGGCGCGGATGTTGGTCGGCAGGTGGCGGGCCAGCAGGTTGGGCTCGCCCTCCGCCGAGGCCAGGGCGTTCTCCACCGCGCCCATCAGCTCGCGCACGTTGCCCGGCCAGCGGTAGCGGGCCACGGCGTCCACGAAATCCGAGGCCATGCCCTTGACCACGATGCCCAGGCGGCGGCAGAAGCGCTCCAGGAAACACCCGGCCAGCAGCACGGCGTCGCCCTCGCGCTCGCGCAGGGGCGGCAGGTCGATGGCCATGGTCCGCAGCCGGAAGAGCAGATCCTCGCGGAATTCGCCCTGGCGGGTCATGGCCTCCAGGTCGCGATTGGTGGCCGCCACCAGCCGGAAGTCGCTCTCCACCAGGGCCGCCCCGCCCACGGGCAGGAAGCGCCGCTCCTGGAGCACCCGCAGCAGCGCCTTCTGGATCACCAGGGGCAGCTCGCCCACCTCGTCCAGGAACAGCGTGCCCCCGTCGGCCTGGCGGATCAACCCCTCGTGGCGGCGATCCGCGCCGGTGAAGGCGCCCCGCTCGTGGCCGAACAAGGTCGATTCGGCCAGATGCTCGGGGATGGCCGCGCAGTCCACCACGACGAAAGGCCCCCCGCCGCGCGCGCTGTTGCGGTGAATGGCCCGGGCGAACAGCTCCTTGCCCGTGCCCGTGGCGCCGGTCAGCAGCACTCCGGCGTCGGTCCGCGCGGCGCGGGCGGCGCGCTCCAGGCAGGCGGCCATGGCCCGGCTGGCGGAAAGGATGCCCGTGTCCTTGAGGGGCGGCACGGGCCCCGAGGCCTCGCGGGCGCGGCGGTAGGCCACGGCGCGCTCCACGGGCTGGCGGATTCCGGCCAGGGTCGGGGGCTTGGTGATGTAGCTCCAGGCCCCGCCCCGGATGGCCAGCTCCGCGCCGTCGGCGTCGCCCGCCCCGGTGAGGATGATGACCTCCGGCGCGGCGGGCGCGGCGCGAAAGCGCGCCAGGGCCTCCAGGCCGTCGCCGTCGGGCAGGCGCACGTCGAGGATGACCACCTCGTAATTCCCGGCCCCGGCCATTTCCAGCCCCCGGGCCAGGGTCGGCGCGCTGTCGGGCGCGTGGCCCAGGGCGCGCAGCACCTCGGCCAGGGCCGTGCAGAGCATGGAGTCGTCGTCGACGATGAGAATATCAGCCATGACCGCCGCCCTGCCCCCGGCCCCGGGAGCGGCCCAGGGCCCTTTGCAGCGCCACACCCAGGCCGCGGATGGTGAAGGGCTTGCGCAGATAGTCCGCGCCCAGCTCGCGCAGCAGCTCGGGGGTCACGATCTCGCTGTAGCCCGAGACGAGCACCGCCGGGATGTCCGGACGGCGTTGACGCAGGCGGCGCAGCAGGTCCGTCCCGGTCATGCCGGGCATGGTCACGTCGGCCAGGACCAGGGCGAAGCCCTCCCCGGCGGGACCGAAGCTTTCCAGGGCCTCCTCCGGACCGGCGCAGGCCCGCACCCGGTAGCCCAGCCGTTGCAGGACCATGGCCGTGCCCTGGCGCAGGGGCGCCTCGTCCTCCACCAGCAGGACCAGCTCGCCGCCGCCCCCGGGGGCCTGGGCGCCGGCGGCGCGGGCTTCGCCGCGCCGCCCCTCGTGGCGCGGCAACAGGACATGGAAGGCCGCCCCGGCCCCGGGGCTGCTGCGCACATGCACCGCCCCGCCCAGCCGTTCGACCACGATGCCGTGGACCACCGTCAGCCCCAGGCCCGTGCCGCCGCGCTGGCGGGTGGTGAAGAACGGATCGAAGATGCGCTCCAGCCGCTCGGGGGGGATGCCCTCGCCGGTGTCGCGCACGGTGAGCAGCACCGCGCGCTCCATTTGCGCGTCGGGGAACATGGCCCGGCAGGGCGCGCCCCGGTCGGCGGCCTCCAGGGCCAGGGTCAGGGTGCCCCCGGCCCGGCGCATGGCATAGGCCGCGTTGGTGGCCAGGTTGATGACCACCTGGTGGACCTGGGTCGGGTCGGCCAGCACGGCGTCGTCGGGCGTGCGCAGGTCCAGGACGATGTCGATGGTCGCGGGCAGGGAGGGCCTCAGGAATTTCTCGCACTCGCGCAGGATGTCCGCCAGGCCGAACACACTGGGCTCCTCGGCCTCGCTGCGCCGCGACAGCGACAGGATCTGCCCCACCAGGGCCCCGGCGCGATGGGCCGCGCCCAGGATCTCCCCCAGTCCCGAGCGCACGGGGTCGCCCTCGGGCAGCCGCGCCAGGCCCAGCTCGGCGTGCAGGATGATCGGCCCGAGGATGTTGTTGAAATCATGGGCGATGCCCCCGGCCAGGGTGGCGATGGCCTCCATCTTCTGGGCCTGGCGGAGCTGGCGTTCGAGCTCCGCCACGCGGGTCACGTCGCGCCACACGCTCACGAAACCGAGCACCACCCCGCCCCGCCCGCGAATGGGCGAGACGGTCTTCTCCACGCGGATCATCCGCCCGTCCTTGACGGTATGGAAGGTCCGCCCGGACCAGGCGTCGCCCTCGTCCAGGGCGGCGCGAATCTCGGCGTAGGCCGCCTGCTGGATCGGCCCCTGGTAGAGCATGGTCACGGGCCTGCCGCGCACCTCGCTGTGGGGGTAGCCGGTCATGGCCTCGAAAGCCTGGTTCACATAGCCGATGGTGAAGTCGTTCTCGATGAGGATCACGGCCTCCACGGCCTGCTCCAGGGCGGCGGACAGGCGCAGCCGGTCGTGGGCCAGCTTCCAGTGCCCGGTCACGTCGCAGACGAACACCGCCAGGGCCTGGGCCGCGCCGCCCTCGCCCAGCACCGGCTGGACCAGCACATCCAGCACATGCCCCGAGGACGACCGGTCCTGGTAGGAGCGCGCCAGGCCGAGCCGGGCCACGTCCTCGGCCACGGCCCGGCGCAGGGCCGCCACCCCGGGCGCGAACAGGTCGAAGATGCAGCGGCCCACCAGGTCGCCGTGGGCCAGCCCCAGGCGCGAGGCCAGGGCCTCGTCGGCGGCCAGCACGGTGCCGTCGGGGCGAAGGAGCATGGCGTAGTTGGAGGCCGGGTCCAGTGTGGGCACGGCCGAGGTGCCGTCGGCTGGCAGGAACCAGTCCGGGGCCCGGCGTATCGGGTCCTGCATGGCGCTCACCCCACGTTGCGGTCCAGGCGGAAATCCCCGATGCTGACTATGGGCAGCTTTGGCATCACTTGTCAAATCACCCCCTCCGAAACCAGCGCGGCGGTCGGCCGTCGCCCCGGGTGCCGCACGGGGCGTCTTGCCGGACAAGACACCCCGGAACCCGGCCCCTACCCTGCGGGCACCCTTGCCTTTTTGCCGCGTCTTGCCGCGCAGGACACCGCCCCGGAACCGGGGACCGAAGCATCAACACATCGGAATAGAAAACAAAAACGCCAAGCGCCTGTTCCCGGCCGGTTTTTCCCCACCCCGTGCCGTCTTGCGCCGCAAGACGGCACGGGGCGCCTCCGGGGGGCGGCGGCGGCCAGCCGCCGTGCGGGCGCAGCGCAACATGCCGGGAAAAAGGACCTTCCGCGCGCGGGTACGCTTCTTGTTTCAGCGGGGGAAGACGACACGCGACGCGCGGCCAGACGCGCAAGGAGATAAAGCCATGCCGAACCGCATCGGCGTCTATGTCTGCCACTGCGGCACCAACATCGCGGGCAAGGTCGATTCCCCGGGGGTGGCCGAATTCGCCAGGAGCCTGCCGGGCGTTGTTGTCTCGCGCGACTACAAGTTCATGTGCTCCGACCCCGGCCAGGACATGATCATCGAGGACATCAGGAACCACGGGGTCAACCGCGTGGTGGTGGCGTCCTGCTCGCCGCGGCTGCACGAGAAGACCTTCCAGAAGGCCTGCGCGCGGGCCGGGCTGAACCCCTTCCATTTCCAGATGACCTGCATCCGCGAGCACGTCTCGTGGGTCACCCGCGACCCGCAGGAAGCCACGCGCAAGGCCAAGCACCTGGTGGCCGCCGCCGTGGCCCGCGTCCACTGGCACGAGGACCTCTACTCGCGCAAGGAGCGCGTGCATCCCGACGTGCTGGTCGTTGGCGGGGGCATCGCGGGCATCCAGGCCGCCCTGGACGTGGCCCGCTCGGGCCACCGGGTCCACCTGGTGGAGCGCGCGCCCTCCATCGGCGGACACATGGCCCAGTTCGACAAGACCTTCCCCACCCTGGACTGCGCGGCCTGCATCTCCACGCCCAAGATGGTCGCCGTGGCCCAGGACCCCAACATCCACCTGCTGACGTGGTCGGAGGTGACCAAGGTCGAGGGGTTCGTGGGCAACTACACCGTCACCGTGCACAAGAAGCCCCGCTATGTGGACGAGGACCGCTGCACCGGCTGCGGGCTGTGCCTGGAAAAGTGCCCGACCAAGGTCGTCTCGGAGTTCGAGGAGGGGCTGACCAGCCGCCGGGCCATCTACCGCTACTCCCCCCAGAGCGTGCCGAGCATCCCGGTCATCGACCCCGAGCACTGCCGCACGCTGACCGGCAAGAAGTGCGGCGCCTGCCAGAAGCTCTGCCCCTCGGGGGCCATCGACTACGGGCAGACCGCCCAGGACTTCGAGCTGGAGGTCGGCTCGATCATCCTGGCCACGGGCTTCGACACCCTGGACCCCGCGCCCATGACCCAATACGGCTACGGGCGCTACCCCGAGGTCTACACGTCGCTGCAATTCGAGCGCATGAACAACGCCGTGGGCCCAACCGGCGGGCGCATCCTGATGAAGGACGGGCAGCCGCCCCGGAGCGTGGCCATCCTGCACTGCGTCGGCAGCCGCGACGTGAACCACCACGAATACTGCTCGCGGGTGTGCTGCATGTACGCCCTCAAGTACGACCACCTCATCAAGGACAAGGTCGGCCACGCGACCAGGGTCTACAATTTCTACATCGACCTGCGCTGCTTCGGGAAGGGCTACGAGGAATTCCTGCGCCGCGTGCAGGAGGAGGACGTGACCTTCATCCGCGGCCGCCCGGCCGAGGTGGTGCAGGAGGACGGCAGGCTGGTGGTGGTCGCCGAGGACACCCTGGCGGGCATCCCGGTCCGCGTCCCGGTGGACATGGTGGTGCTGTGCACGGCCATGCAGCCGCGCGCCGACGCCGCCGAAACCGCGCGCGTCTTCGGCATCAGCCAGGGCCAGGACGGGTTCTTCCTGGAGGAGCACCCCAAGCTCGGCCCCGTGTCCACGGCCACGGACGGCATCTTCCTGGCCGGGACCTGCCAGGCCCCCCGCGACATCCCCGACGCCGTGGCCCACGCCTCGGGCGCCGCGGCCCAGGCCCTGGCCCTGGCAGCGCGCGGCACGGTGGAGATATCGCCCACCGTCTCGACCATCGACCCCGATATCTGCACCGGCTGCCGGGCCTGCGTGGGCCTTTGCGCCTACTCGGCCATCGAGTTCGACGCCCGCCGGGGCGTGGCCGTGGTCAACCAGGCCATGTGCAAGGGCTGCGGCAGCTGCGCCGGGCACTGCCCCAGCGGTGCGGCCCGGGTGCGCCACTTCAACGGCCGCCAGGTCTTCGCCGAGCTGGAGGGCCTGCTGGAGGCCCTGCCCCAGCCCCCGACCCCCCGACCCGGGGCCGACACCGAACCGCCCGCCGCCAAGGCGTAGGCCGACACCGCAAGGGAGGAGCCCATGAGCCAGTTCGAACCGACAATCGTGGCCTTCGTATGCAACTGGTGCACCTACACGGCCGCCGACCTGGCGGGGACATCGCGCATGCTCCAGCCATACAACGTCAAGCTGATCCGCATGATGTGCACGGGGATGGTCGACCCGAAGTACATCATCCGCGCCCTGCTGTCCGGGGCCGACGCGGTGCTCGTGAGCGGCTGCCATCCCGGCGACTGCCACTACATAAACGGCAACTACAAGGCGCGCCGCCGCGTCAAGCTGCTCCAGGAAATGCTGGCGCAGTTCGGCATCGACCAGCGCCGCCTGAAGCTGACCTGGATCGGCGCCAGCGAGGGCAACGACTTCGCGCGCACCGTGGCCGAGCTGGTGGAGGAAATCCGCGCCCTGGGGCCCAACGAGGCCCGCGCGGTGGCGACGCTGTAAGGCCCCAAGGAGAACGTCATGGCAACCATCGCACGCATCGACATCGACGAGACAGGACCCGTGCGCGCCGTGCAGGGCTTCCTGAAGACCCTGCTGGCCCGGGGCGGCGTGGACGCCGTGCTGACCCCGGCCCACCTGGTGCCCGCGGGCACGGTCATGCCGACCCTGATCAGCGACCCCGAGGCCCTGGAGCGGGCCGACCCGCTGTCCCCGGCCTTCCCGCTCAACGCGGCGCGCCTTGTTTCGCGCCTCACGCGCGGCTCCACCTCGGGCCGCCATGTGGCCGCCGTGCTGCGCCCGTGCGAGATCCGCGCCTTCATCGAGCTGGTCAAGCTCAACCAGGGCGGGCTGGACAACGTTCTGCTGATCGGCCTGGACTGCCCCGGGGCCATGACCAACGCCGACTTCCGGGTCTTCGGCCTGGAGGGCGACCCCCTGGAGCGGACCCGCGAATTCCTGCGCGCGGTGGCCGGGGGCGAATCCCGGCCCGGAGGCCGGAGCCTGGCCGGGGCCTGTCGCGTCTGCGAGCACCCGGCCCCCGAGGGTGCGGACCTGATCCTCGGCCTGCACGGCGCCGACCTGGACCGGGCCATCCCCGTGCTGGGCAACACCGCGCGGGGCGAGGGCGTGCTGACCCGCCTGGGGCTGCCCGACGCCCCCGGCGCCCCGGGACGCCGCGAGGCCCTGGATGCCCTGACCGCCCGGAACACGGCCGCGCGCGACGCCATGTTCGAGGCCACCGCCGCCCGCACGGCCTCCCTGGCCGGGCTGGCCGAATATCTCTCGGGCTGCGTGAACTGCTACAACTGCCGCGTGGCCTGCCCGGTCTGCTACTGCAAGGAGTGCGTGTTCCTCACCGACGTGTTCGACTACAAGCCCGACCAGTACCTGGGCTGGGCCCGCAAGCGCGGGGCGATCAAGCTGCCCGCCGACACGGTCTTCTTCCACCTCACGCGCCTGGCGCACATGAGCACGGCCTGCGTGGGCTGCGGACAATGCTCCAACGCCTGTCCCAACGACGTGCCGGTGATGGAACTGTTCCGCACCGTGGCCGAACGGACCCAGGGGGCCTTCGGCTACCAACCCGGCCGCAGCCCCGACGAGGCCCCGCCCATGACCGTGTTCCGCGAGGACGAGTTCAGCGAGATGACGGGCGAGGCGCACTAGGCCGGCAACGGAGGTCGTCATGAAGAGGAAGCACTACGCGGCGCTGGTGGTCGGCGCGGGCATAGCGGGCATCCGCTCGGCCCTGGACCTGGCCGAATCCGGCCTCAAGGTCGCGCTCATCGACAGGCGGCCCAACATCGGGGGCGTCCTGGCCCAGCTGGACCACCAGTTCCCCACCGACGCCTGCGGCATGTGCAAGATGCTGCCCCTGACCAGCCGCGACTCCTCCAGCCAGTTCTGCATGCGCAAGGGCCTGTTCCACAAGAACATCGACATCCTGCTGCACACCGAGCTGGCGGCCCTGGAGGGCGACCCCGGCAAGTTCCGGGCCTCCCTGCGCCAGCGTTCGACCTTCGTGGACGCCACCCGCTGCATCAGCTGCGGGGAGTGCGCCCGGGTCTGCCCGGTCCATGTGCCCAACGAGTTCGACTCCGGGCTGTCCACGCGCGGGGCGATCTACCTGCCCGTACCCCACGCCATCCCCAACCACTATGTGGTCGACCTGGACCGCTGCACCCGCTGCTGGTCGTGCTTCGAGGCCTGCCCCACCGACGCCATCGACTTCAAGTACGCCGAGCGCAAGGACTTCCGCGTCGTGGCCGCCCTGCCCGACGCCGCCGCGCGCACGGACCTGGGCGCCTGGCTGGCGGACCAGAATTTCCCCCTGGTCCTGGCCGAAGACGGCGCCGCCGCCCTGCGGGCCCTGGAGGAGGAACGCACGGCGCTGCTGCTGCTGGACCTGGCCGTGGCCGACGTCGACCCCGAAAAGGTCATGCGCCGTGGCCTGGAACTGTACCCCGACCTGGATGTGATCCTTGTGGCCGGGCCGGGCGACCAGGACCGCGCCGAGGCTCTCATCCAGGCCGGGGCCCGCCAGTGGCTGGCCCGGCCCCTGGAGCGCACCGTGGTCCGCTGGCTGGATCACCACTACATCCGCACGGTGTCCGACGTGACCCACGAGCTGGAGGTCGGCGCGGTGGTGCTGGCCTGCGGGTTCGACTGTTACGACCCGGCCCAGGCCGGGCAGCTCTGGGGCCGGGGCGTCGTGCCCGGCGTGGTCACGGCCCTGGAGTTCGAGCGCATGTGCTCGGGCACCGGCCCCACCGGCGGGCGCCTGGTCCGCCCCGACGGCCGCCCGGCCAGGAACCTCGCCTGGCTGCAATGCGTGGGCTCGCGCGACCCCGCCCGGGGCGCGGACTACTGCTCGGGCATCTGCTGCATGTTCGCCATCAAGGAGGCCCGCCTGGCCCGCCAGGCCGACCCCGAGGCGCAGGCGACCATCTTCGCCATGGACGTGCGCACCTACGGCAAGGACTTCCAGCGCTACCGCGACGAGGCCGAATCCCGCGACGGGGTGCGCTTCGTGCGCACGCGCATCCACTCCATCGAGCCCGACCCCGAGGCCGACGGCGTGCCCATCACCTGGATGGACGACGACGGCACCCTGCGCCGCGAGGTCTTCGACCTGGCCGTGCTGGCCACGGGCGCCCGCCCGCCCGAGGGCAGCGACCGGCTGGCCGAGGCCGCGGGCATAGCCCTGGACGCGAACGGCTTCGCCGCCGCGCCGCCCCTGCAACCGGCGCGGACCTCGCGCCTTGGGGTCTACGCCGCCGGGGCCTTCAACGAGCCGCGCGACATCGCCGAGTCCGTGATCCAGGCCGGGGCCGCCGCCCTCAACGCCGCGCGGACCTTCAAGGTCCACTCCCCGCCCCGCGAGGAACAGGCCGCACCCGCGCCCGAATACCGCGACGTGACCCGCGAGGCCCCGCGCATGCTCGTCGTGCTGTGCGACTCGTGCCCCACCCTGCGGACCAGGGTGGACATGCCCTCCCTGGCCGCGCGCCTGGGCGGGCTGTCCTCGGTGGTCCGCGTGGAGTGCGTCCAGGGGGCCTGCTCCGCCCCGGGCTGGCAGGCCGTCGGGGCCCTGGCCGAGGAGCTGCGGCCCAACCGCATCCTCATCGGCGCCTGCATGCCCTACGCCTATGTGCCCCGGCTGCGCGAGCTGGGCGCGCAGATCGGCCTGGACCCGGCCTTCATGGACGTGGCCGACATCTACACCCCGACCTTCCCCGGCACGGCCACGCCCGGCACGGCCCTGGAAACCGAGGTCTACACCGCCCTGGCCATGGCCGCGGTGAAGCTCGCGGGGGCCGAGCCCTCGCCCGTGCTGGGGCGGCTGCCCGTAACCCCGCGCGCGCTGGTGGTGGGCGGCGGGCTGGCGGGCATGACCGCCGCCATGGCCCTGGCCGACATGGGCCACGACGTGTGCCTGAGCGAAAAGGCCCCGCGCCTTGGCGGCATGGCCGCGGCCCACCATACCCTGCTTGGCGGCGGCGACCCGCGCCGGGTCATGGAGGACCTGGCCGAACAGGTCATGCGCCACCCGAACATCAAGGTCTTCACCCAGTCGCGGATCATGCTCTCCATGGGCCGGGCCGGCCGCTTCATGACCGCCCTGGCCACGGCCGAGGGCCCGGCCATCACCGTGGAACACGGGGCGACCATCATCGCCACCGGCGGGCGCGAGGTCGTGCCCGACTCCTACGGCTACCGCGTGCACAAGACCGTGCTGCGCCAAAGCGAGCTGGAGGCCCGCCTGGCCGACGGCTCGCTGGACACCGGCGCCCTTGGCGGCGTGGCCATGATCCAGTGCGTGGAATCGCGCGAGGAGCCGCGCAACTACTGCTCGCGCGTCTGCTGCGCCGCGGCCCTGAAGAACGCCCTGACCCTCAAGGAACGCAACCGCGACCTGCCGGTCTATGTGTTCTACCGCGACATCATGAGCTACGGCTTCAGCGAGCGCTTCTACACCGAGGCCAGGGGCCGGGGGGTGCTCTTCATCCGCTACTCCCCCGCCGACAAGCCGCGCGTGAGCTTCGGCCAGGACCACAGGCCGACCATCGCCGCCTTCGACCCCGTGCTGGGCCGCGAACTGCGCGTGACCGTGGACCTGCTGGCCCTGTCCGTGGGCCTGGAGCCCGGCGACAACGAGGACCTGGCCGAGGTCTTCAGCCTGCCCACGGGCCCCGACGGGTTCTTCCGCGAGGCCGAGAGCAAGTGGCGGCCCGTGGAGTTCCTGCGCCAGGGCATCTTCGTCTGCGGGGTGGCCCACAGCCCGCGCAACATGAGCGAGACCATCGCCTCGGCCGAGGCGGCGGCGCAAAAGGCGGCGCGCATCCTGGCCCACAAGGACGTTGTCGGCGGCCGGGTCACGGCCCAGGTGCGCCACAGCCTGTGCTCGCTGTGCGGGCGCTGCGTGTCGGCCTGCGCCTACGGCGCGCGGCGCATCGACCTGGAGCGCGGCCGCGTGGAGATCGACGAACTGCTCTGCCAGGGCTGCGGCTCCTGCGCCGCCGTATGCCCCAACAGTGCCGGGGTGCTGACGGGCTTCAAGGACGAGCAGGTCCTGTCCGTAATCGACGCCGCCCTGGCCGAACCCACGCAGCCCACGGAGGCCACGCCATGACCCGCAGCCCCCTGACCCTGGCGGCCGATCCGGCCCTGGCCGACGCCATGCGCGAGGTCCGCGCCATGCTGGCCGCCTGCATGCAGTGCGGCACATGCAGCGCGTCGTGCCCCAACGCCCAGAGCATGGACATGACCCCGCGCCGCATGTGGCGCCTGGTGCTTCTGGGCCGCGCCGACACGGTATTCTCCAGCGGCGCGTTCTGGATGTGCTCCAACTGCTACGCCTGCACCCTGCGCTGCCCGCGCGGCCTGCCGCTGACCTCGGCCATGAACGCCCTCAAGCGCATCGCCGGGGCCTCGGGGCACCCGGCCCTGGCCCGGCACGGCGCCTTCTACCGCGCCTTCCTGGACAACGTGCGCCGCCGGGGCCGCGTGCGCGAGACGGAGATGATGATGCGCTACTTCGGCGCCGCCGGCCCGCGCGAGGCCCTGCGCTTCACCCCGCTGGGGCTGCGGATGCTGCGCCGGGGCAAGGTCCGCCTGGAGCTGGGCGCGGGCCGGTGGGACACGGCCCTGGCCCCGCTGTTCGAAAGCGCCGCCCGCCTGGAAGGCAAGGAGGCCCGGCCATGAATACCGCCACGGCCACGCGCTACGCCTACTACCCCGGCTGCTCCCTCACGGGCACGGCCTCGGAATACGACGCCTCCGTCCGCCTGGTGCTGGAGCGCCTGGGGGTCGAGCTGGCCGAAATCCCGGGCTGGACCTGCTGCGGCGCCAGCGCGGCCCCCGCCGTGAGCGCCCTGCTGGCCCTGGCGCTGCCCGCGCGCAACCTGGCCCTGGCCGAGCGCGACCTGCCCGGGTGCGACGTGCTGGCGCCGTGCAGCGCCTGCTACCTGAACCTGCTGACCGCGCGCCAGGAGGCCCGGCGCGACCACAGGCTGCACGCCCGGGTGCAGGAGGCCCTGGAGGGCGAACACCTGCCCTGGGCCAACGCCGCCCCGGTCCGCCATCTGCTGGACGTGCTGGCCAACGACATCGGCCCCGCGCGCATCGCCGCCGCCGCACAGCGCCCGCTGGCCGGGCTGGTGCTGGCGCCGTACTACGGCTGCCAGACCCTGCGGCCCTACGCCGCCTTCGACGACCCCGAGCACCCCACAAGCATGGACGCCGTGCTGCGGGCCGCGGGGGCCGAAGTCCTGGAGTGGGACAAGGGCGCGCGCTGTTGCGGGGCCTCGCTGTCCACCACCCGGCGCCAGGCGGCCCTGCCGCGCATCGCGGAAATCCTGCGTGCCGCCGCCGGGGCCGACGCCGTGGTCACCGTCTGCCCCATGTGCCAGATGAATCTCGAAGCGTTCCAGAGGCAGGCCGGGCTGCCCGGGCCCGTGGCGGTGCTGTACCTGTCCCAGGTTCTGGGCCTGGCCATGGGCCTGGACCCCGGGCAGGTGCAGCTGGGGCGGAACCTGGCCGTGCCGCCCGGCTTCCTCGCCCGGCTGCGGGAGGTTCCGCCCGCGCCGGGGGAGGTGGTCCAGGCAACGGGGACCGGATAGGCCGACCGGCCCCCGCCGGGCCCCGCCAGGGGCCACCGGGGCGCACGGGCGAGCCCGTGCCCCCGGCAAGGCCCGGCCCATCCGGGCCAAGGCCGAAGAGCAACCCTGTAACAGGGGGGTAACACCATGTTCAAGGACATCATCCTGGCTGTGACTCCGTCCGAGGTCTGCCGCAGCGCGGCCGACGCCGCCTTCGCCTTCGCCCGCAAGCATGAGGCGAACATGACCCTGCTGCACGTCTGCGGCCTGCCGTCCCACGGCTGGGGCGCCATCGAGCACCTCATGCCGTCGGGCGAGGTGGACCGCATCAAGGCGACCATCAGGCAGGTCTATGCCCGCCAGCTCGCGGACTGCCCGGGCTGCGACGTGGTCGTGGTGCCCGGCATCCCGCACGCCGAAATCCTGCGCCTGGCGCGCAAGAAGAACGCGGACCTCATCGTCATGGGGTGCAGCACCGAGGACGACCTGCAACGCCGCTCGCGGATGTGGGGCATCGCGGGATCGAACATCGAGCGCGTGAGCCAGAAGGCGCGCTGCCCGGTGATGATCGTGACCCGCGAGGTGCCCGAGGGCCGGATGCAGTTCGCCAGCATCGTGGTGGCCACGGACTTCTCCTTCCAGGCCGAGTGCGCCGTGGGCTACGGCGGGCAGCTCGCCCGCCAGTACGACGCGGCCCTGCATGTGTTCCACGCCCTGGACGTGGGCCTCGGCATGGAGGCGCCCGACCAGCGCCAGATCGAAACGGGCATCGCCCAGGCCCGCAAGCGCATGCTCGAAGAGTTCGCCCCGCGCCTGGAAGGCATCCGCGAAGTCTCCTACGAAAGCTGGGAGGGCGTGCCGTCCATGGAAATCCTCAAGTACGCCCGGATGCGCGGGGCCGACCTGATCCTCATGGCCCACCACAGCCGCGAAAAGGACCCCGAGGAGGCCTACCTGGGCTCCACGGTGGCCCAGGTGGCGCTCAACGCCAGCTGCCCGACCATGAGCATCAACCGCCACTTCGACCTGCGCTGCGGCATGTTCTACGACCAGTCCGGCGATGTCGCGCGGCCCGACGAGGCCGCCCCGGCGACCACCGCCTAGCCCCCCGGCCCCGGGGCTCCCGCCGCCCCGGGGCCGCAACGCCCAAGGAGCCCGTCATGGACACAGCGCCCCAAACCGCGGCGCCCCAGGCGCCGCCGCCCGTGGTCCCCCGGGCAATGCCCGCCGGGGTCCGCGAATACCTGGACAAGTTCGATTTCAACGCCTGCACGGCCTGCGGCACCTGCTCCAACGGCTGCCCCGTGACCGGGACCCCGGGCATGGAAGGCTGGGATACCCGCCGCGTCATTCGCATGCTGGCCCTGGGCCTGGTCGACGAGGTGGTGGAATCGGCCTTCCCCTGGCTGTGCACCGGCTGCGGACGCTGCGCCCAGGCCTGCCCCCAGGGCGTGGACATCCCCGGCGTCATGGGCCACATGAAGCACCTGCGCGAGCGCGACAAGGTGCCCGGAAGCCTGCACAAGGGCATGGCCAACAACGTGGAGACCGGCAACAACCTGGCCATTGCCCGCGAGGACTACCTCACCGGCATGGCCGAGCTGGGCCAGGAGATGGCCGACGACGACTGCCCGGGGTTCTACGTCCCCGTGGACAGGCAGGAGGCCGCGATCCTGTTCTTCCCCAACTCCAAGGAGGTCTACGGCGACTTCGAGGACCAGCTCTGGTGGTGGCGCATCTTCTACGCCGCGCGCGAGAACTGGACCGTGCCCAGCGAGGGCTGGGAGGCCGTGGACTGGGCGCTGTTCACCGGCAACTACGACGCCAACCGCCTGCTGGCCAAGCGCAAGATCGACTACATGCAGCGCATGGGCATCGAGCGCATGATCATGCCCGACTGCGGCGGCGGCTCCTACGGCTGCCGCAAGGGCATGGAGCGCTGCGCCCTGGAGGATCCCAACAACCGCGTGGGCTACATCTACCTCTACGACTACCTGGTGGAGCTGATCCGCGACGGACGCATCCGCCTGGACCCGTCGGTCAACGCCGGGCGGCGGTTCACCTGGCACGACTCGTGTAAGCACGGGCGCGAGCTGCTGCGCCACTTCGGGCGCGGATTCTTCGAGGAGCCACGCTGGATTCTGCGCCAGTGCGTAGACGATTTCGTGGAGATGACTCCCAACCGCGAGCTGAACTACTGCTGCGGCGCCGGGGGCGGCATGTGGCCCATGCCCTACGAGAAGGAGTCCGCCTGGCACGCGCGCCACAAGTTCAACCAGATCCGGCGCACCGGGGCGGATGTGGTGGTGGTGGGCTGCTCCAACTGCCGCGACCAGATCATGAAGCGCATCCCCAAGTTCTACCCCGAGGCCAGGTACGAGGTGAAATACATCTGGCAGCTGGTGGCCGAGACCCTGGTGCTCGACCCCTGGACCGA
>Ga0172382_10003544_pt1 | contig 24640 bp, 19 predicted proteins | sample Leawel138RmetaG_FD_122245 | JGI IMG/M metagenome (GOLD analysis project Ga0172382, IMG submission 122245) | Leachate microbial communities from a municipal landfill in Southern Ontario, Canada - Leachate well 138R metaG | ecosystem: Engineered > Solid waste > Landfill > Unclassified | place...
AGCTAATGGGCACGACTATGTTGGCGAGGCTTTTGCGAAAGGCGCCAGTGCTGCCCTCATTGCACAAAAACACTTAAATTCCGTCAAAGCCCAATTAAATGGGGCTGATAAACCGCTTATAATTGCCGAGGAACCTCGTCATGCCCTCTGGAAAATGGCTAAAGGGCACGTAGATGAGCACCCCCAAGTGGTCAAAATTGGAGTTACCGGCAGTTGTGGTAAGACCACAATCAAAGAGATGCTCTCTTCTATCCTCAGTGAAATGGGAAGGACCGCCAAGACCCCCGGAAATTTTAACAGCGCTATAGGACTGCCCATCTCCCTTTTTGAACTCGACAAAGAGTGTGAGTACGGTGTTTTTGAGATGGGTATCGACCATGTAGGCGAGATGGAGCACCTCTTAGAGCTTTGGCAGCCACAGGTGGCTGTTATTAGCAATATTGGGCTATCCCACATTGGGCAGCTTGGCAGCACCCAAGTGATAGCTAAAGAGAAGAGTAAAATATTCTCTCCTGCTATTAAAAAAGCTTATATGGCTGAACACAGCCCCTACATAGATCCTATCAGCCGCTGGAGGGGGGTGAAGGTTGAACCCTACGGACTCAGTTCTACCCGCGGTATCAAACAAGTGGTCTCCTTGGGAGTTCAAGGATGGCTCATCGATATTGAGGGGCACCAAGCGCACCTTAAGGCCATTGGCAAACATAACCTGCTAAATGCTTTAGCGGTGATAACTATGGCTCGCGACCTTGGTGCCGATAAAAACCAAATCTGTGCCGGTCTTGAAAATTTTATGCCGGTAGAAGGGCGCAGCAAAATTGTCCCCGGAGCGGTAACTATTATAGAGGATTGGTACAACTCAAGTGTCGACTCAACCACTACTATTTTGGATTATATGGCGAGTCTCCCCTGGAGTGGACGTAAAGTGGCTGTTTTAGGTTCTATGAAAGAGTTAGGTGAGATGAGCGCAGAGGCTCATCAACAAATTGCCCATAAACTAATGAGTGCTAATTTGGATGATGTCTTTCTCTTTGGGAAAGAGATGAGTAGCGCTTGGAGTGAAATTAGACGCTTAGGTGGAAAAGAACATGTCTATTACACCGAAGATTGGGAAGTTCTGTATAAAAAGATGCTTAAACAGACCCTGAAAGGGGATCTGGTGTTGGTAAAAGGATCGCGGGCCATGGCTATGGAGCGATTGGTACCGGCTCTCAGTAGTATTGCTTGAGGAGTAGAGTGTGAGTGTTCTATTTGTTTTCAATGCCTTATTAGCCCTCTTGGTCAGTTGTGCTATTTCTGTGCTTTTAGGGTTCTTCTACATCAAGATGATGCGGCATTTAAAACTGGGGCAACCTATCAATGGCGACGTACCTTCAACTCATCTAGAGAAAGTGGGTACGCCCACAGGGGGGGGGCTCTTCTTCTTAATCGGCATCACCATAACAATGCTCATTTTCAGGAGGTTAAATAGCCCCCAAAGTAAAATCTTGATGATCTCAATGTGGGCATTTGCTTTGGTTGGTTTGTGTGATGATTTGATGAAAGTCTTTAAGAGCGCCTCATTCGGTTTGAAAAGTAGCCGTAAATTAGCCATGCAAATCTTAGTCTCGGCCCTCTTGTTTTGGCTAATTTCAGCCTGTTCACTCCAGACCAGTATAGTGAGCCATCCTTTTTTCCCCTCCCTCTCTTGGGACATTGGGTTCTGGTACCCTATGGCTTTCCTTTTCTACCTAGTTCTTTTTGTTAACAGTGTCAATATAACGGATGGCCTAGATACTCTGGCCACTCAAGTGGCTATTAGCCCCCTAGTTTTATTGGCTGTGATTGGCGGGGTTTTCTCACTAGGCATCCACTCTTCCCAACTTTTAGCTAAGAGCGTTACGGGGGGAGAGGATATTATGTTCTTTTTACTGGTGGCTGTCGGTGCTTTACTAGGATTCCTCTGGTACAACGCCCCTAAAGCCCAAGTCTTTATGGGCGATACGGGCTCTCATGCCATTGGTGCTTTAATTGCGGTAAGTGCCCTTTTATTAAAGGTGGAAATTATCGCACTAATCGGTTCGCTAGTCTTTCTAATTGAGTGTTGTTCATCTCTAATCCAGATAATCTCTATTCGGTTTTTCAACAAGAAAATTTTTAGGCTGGCACCATTACACCATCATTTTGAAAAAAAGGGGGTTGCAGAGGGTAAGATAGTGGTACGTCTTCAAGTCATCAGCATCTTGGCTTCCGTGGGCGCTGCTGTCCTGTTTATCTTGAGGTACCTGTAATCGACCACTCTCGAGAGTGCGATGAGTTACTATAACTATGACGATCTTTTCATTGAACAAAAACCAATAACTCGTGAAAAGTTAGTAACTAAAGAGGCCTTCCTCTTTACCTGTATCGTCGTGACTCTCCTCTATTTTGGCCTAATTGTCCTTTATAGTGCCTCTTACGATGAAGCTTTGCGAATGGGACTAAATGGCTCTTACTATTTTACCAGGCAACTCCTCTTTGCCATCCTGGGACTAATCATCTATAGTCTTCTCCGTTGGATTCCTCTGAAGTTAATTCAGAAATTAACGGGACCTCTGCTCTTAATTTCGTGTATTTTAATGTTACTTACGCTATTTACGCCATGGGGTGTGAGCCGTTATGGAGCACGCCGTTGGCTACAAATAGGACCATTGCCCTCCTTCCAACCCTCCGAGCTTCTTAAAGTTTCTGCCCTCCTTTTCATGGCTCACCTCATCTCTAAATGGGATGGAAAAAGCCTTGTTACACCTCTATTGAGCATGATTACACTCCTTTTTGCTGCTCTCCTTATCGTAGTCCAAAAAGACTACTCAACCACTCTTATCTTCCTCCTGGGTGCTCTTGCGCTTCTCATCGTTGCCGGCTTCAAGGTCCGTTACCTCCTCCTCCTCGTGGTAGGCCTTGGAGTCGCGGCAACCCTTTTTCTTTTAATAGAACCTTATCGTATAAAGAGGGTGGTAAGTTTCCTCTTCCCAAACATCGACCCCAGTGGCCTCAATTGGCAAGTCCAAAAGGCACTTGAAGCTATTAAGTCGGGTGGACTGTTGGGCAGAGGTTTGGGCAACGGTGTCTATAAACTAGGGATTATCCCGGAGGTCCAAAACGACTTTATCTTTGCCTCTTTGGCCGAAGAATTTGGTGTGCTGGGGATCTTGTTTTTAGCCATATTGCTCTTGGCGTTCGCCTTCTATGGCTTTAGAGTGGCCCTCTATTTCTATCAGAAGACCGCGACAGAGAAATTTATGGGCTATGCTGCTTTTGGGCTCACTTTCATGATTGTCTGGCAGGCAATTACCAACTTAGCGGTGGTGACAGCTCTCTTACCACCTACAGGAATCCCCTTACCCTTCTTTTCTCAAGGTGGTACCAATTTATTGATGGTTTTAGTGGAGTGTGGCCTTCTCCATAAATTTATGCTTTACCGACAAGCGGAGGTGGTCAGTTATGTCTAGTAGATATGCCTGGGATTTTGACTACGACAACTACCGCTCTAACGTCACACCACCGCCCAGACCGGTTAGAAAAAGACCTCTAATTTTTATTTTGCCCCTCTTGCTATTGGCTCTTGCCTGGTATTCTCTCCGTTTTATTCCCCATTTTGATATCAACCAAATAGTTTTATCGACAGAGAGCAATATTACGCAACTGCCGATTCAAATTAAGCGGCTGGGAGAAAATATGGTGGGGAAATCGCTCTTTTCGCCGGCTACACGTCAACTAAGGCGGAGTTTAAAAGCGCTCTCTTTAGTTAAAGATGTACAGATTAAACGGCGCTCTTTTAATACTTTGGAGTTGAGTTTGGAGCTTTATAAGCCGGAGGTGGAAATTGTGGTTCGCGAAGAGGGACAATTTAAAAGTCTCTACCTCCTCATCGGCACAACATTGAGTCTTTTAGAGGGGCAAAAAGCTCCTCTGGTCTACACCGATTCCTTAGTGGTCAATATCGAGAGTAGTTTTGAGCAGACTTTGCTGGAAGAGGGCTTCTCTCCAGAGTTGCATAAAGCCCTTGAAATTGCTACAAAGCTTAAGATGGAAGGGATCGATATTGAGTCTCTAAATTACTCTGCGGGGGGTACAGAAGGGCGCGGCTCTACCGAGTTTAATTTCAAAACATTGAATTACTCTATAAGAGTTTATGAGCCCATCAGCGAGATTAGGTTGCGTGAAGCCCTTCAATTGATTAAACTAGAGCGTGAAAATAGTGGAATGCCCAATATTGCCCTTGCCAAGCGCTTCCGTTATGATTTGGACGGTAGGTCGCTTATTAGGCGGCAATAGGGTGGAGGTGAACAGTGGCCACAGATAAAATCATGATGGGTCTAGATATCGGGAGCTCATGGATACGGGCAATGATAGGCTCCGTGAGCCAAGATGGAACCGTTATGGTTGATAGTCTTTGTGAACACCCCTCTCAAGGGGTACGTCACGGGACGGTGGTTAACATAGAACAGGCTATCCGTAGTATAAGGAGTGTAATTTCAGAGGCAGAGTTACAAGCCGGGGTAGAAATTCAACAGGTCATCATAGGTATCGGGGGGGAACATATTGAGGGGATCGCCTCCCAAGGTGTTGTGGGCATCAGCGCCAAAGATCAGGAGATTAAAAGGGAAGACATTTTTCGCTCTCTAGAAGTAGCACGTGCTTTTGAACTCCCCTTAGACCGCGAGATTCTCCACACTCTAGTGCAAGATTTTAAAGTCGATGGACGCGACGGAATTAAAGACCCCATCGATATGTTGGGACACCGTCTAGAGAGTAGGGTCTTGATAGTTACCGCCTCTGCCTCAGTTTGCCAAAATGAACGTAAATGTATTGAACGGGCCGGTTTTCAAGTACAGCGGTTGGTTTCACAGCAATTAGCCGATGCCGAAGCGGTTCTCAGCGTTGAAGAGAAAGAGATGGGCACTATTTTGATCAATATCGGTAGTGGCACCACGAACATGATTGTCTATGCCAATGGTTCACCGATCTTTACCGGAGGGGTTAGTTTAGGAGGGGGTAACGTCACCGATGATATCGCTTTTATCCTCAACAAACCAAAAATAATTGCCGAGCAGGTGAAGTGTGAGTCGGGTAACTGCCACATCCCCTCTGTGGATGCTACTGAGTCGATAATTATCCCCCAAATTGGAGGCTTACCCTCCATCAAGATGCCCAAGAGGGAGTTGAGCAAAATTATTGAGCCACGCATGGCGGAGATTTTTTCTCTCTTACAGGTTGAACTTGAGAAGAAACAGGTGAGAGGTTCTTTTGGAGGTGGCATTGTTTTGGTAGGAGGGGGGGCTCTCCTATCAGGAGCAACCGAATTAGCCAGTGAAATATTTAGGCTACCGGCCCGTATTGGGTTTCCTGAGGCGCTCCACGGACTCGACCGCTCCTATATAAATCCCCGTTATACAACTACGCTAGGGTTGGTGATGAGTGAGGCCAAAAGGATACGAGACCACTACACGTCGACAAGTAACAAAGGGAGGAGAAAAAAATCTTCCTCCTCGGTAGGCAAAAAGATAAAAGGGTTTTTTAGGACTATATTTTAGAGTTAGGCCATTGCGATGGCGGAGGGAAGAGTTAATGGATTTTGACATGCTAGAAGATTTGCTCGAAAACGAGCAGACTCCACCAACAGATATAAAAGTACTGGGTATTGGCGGGGCTGGAGGTAATGCCATTAACCGGATGATTGCCAGTGGTCTCAAAAAGGTCACTTTCGTGGCAATGAATACCGATATTCAGGCTCTGCAGCGTTCTAATGCACAAATCAGGATGCCGCTCGGGAAACAACTGACTGGTGGATTAGGAGCCGGGGGCATCCCCGATGTTGGCGAAAAAGCGGCCCAAGAGTCGCGTGAAGAGATTAAAAAACTCCTTTCAGGGACCGATATGGTCTTTATCACGGCAGGGATGGGGGGAGGCACCGGGACAGGCGGCGCTCCTATTATTGCCGAGGTCTCCAGAGAGGTTAATGCCCTAACTGTGGCGGTCGTCACCACACCCTTCGCTTTTGAGGGGAAGAAAAAACTGCAATTAGCCTTAGCCGGAATCGAAAAACTACGTAAACATGTCGACACTTTGATTTTGATTCCTAACCAGTATCTCCTCAAGATAGTGGAGAACAATACCCCTATCAAAAAGGCGTTCCTCTTAGCCGATGATGTTCTGAGGCAGGGTGTACAGGGAATCAGTGAACTTATAACCGAACCTGGCGAGATAAATATCGACTTTGCCGATGTAAAGACTGTTATGAAGGGGCATGGGGATGCCCTGATGGGAATCGGTGTCGGTGAAGGGACTAATCGAGCTATTGATGCGGCCAGAGAGGCTATCAACAATCCTCTACTGGAAAATGCCAGTATCGAGGGGGCCAGTTCGGTTTTAGTTAACCTAGCCGGTGGAGATGGGCTGACCCTTAAAGAGTACCAAGATGTGGTTGAGTTGATTACCGAAAATTGTGCCGATGATGCCCTAATTATCGCTGGCCAAGCTTATAACCCTGAACTGGGCGAGAAGATTAAGGTCACTGTTGTGGCTACCGGGTTTATCAGGCCCACCACTTCGGTAGACCACCAGATCGATATGATGGAATACAAACACCGCAAGGCTGCCAATCCAGGGCGTGAGGGTGATGAGACTGAAGAGGTAGTCACAGTGAACCGCTGGCAAGACCTTCAGCAACAGTTGGGTAAGCGGCAACAGAGTAATGACTACAGTTTCCCGGCAGTCCTCAGATACCAACAGGGTGAAGATGAGGAGTAATGGATAGGACTCTGCTTGAAGAGTATGCAGACTATTTGCTGATTGAAAAACGGAACTCCCCGGCAACCGTCACCCTCTACGTGGGTGAGGTTAAGCGTTACCTAGATTTTCTAAACAAGAGCCATATCTCTGTCAAAAAGAGCTCAGCCACCGACGCGGTGAATTATTTAGTAGAACGCTCTCGAGGACTCCTTTCTGCGCGCACACAAGCGAAGAATATGAGCGCCTTACGAAGCTTCCACCGCTTCTTATGTGATAGTGAACTCAGAGAAGATAACCCTTTTGAGGTCATTGAAATGCCACAGGCAAAGGTTAAATTACCCCATAGTGTCCCCTACGAGGCGGTTGAAGCTATTCTTAAAGCAATAGACGCCGAAGGGGAGGAATCTTTAGCCCTTCGCGATAAAGCCCTCTTTGAACTCATCTATTCGTGCGGGCTGCGCATCTCGGAAGCCTGCAATCTAAAGCTTGGCGATTACCGGGAGAGGGAACAACTTATTAGGGTGATAGGTAAAGGCGATAAGGAGAGGGTTGTGCCCATTGGAGAGTGGGCCCGAGAGGCTCTAAACCACTATTTAGAGCATGTGCGTCCTCAGTTCCTCAAGCCAGGTAGTCAGGAGGAGAAAATATTTTTAGGACGCCGTGGCCGTCCTTTAGGAAGAGCTCAAATCTGGAAGCGCTTTAAAGAGTACGCCGCACGGGCCAACGTCGAGGCTAAAGTTCACACCCTACGCCACAGTTTTGCCTCCCACCTGTTAAGAGGTGGCGCCGATTTACGCATAATTCAGGAATTCTTGGGTCATAGCGATATCAGGACAACTCAAATTTATACCCACACAGAGACCGAAGACCTTTTACAAGCCTACCGTAAATTTCACCCCGAGGGGGAAGAGGAGCTCCCCTAAAGAAGCAGAATAACAGAGAGTCCCCTTCTTAAGTTGTGAGAGAGTTAGCAATTTATTGTCTGCCGGCTTTAAGTTTAGAGGAGCGCCTCACCCTTTGCAGTTCTTCGCTTGACACCGATGCAATTCTTACGCATGCCTATGAGTACCTCAATCGACAGAGTCGGTGGCCCCTGAAAGAGGTCGAGAAAGAGTTTTTAAAGCTCCTAGAATGGAGAGCACAAAATGACAATTGCGTGGTAACTTACAAAGACCAAAACTATCCACCACTTTTGAGGACAATCGAAGACGCCCCCTTCTTACTTACCTATCGGGGATCATTAGAATTAAAAGGGATTCCGCTTACTATTGTGGGGACCAATAACCCTTCTAGAGCTTCCGAAGAGGCTGCTTTTAAATTAGCATTGGAGTGTGGTAGTGCTAATGGCTTCGTTATTTCAGCTCTGGAAAGGGGCATTTCCTCGGCCGTCCATGGGGGTTCTTATGCTGTTAAGAGGGGTAGTTGGGCCCTCCTCCCCTTTGGTTTGGACAAGCTTAGCAAAGGGGTCTTTTCCCGGGTAGATCAAATTTTAGCCCATAGAGGGGCTATTATCAGCGAGTTTCAACCCCACTTAAAGGCTACCCAAAAGCATTTCTGCTACCGAAATCGCCTCTTGGCGGCGATCTCCCCCGTGACGGTCATTATCGATGAAAATAGGCGCTCTACGGCGAGTGTTACGGCGGAATATGCTCTGGATTATGGCCGCTCGGTAGTGGTGCATAGCGCCGAGAAGGAGAGTATAGGATCAGCCTTGTTTATTAACGATGGGGCGGCTGTGGTCGCTTGGTTAGGTGACATTGAGAAGGCCACAAAAATTGCTTTTAATGCCCATCTAAGAGCGATTGAAGCGCCCCGAGAGGGGCCCTACTACTATCGAAACAGAGGGTTTCGCCTCGTAACTGCGTTGTAGAAGTAGAGCCCCGTGTGTTATATTACCCCTAGTGATATGAGACCATACGAAACGATTAACGACTATTTGGACTACTTAGAGAGGGTACGCAACCTCTCAGATAACACTATTGTCGCTTATCGGGCAGATTTAAAGCTCTTCAGTGAGTTTTTATCTAACCAGGCATTAGCCGTAGCTGAGGTTACCTATCGTGATGCACGCCGGTTTGCCGCCTTTTTGATTAGAGAAAAACAGTTTAAACCCACCAGTGTTAACCGTAAATTATCAACATTGCGAGGTTTTTACCGCTACGCTTTAAGCCGGCAGATAGTGGCGATTAATCCATTCTCGAGAATTAGAGAAACGCCCCGTTACAGGAGACTACCGGAAGTTCTCAGCCGTCAAGAGATAAAAAAAATCCTCAGTTACCCCTTTAATGACTTTTTAGGACTCAGAAACACCTTTATAATGCACTTTTTTTACTCAACAGGGTGCCGGATGAGTGAGGCGTTAGAGGCAAACATCGGACAGGTCGAAATTGATGGAGAAAGAGTGTTGGTCTTGGGTAAAGGGGGTAAAGAGCGCTATGTCTTTTTAAACCCTCCTACCATCCAACTTTTGAAGGTCTACTTGGAACAACGAGAACAGTGGCTTTTAAAGCAAGGGGTAGAGACGCAAGCCTTACTAATTGGCGCTCGCGGTGAGAGGTTGTCACCTTCATCGCTCCATAGTATCTTTGATAGGTACCGACAAGAGTTAGGGATGAGGAAAAATTTTACGCCACATATGTTGAGACACAGTTTTGCAACCCATATGCTGGACAGAGATTCGGGGATAAGGTTAGTTCAAGAACTCCTAGGGCACGCCTCGATTTCGACGACCCAGATTTACACCCATATTAGTAGTGCTAGATTGAAGACTGTCTATGAAAATACACATCCACATGGAAGGAAAAGAGATGATTAAAACGAGAGGAACCACGATTATCGCGGTTAGAAGAGAGGGAAAAGTGGCGATTGCCGGCGATGGGCAGGTAACTGCAGGGGATGCCATTTTAAAAGGAAATACCCGCAAAGTGCGCCGAATGCTGGAAGGGAAGGTTCTGTCCGGTTTTGCCGGAGCTACGGCTGATGCGTTTACCCTTTATGAGGTGTTTGAAAAGAAGTTAAAGCAGTACAATGGAGATTTGATGCGTTCAGCCGTCGAGATGGCTAAAGAGTGGCGCCTTGACCGCAATTTACGCCGCCTCGAAGCGATGCTCTTGGTTGCCGACAAGCAGAAAACGTTCTTAATTTCGGGTTCAGGGGATGTGATTGAACCGGAGTATGCGGCTATCGCCATCGGTTCGGGGGGCAATTATGCCGTAGCTGCAGCGCGGGCTTATTTGGAGAGCTCTTCTTACAGTGCCGAACAGATAGCCCGTAAATCGTTGGAAATCGCCAGCGATATTTGTGTTTACACCAATAAAAATATTATTGTGGAGACCCTTTAGGAGAAGACATGGTACTAGATGAAATGACACCTGCCGAGATAGTGCAGGAACTCGATAAATATATTATAGGTCAAGATGATGCTAAACGGGCTGTGGCTATCGCTTTGCGCAATAGAGCTCGCCGTAAGAAACTGCCCGAGAATATGCGCGACGAGGTCTCGCCTAAAAATATTATTATGATTGGTCCCACCGGCGTAGGTAAGACCGAAATAGCCCGTCGTATTGCCAAATTGGCCAATACCCCCTTCATTAAAGTTGAAGCAACTAAGTATACGGAAGTGGGGTATGTAGGGCGAGATGTTGAGTCGATGGTGAGAGACTTAATGGGGAGCGCCATTCAAATGACCCGTAAAGAGATGGCCAAAAAGAACGAGGAGTTGGTTGCTAAGCGGGTTGAAGAGCGTCTTTTAGACCTCCTTTTACCTCCGGCCTCCCCAAAGGGGGAGAAGAATGCCCTCGAAGAGGCCCAGGTAGAAACGCGTGAGAAATTTAAACAATTTTTAGCTGAAGGACGCTTTGAAGAGCGCGAGGTTGAGCTGCACTTAAGCCATCGGCCCCCCATCGGAGGGGTTGAGTTGTTAGCCGGTGGTAGCTTGGAAGATTTAGAGTCGGCCATCGAAAAAATAGGCACGATGTTTAGCGGGAGGGGGAAGAAGAGGAAGGTCTCTATAAAACGAGCCCGCGAAATATTGACCGAAGAGGAGACCGAAAAGAGCGTTGATCAAGAACAGGTGGTAGAAAACGCTAAGAACCTTGTTGAACAAATGGGTATTATTTTTATCGATGAAATTGATAAGATTGCCGGTTCGAAAGGGGGCCATAGCGGACCCGATGTCTCTAGAGAAGGAGTCCAGCGGGACATTCTCCCAATTGTTGAGGGGAGTAAAATCAATACTAAGTGGGGAATAATCGATACAACCCACATCCTCTTCATTGCAGCGGGAGCTTTCCACATCTCAAAAGTGAGTGATTTAATCCCTGAACTCCAAGGGCGTTTTCCTTTACGGGTGGAGCTACAGGAGTTAAGCAGTGAGGACTTTTTCCGTATCCTGAAAGAGCCTGAAAATGCTATTGTGAAGCAGTATGTGGCTCTTATGGCCACCGAAGATGTCAATTTGGTCTTCAAAGAGGAGGCGCTTAAACGGGTAAGTGAAATTGCCTACACCGTTAATAGTAATACGGAGAATATTGGGGCCCGGCGACTCTACACGGTTATGGAGTACCTTTTGGAAGATATCTCCTTTAAAGCTAATGAGATGAGTGGAGAAAAAGTCGAGATTGATGAAGACTATGTGAATGAGCGCCTTTCGGCTATACTGGAAGACGAAGATCTGAGTCAATATATTCTCTAAAAGAAGGAGTTTTCTTGAATGCAGTACGTCACCGTCAGTGGGAAAGATTTTGAAGAGGCTGTCCGTAAGGCTCGAGAACTCTATGGTTCGTCTCTCCGTATTCACCACCGTCGTGACGTAACTAGGCGGGGGGGCTTCTTTTGGCTTGCCAAGCGTAACAGTGTGGAACTCACCTGCTATCTAGCACCGGCTCCCTCTGTCAGTGAAGTCCCTAAAGAGGTAGAAGTCGAGGTAGTTAAAGAGGAAGAAGAGGCTCCCGTTAACCAGAAAGAGCTCCTCTTAAACCACGCAGATCATCTGTTACAGCTTAATGATTTCTCAGACAAGTTTGTTAAAGCCGTCTTGGAGCGCTTAGAGGACTCTCTTGATGAGGAGTTGTCTGAGGACCTTTCGATGCAAGAGTTTGAACTGATGATTGTCGATAAGATTGTGGCTTTAATAGAAATTGACCATCAAACTCAACTAAACCCACCCCGCATCTTTGTCTTATTGGGCTCTACGGGAGTGGGCAAAACAACCACCATTGCTAAAATTGCCGCCCTCTACAATCATCAAGATGCGACGGAATATCGTCGTTCAGTCGCCATGATAACCATCGACTCTTTTCGCTCCGGTGCTTACGAACAACTTAAAGGTTTTGCCAATTCTTTAAATATTGAAGTGCGCCGTGTTAGTGATGAAGAGGGGTTCTACCAAGCCCTGAGTGAGCTCGAAAGTTACGACCTAGTCCTCGTAGATACCTTCGGCAAGAGTCCCCGCGATAACGACTTAGCTATAAAAATGCGGGCTATGCTCTCGGTCCCCAATTCCGAAGAGACCGGTTTCTTTTTGGCAGTTGACGGAGCCTTCAAAAGTCAAGATATCGTGCGGAGCATGGAGCAATTCCTCGCCTTTAAAATTGAAGCCATGATTATCACAAAGCTAGATGAAACCGAGACCGTCGGGAACGTCTTAAGTGTCTGTTATGAGAAGGGGATGCCACTCCTTTTCTTCACCGATGGACAAAGAGTCCCTAAAGATATTCAAAAAGCCTCCGCCTCAACCATGTTAGGGCGCTTAAACGGGTTTTCACTCGATTTTGGTAACCTATGGGTTAATCAGAGCGATTCTACAGACTAACCTTTTCACTCACCGTCGAGATTATTTTCCCCTGACTGACCATTGAATTAATAATTGAAGCAATGGCAGGAGCGGCGATGTTAGCCCCCCAAATAGTGGCTCCCTTGGGATTCTTGACCCCTATGAAGATAATGTAGGCGGGGTCATCGGCTGGGAAAATAGAGAGGGTACTCGCCAAGAAAGCCCCCTCATCATAGCGCCCACTTTGCGGGTTAATAATTTGGGCTGTTCCCGTTTTGCTGGCAACTTTAACCCCATTTACGGCTGACCTGACGGCGGTCCCTCCCGCTTCACTGGCTTGTACCATCCCCTTTAGTACTTCTTGAGCAGTAGCGCTCGAAATAACTCCCTTTTGGGCAACATTGCGTTGATGCCTGTCATCTTTGACGATGTAAGGGGTTAAAAGGTCCCCATCATTGGTTAAGGCAGTGGCTGCAGTGGCCAATTGCAGAGCACTGACGGCCACCTCTTGGCCAAAAGCAATCGTTGCTTTAGATCTACCTGACCAGCTATCTACCCCTTTTAGGGTACCTTTGGCCACTCCGGGCAACTCCAAGGGCCACTTTGTAGTAAGTCCCAGGTCAACTAAATGGTCGTAAAAAGAATTTGAGTCACTTTGAAGTGCCCAGTGGGCAACGGCACCATTACACGAGTACTTTAACATCCCTTGAGGATCAACGTAGCCGTGCGGCTCTGTACAGTTGACCGTCACTTGTTGGCCACTACCGGTGGTATAGGTGTAGGAGCCATCACAAAAGAAAGGTTCACTAAAGTCGGCTTGGTTGGATTCCAGCAGAGCAGCCAGAGAAAAGATTTTAAAGACTGAGCCCGGCTCAAACTGTGCCGTAATAACGCGGTTTTGGCGCACTTGAGGTGTGGAGTGGGTAAATTCGTTAGGGTCGTACCAAGGGAAATTGGTCATCGCCAGAATAGCACCCGTTTTAGCATCCATGATAATAGCGCTGATTTCATCGGGGTTGTGAACCCTATCGATGAGAACAGCTTGCTCATCAAGTAAGTATTGCAGAGACATATCGAGGGTTAAGTAAAGGTCTTCTCCGTAGGTAATTTTTTCGTTCAGCCGGGGCAAGGGGAGCAAGAGGTCGTTGAGGGAGAGTTCTATCCCCTCTAACCCCTCATTTTCACTATTGGTGAAACCAATCACCTGGCTGGCATGGTAGTGTTGTGGGTAGAAGCGCCCATACTGTTTTTCTAAAGTTACACCTTTTAGTTTCAAAGCTCTAATTTGGTCAACTTCTCCATCTTTTAGCCTCTTTTTGATTAAGTAGTAGGTATTATATTGGCTCGATTCCCTCACGATCTCCTCGGGGGGAAGGGCTAAAATGGGCCCCAACTTTGCGGCTACCTCGGCAATATCTTTAACCTCTTTTAAAAGGAGAGCGCAACTGTAAAAAGGGCGTTCTATAGCTATTATTCGCCCATCAGTGTCGTAAATAGTCCCTCTGACAACTCTTGAAGCGACTACCGGGTTTGTATACTTTTTAGCCTCACCCGAGGCTCTAAGCATGCTAAAAATGGTTCGAAAAACTATTATGAGGAGGATAATTGTCGTTATAACGAGGAGTAAAAGAGGGAAACGACTTTTTTCTCTAGATACCATAGTGCAAATATAGTAATATGAGGTGAGGCCAATGTCGATAGTAGGTGGAGATAAATGAGCTTTAAGGACAAGAGTAACTACGATGATATGGGGTACTCTTCCCCCTCCAGAAGGCAGGACCGTGACCGGATGGACAAGAGGAGTTTGCGCACTATTGTTCTAGTTGTCATCTTTGGCATCTTGCTCTGCGCAGCAGTGGTCCTTTTGTGGGTATTTTACTTCTCCGGAGAGGGGGAAAAAGAGGGTCCCCCTAGGACTGAAGTACAGCCGAGTGAAAGCCCGGAGGTGGCCACTGTAGCCCTCCCTAAAGAAGAGGTTGAAATTAGGACCCCCCAGCCGGTAGCTCAATTAAGTAGTAGTGCCCCCACCGGGTGGTACCGTGAATACTTAGTGCAAGAGGGCGACACCTTAGAGAGTATCAGCGCAGAGTTTGGCATCTCACGCGAAACTATTTTATCGGTCAACCAAATTAAGAGTATCCAAGAAGTCTCCTCTGGTAAGACTCTCCTTATCCCAGTGAGTAACGGCCAGCTCTACACTGTACAGAGTGGCGATTCTCTCTCAATTATAACGAGCCGTTTTAACCCTACTTTAGGGTGGAAGACCCTTCAGGAGATCAACAATTTACCGAGTGAACAGATTCGCCCGGGGCAAAAAATATTTATTCCCAGCCCGCAAACCGCTGTTAATGGGTATTTTACCCGTTTCATTAAACCGGCCGAAGGGCGTATCGGTGGTTCATACAATCAGGCAGTCCTCTATGGAAAAGAGTCCAAAATTGTTACCCTTAAAGGGATTTTAATTGAGGGCAAGTTGCGCGATGCCGTCAAAGCTTCCAACAGTGGTTTAGTAGCCGATGTCGGCAACGATGTTGATGGCGAGGGACGTTTTATTGTTCTGTCCCATGATCAGGGCTACAAAACGACCTATACCCATTTAGATGAAGTACTGGTGAAAGTGGGTGAACAGGTTAAACAAGGGGATGTGATCGGCCTCTTGGGGGAGAGTGGCGCCGTCGAGCAGCCAACCCTCTATTTCCAAATTGACCAAGAGGGGACGCCCCTCGACCCAGCCAACTTTTTCTAAACTACCGTCCGTGACAATGTTTGTATTTCAAACCACTGCCACAGGGGCAAGGTTCGTTGCGTCCCACTTTCGCTGTAGTGCGGCGCACCTGAACAGCAGCACCGGTAGAGCCTAAATTAGGTCCCTCTGAGGAGCCAAACTGCGATACCCCTGAGTGGGATTCAACGGTTTGCAATGGTCGCTGATCCCTTTTAACGGTGTGGGACTGTTCAATCTTAACCCTGACCAGCAGAATTGCTATATAACGCCGGATTTGGTCAATCATGTCGTCAAAGATATCGAATCCTTCGAGTTTGTACTCTAACAGGGGATTCTTCTGAGCGTAGGAGCGTAAATAAACCGCTTCCCGGAGGGCTTCCAATTGCTCTAAATGTTCTTGCCAGCGCAAATCTATTTGGCGCAGATACTGGAGACGTAGGAAGTCGTTGAACACCTTTTCACCGGTTAATTTGACCTTCTCTTCAATATGCTCTTTGTAAGCGTTAAAGACGACGTTTTGGAGGTCAGATTCAGCGACCTTGAAGGGGGGGACAAAGTGAAAGGTAGTCGTTAAATCGTCTTTCAAGAGGGCTAAAGAACGCGCTGTCTCTTTGCCATCAAAGTCGTAACGGTTAACGAATTCTTCGATAATATCTTGGCAAGCCTGTAAGGCACGGTTCAGCAAATCATCAGCCAAGAGGATTGCGTCGCGCTGGGCATAGAGGAAGTTTCTCTGTTCATTGAGGACATCATCATACTCCAAGAGGTGTTTACGAATCTCAAAGTTGCGCTCTTCAACCCGACTTTGCGCTTTCTCGATTGCCCGGCTCACTAGGGAATGTTCAAGAGGGTCGCCTCCCATGCCTATGCGCCCCAGAAGGTTACGCACAGAATCTTTAGCAAAGAGGCGCATGAGAGGGTCATCTAACGAAATGAAGAAACGGGAAACCCCGGGATCTCCCTGTCGCCCGGAACGTCCTCTGAGCTGATTATCTATTCTGCGTGATTCGTGACGTTCGGTGCCTAAGATATAGAGGCCCCCGAGTGCTTTCACTGTATTGTAGTCTTCTAACCATTGGGGATAGACTTTTTCTTTAGCCGCCAGATACTCTTCGTTGGTTGCATCGCTACCACAGGCAGCCCAAGCGCGCGCTTCTAGAGAGCCCCCGAGTTTTATGTCGGTACCCCTTCCTGCCATGTTAGTGGCAATGGTCACAGCACCCTTAGAGCCGGCATTTTCAATAATACGCGCTTCTCTGGCATGGTTTTTTGCATTCAGTACTTCGTGTTTAATCCCCCTCTTCCTGAGGAGGCTAGAGAGGAGTTCACTTTTTTCAATTGTGACGGTACCTACTAAGATGGGTTGGCCCCTATGGTGGACACCTTCAATCTCTTTAACAATAGCGGCCAATTTGTACTCTTCAGTTAAATAGACTAAATCTTGGTGGTCTAACCGGATTACCGGTAAGTGGGTTGGAATAACCACGACGTCAAGGTTATAGATCTTAAGAAACTCAGGAGCTTCGGTATCGGCAGTTCCTGTCATCCCAGAAATCTTATCGTACATCCTAAAGAAGTTCTGAAACGTAATCGTGGCTAACGTTCTGTTTTGGCGCTCAACTCTAATCCTCTCTTTAGCTTCAATGGCTTGATGAAGGCCGTCGCTATAACGCCGACCATGGAGGATTCTGCCGGTAAATTCATCCACTATTTGAACTTTACCCTCTGCCACGACGTAATCTGTGTCGAGGTGAAAAAGAGTGTGGGCTTTTACGGCTTGCGTCATGTAGTGGACGTATTCAAAATTGTCTCCATCGTACAAGGAGCCCTGGATAACATTGTTTCTTTGGAGCAGTTGTTCTATGTGGAGCAGCCCTTCATTGGTAAATATAACCCTTTTTTGTTTCTCATCTAACTGGTAATCGCCGGCACTCTCCTCGGGGTATTCACCGGTCTCTGCATCAATTTTGCAGGCGGTCAATTGGGGCACAATAGTATTGGAAATTTTAATTTTCAGAGTATCGTCGGCCGCTTGTCCGCTAATGATGAGAGGGGTACGCGCTTCATCTATCAAGATTGAGTCAATTTCGTCGATTATGCAGTAGTGGTGTTGCGGTTGTATTTTCTCTTCAGCCCGCCACTTCATATTGTCGCGGAGGTAGTCAAATCCAAACTCATTATTGGTGCCGTAGGTTATATCGCAATTGTAAGCCATACGGCGGGCTTCATTGTCCATGTCACTGACGATACTACCGACACTCAAGCCGACAAAATTATAGATGGGCCCCATCCATTCGGCATCTCGGCGGGCAAGATAGTCATTGACTGTCACGATATGGACCCCTTGACCCGTCAGTGCATTCAGGTAAGCGGCTGGAACACAGGTTAAAGTTTTACCTTCCCCTGTCTTCATCTCCAGAATACGCCCCTGATGGAGAACAATAGCCCCCATTATCTGTTCATCGTAGTGGCGCTCACCAAGGGTGCGTGAGGCAGCCTCGCGTACCAGGGCAAAAGCTTCACTAAGCAATTTTTCAAGGCTTTCCCCGTTCTCGTAGCGCTCTTTCAGAGTTGCGGTGACCTTAGGAAAATCTTGGTCGGCAAGGCCCTCTGCCCATGCACTGAAAGCGTTGACCTCTTTTAAGATAGGGGTGAGTTGTTTAATGTCCCGTTCTTGTTTGGTCTTAAACAATTTCCTGATAAAACTTTTTGCCATGGAAAATCCTCTAATATTCGTGCTAAACTCTTGAAAGTATAACAACTCTTAGTCCATCTGTATATCACTAAGGGGTAGGAGAAGAGAGTGAAAATCTGTTTCACCGGTGGTGGCACCGGTGGTCATGTGTTTCCCGCATTTGCCATTGACGCTGAATTACGCCACCTTTTACCAGATAATTATACCCGGTTTTGGATCGGCAGCGGGCAAGTGCAAGAGCGCAGGTGGGTTGAAGCGGCCAATTTCCCCTACTACGCCATAAAGAGCGGAAAATTACGGCGGTACTTTGCCTGGAAAACCATTAGTGACGCTTTTGCCGTGTTGATAGGGATTATTCAGGCGTTCAAAATACTAAGGAGGGAGCGACCCCATCTCCTCTTTTCCAAAGGGGGCTACGTTTCCGTTCCCCCGGTAATTGCAGCCTGGTTTTTAAGAATCCCCTCCGTGACCCACGAATCAGACGCTCTGCCGGGGTTGGCAACTAAAATCAACAGCCTCTTTGCCACTAAAATATGCATCCCCTTTGAAGAGGTGGCTCAAGAGTTTAAGCCTCGAAGAAGAAAGAAGTTGGTGGTAACGGGTGTGCCCACCCGTTTCTCCTTGGAGCGAGCTCAGCACCTCTACCCTATAAAAGAGGGTAAAAAGCGCCTATTGGTTTTAGGTGGTAGCCAAGGAGCTGCCCAGATTAATGCCTTGATATGGGAAAATTTAGAGCGCCTATTGCCCCTCTGTGACATAATACACCAGACGGGTAGTGGTAAGTTGCAGGTCATAGAGAAGCCAGGCTACCACGCTACTCAGTTTTTTCACTCTGAATTGGAAGAGGTTATTGGGGGGGCAACGGCGGTAATTTCGCGTGCCGGAGCGACGGCAATTGCCGACTTCTTGGAGTTGCAGAAACCGATGATTCTCGTCCCTCTCAATTTAAAGGCCTCACGTGGGGACCAATTAGCCAATGCAAAAAGGCTTGAAGAGGCGGGAGCCGCCCTTGTTATTAGCGGTGAAGATGGTGAGGAGTTGATTCAGGCGGTCACAAAAGTGTTAAATGAAGAGGGCTTTAAAGAAGAGATGGTAGAGAGGGGTAAAACCCTCTATAGTGAAGGGGCTCAGAAGAGAATTGCCCACCTTTTAATAGGTATTAAAGGAGAACGCAATGGCTGAATGGAGTTTTTCGATTGGTTCTTTGACTTTTAATCTGGTAGACATAATTATTTTTGTGATTATTTTGATAAATTTGATAGCCGCTTCCATCCGGGGATTTGCTATCACTTTTTCCAAAAGGTTGAGTTTTTTTATCGGGTTGTTGGTGGCGGTAGCCTTTGCAGCCCCACTTGCTACCCTGATTGCCAACACCTTGGACTGGCCTCTCCTCTGGTCAACTCTATTGGCAGCAGTGGTAATTTTTGCTGTAGCCTATATACTGGTAGTATCCTTTGGAAATCTATTAGCTTCAGCCCTTGAGACCCTCCACTTAAGTTTCCTTGACCATATTTTAGGTGCGGCGTTGGGGGTAGGTGAGGCTTTAGTCGTAGTTGCCGTGATTATCTATCTGCTAAACTTGCAAAAATTCTTCGATCTTAGTGACTACTTTAACTCCTCGCTCTTAATTACGAGAGTGATTGGGCCCCTCATGCCACATGGTGAGAGTTTTATTAAGGGGTTGCTCGCGAATGTTTAAAAATATTCTCCCTAGCCACCCGTTAGTGGTCGATGCTTTGTCTCGTCAAATTGAGAAGGGGCGATTGCCCCACGCCCTCTTATTTTCAGGACCACAATTTGCCGGTCGCCTGACATTGGCTTACGAAACGGCACGGGCGCTCTCATGTGAATTAAAAGGGGAAGAGGGGTGCTCTTGCCCCGCATGTCGTTCTTTCGAGTACTTTAACCCCCCTAATGTAATTTACGCAGGCAACCGGAATTACCAAGTCCGCCTGGAGGCGGCCTTAAATAGATTTAAGACCCAGAGGACGAAGGAGAGCCTTAAGGAGCTTAGTTTTAATGTGCGGCCCCTTTTAAGTGAGTCACAGGTAAGATCCAATCTAGAGAATGTGGGTGAGCTGGACCAACTATTACTTTCACTTGAGGATGCTCCGGTAGAAGAATACCTTGATTACGAAAAACAGCTAAGACGCCTGCTTAAACCAATGGAACGCCGTATTGCCCCCCTAACAATCGATACGGTGCGCGCTCTCGGGCAATACTGTCGCTTAACTAGCCTCACTTCCAAAGTGCGCCTCCTCATCCTAGAAGGGGTCGAGCAGAGCTCCTTAGCGAGTCATAACAGCCTCCTTAAACTCTTAGAAGAGCCCCCTAGCCAAACCTACATTATCCTCATCAGTGAGCAGCCCTCTCGTCTGCTTTCCACTATTTTAAGCCGCGTGCAACACCACCACCTAGAGGCTATTGCCGGGGTGAAAGCAGAGGTGTATCGGTGGGCTAATATTGCGACAGATGAGCTCAAAGCGGATGCCAAGAGTTTTCTAGATGCTCAGTTGCTCGACCATAGAGCTTTAGCTGAACTGTGTGTTAAACTTGATGGAAACGCTATGATTGACTACTTTAAAGAGGCCTTGATTGACGAAATTGCTCAGAAGCGGAAGGCTAATGTTTTGAGTAATCCAAAAAGCCTAAAACTTCTTAAAGGGGTGAAGGAAGCTTTTGAAGCGGGGATGCTCTACAACCAGAGTAGTAAGCTGTTGTTAGAGTCTCTCTATTACCGCTTACGTGAGGATTGATGAATAAGTTTATCAGAAGAGCTTTTAACAAGATAGAAAAACTCAGTAGTGAAGAATTTAAAACCTTGGTCCGTTTTCTCGGTTCAGAAAACGAACTTATGGGGTTCGTTTTACAAAAATTAGAGATAGGTATCGTGGTAACCAACGATTTAGGAAGAGTCTTAAATTGTAACGATGCTGCTAAGCGGTTAATCCCCTTAGAGCGGCCTATGACGGAGGGGACAAGTCTAAGGTACGCCTTAGCAGATCCCGATATCGCTAATTTTATGTTGAAGTCCCTCAATACGATTGAAGCTAAACAGGAGTATGAAAAAGAGTTCTCCTACCAACACGGAGAGCGGGTGCGCACCATTTTAATCGGTGTTTCAGCTTTTACGAGTGAACTTGACCCTGTTTTTGAGCAAGATTCGGGCAATCGCCTTATTTTCCTTGTTCGCGATATCTCAGAAGAAAAACGGCAACAGTCACGCCTGCACCGCTCTGAGAGTTTAGCCTCCCTTACCACGGTAGCTGCCGGGGTGGCTCATGAGATTAAAAACCCCTTAGCTTCAATAGGGATTCATCTCCAGCTCTTGCGTAAAGCATTTGAACGTAAAAAGAGCTTGACCATCAGGGATGCAAGACGCTACCTCGATGTTATTGATGAAGAGATTGAGAGGCTGAATGCCATCGTGGTCGATTTCCTCTTTGCGGTGCGACCCATGGATGTGCGCCTGAGGCTAGAGAATGTGAACGATGTCATTAATGATGTATTGAACTTTGTCTCCCACGAATTGGAGCAACAGGGCATCACGATCAAGCGGCATTTGCAGGAGTTTCTACCGAAACTCCGCCTTGATGAGAACCTATTAAAGCAAGCCTTGTTAAATATAATTAAGAACGCGATGAATGCCATGGAGGGGGGAGGGGTCCTCTCGGTAACCACAAAACTACTAGGAGACCAGGTAGCTATTATGCTGAAAGATACAGGGCATGGGATGGATGAAGAGACTATGGCCAAGATTTTTGAACCCTACTTCACCACTAAGGCCAGTGGTTCAGGGCTAGGTTTAACGATGGTTTTCAAGGTAGTCAAAGAACACGCCGGCGAAATTAGCGTTTCGAGTAAAAAGGGAGAAGGGACCAATTTTACGATTACAATCCCGGTGCCCACCTCTGAGAGATTAGCTTTGGAGGCGAGCCAAACACTATGAAAAGAAAAATTTTAGTAGCAGACGATGAGAAGAATATCCGCCAAGGTCTCCAATTAGCTTTGGAAGATGAGGGGTATACCGTCCTTTTAGCCGCTGATGGAGATGAAGCCTGGCAGATTATTAGTAAGGAGCATATCAATCTCCTCATTACCGACCTCAAAATGCCCAAAATGGATGGGCAAGAACTTTTAAAAAAGGTCGCGGCTGCCTATCCCACTATGCCGGTAGTTATCTTAACCGGTCATGGGACCATCGAAGCGGCAGTCGAAGCGATGCAAAGCGGGGCGGTTGACTTTTTAACCAAACCACTCAATCTAGACCGCCTTTTCCTCCTCATTAAACGGGCTTTCAGTAGCCTCGACCTTTATGAACAAAATGCCCTTCTCAAGAAGGAGTTGGCTGAACTAAAGCGCCAAAGTGGCTACGACAAGATTATCGGTAAAAGTGAAAGGATGGTGCGCCTTATGGACACCGTCAGCCAGATCGCCGACACTAATGCCAGTGTATTAATAACGGGAGAGAGTGGCGTTGGTAAAGAGTTGGTTGCCGATGCTCTTCACCACCTCTCGGGGAGGGCCTCGGGACCCTTTGTTAAAGTCAGTTGTGCCTCTTTTGCCGAAACCCTTTTGGAAGATGAACTCTTTGGGCATGAGAAGGGGGCCTTCAGTGGCGCGGTTGCCCCCCGTAAAGGACGTTTTGAATTGGCTGACGGGGGGACTTTATTCCTCGATGAGATTGGCGATTTAAGCCAAATGACCCAAGTAAAACTCCTTAGAGTCCTTCAAGAGCGCCAGTTTGAACGCCTAGGGGGTGAGAAGACAATCACGGTTGATGTTAGACTGATAGCCGCCACTAACAAAGATCTAAAACAAGAGGTTCAGGAGGGGCGCTTCAGGGAGGACCTCTACTACCGCTTGAATGTCATTCACCTTGAAGTGCCTCCATTGAGGGAGCGGAGAGAAGATATTCCCCTTTTAATGGCCCATTTCTTAGAGAGTTTCAATGAGCGCAATAAACGCAAAGTAGAGGGGTTCACTACCCAAGCGCGCTCAGCTATGTTGGCCTACGATTGGCCTGGAAATATTCGAGAATTGGGTAACTGTGTAGAGAGTGCCGTTGTCTTGGCCAGTCAGCCTTTAATCGACTTAGATGACCTGCCGGCCGCTATTAAGAGTGCCAGCCTTGAAGAGCGGGTGATTATACCGGTGGGCACCAGTCTGGAACAGGCTGAAAAGGCCCTAATAATTGCCACATTAGTCGCAGAAGGGGGCAATAAATCGAAAGCAGCCGAGACACTGGGGTTAGCGCGAAAGACCCTCTACCGTAAAATTGAGGATTACCAGATTGGACAAGAGTGAAATCTACACGATCTTTGATGAAGGGGGACTCTTGGCCCAACACCTCGAAGGGTACGAATTTCGAGAAGGGCAACTGGCTATGGCCTTAACGGTTGCTCGAAGCTTCGAAGAGGGGGCCATAGCAGCCATTGAGGCGGGTACCGGCATCGGTAAGTCTTTCGCCTACTTGGTTCCCAGCCTTCTCTGGTCCTTGGCTCATCCCGGCGAAAAGAGTGTTATTGCCACTAGTACCATCAATTTACAGCGGCAACTCTACGAAAAAGATATAGAGCAGCTTTTCTCAATATTAAATTACCGCTGTAATATTGCCCTGGTGATGGGCAGGCGCAACTACCTCTGCATTCGACGCCTTCAGGAGAAGATGAGTGAGGAACCTCTTTTAGCCCGTGATGAGTCGAGTGAACTGGGTATATTAGAAAAATGGAGTCGGGAGACACAAACCGGTCTCCGCAGTGAATGCCCGGTATGGATTAGTGAAGAACTTTGGTCGCAAGTCTGCAGTGATGCCGATTTATGTGCAGCCTACCGGTGTCCCTATAACAAAGAGTGTTTTTTCTTCAAGTCGCGCAAAAAAGCCAGTGAGGCGGCACTTATCATAACTAACCACCATCTCCTCTTTAGCGATGCCCAAGTGCGCTTGTTAGATGGTCTGCCGTACAGTGAAGAGGCTATTTTACCCCCCTTCGAACACTTGGTAATCGATGAAGCTCATAATATAGAGCGCAATGCCACCGATTTCTTCACAATCTCCTACAGTGGCCGTGAAATTTTGCGCCTAAGCGGAAGATTGGTGGGTAAACAGCGGGGTAGAAAAGGTGTAATCGATGAGTTAGCCCAGTATAGTGATTCTGCCGATAGCGCCGGTGATATCGATAAAGCCCTTATTTTGATAGATGAAACCGTTGCCCTTATAGAGACTTTTTTACAGGCCGTGATGGGTAAGTTTAAAAGTTCTTCACTATTGGTTCAACCGCACCATGAAGAGGCTTTTCAAGCGTTAAAACTCCTATCTAAGACCTTAAATGGGTATTGTGATGATTTGATTAATTTAACGAACTCCCTTATAAAGAGAAGCGCTATCCCTGAGGAACTCACCCACCGCTCAAAGGAGGCCTCGGTCTATGTTACGCGCATTAAAGGGTCAGCTCTAGCTTTAGCCAAATTTGTAGAGTTCTGTCGCAATGGGGAATTTGTCTATTGGGTAGAATCTTTCAATGGTAAGAAGGGGGTGGTCACCCACGTCTCCCCCCTCTCGATTGCCCAGTCGCTACAGAACTCAATTTTCGCCGATTTGCAGAGTGTAATTTGCACGAGTGCCACTTTAGATTTGAAAGATGAGTTCTCCTATTGGGGGGCGCGCATAGGGCTGCCTCCTCCTAAAGAGAGG
>Ga0172382_10003545_pt1 | contig 24640 bp, 24 predicted proteins | sample Leawel138RmetaG_FD_122245 | JGI IMG/M metagenome (GOLD analysis project Ga0172382, IMG submission 122245) | Leachate microbial communities from a municipal landfill in Southern Ontario, Canada - Leachate well 138R metaG | ecosystem: Engineered > Solid waste > Landfill > Unclassified | place...
CAAGGTGTTGCGACGTCCCTTGCCGGGGATGGGCACGCATGCCGCTTCAAGCGGCCTGGTCCTTTGAGGCCCATTATACCGGATGTGTGGTCCTTTATTGTTTTTTCATAGTATCAGGTCTTGCAATGCCGCATTTTCGGCAGACCGGAATCCGATGAATGCGATATTGGGGGTGCAGGGACGTCCCTGCTTACCTCGCTGAAAAGCTTTCCTGTTGGGAAGCAGGGTGCCATAACGTTGTCACCGTTATATGGTATAAGAAAGCATCAGAGATTTGAAGGAGGAACTCTTGAGTCACGACAAATTTGCGTTTGGGCCGGCATGTTCAGAAGAGAGGCATGTCTTCGGGTCTCGGAGACCGGGTTATCGATCCGAAAGAGTGTCCCGTGCAGCAGTAAAAGATTGGTTGTCTTTCATAAAGAAAAAGGGAATAAAGCGTATTTGCTGTCTTTTGCAGGAGTGGGAACTACTGGATTACTATGAGGATGATCTTGTGGAAGCATATCGGAAGGAGTTCGGTGATTTGAATGTTCTGACGGTTCCGGTTGAAGATTTTCATCTTGCGGAGATTTCTGCATTGAGGGATGAAATCCTTCCATTTCTTGCTGAGTCAGAAGCGAAGAACCTGCCGGTTCTCGTCCATTGTTCGGGTGGGTCGGGAAGGACAGGGCATGTCTTGGCGGCATGGGTCGTATATCGGTATGACCTGCCTATAGAAGAGGCGCTCGAAGCAGTCAACAGAAATCCCCGGGAAGCTGTCCAATGCGGAAATGCGATGGGGGAGGAGCTGTTGAGCCTTCTCAATGCCTGCAGACCGACGAACAAGATTGGATGATCACTGCTGCGCGTCGTAAAATAGCGGGATGGACAGTGCGCGGCCAGAAATGTGCGAGGAGGAGACATCCTTAAAACGGTCATTTGACATTCCGATATCTGGTTTGATACGATTGCGCCATGCTCCGCCAACCACGTTTTGATGCAGCAGGTATTCTCCACCATATCATGGTCCGTGTTACAGAGAAACGGAGCACACTCAGGACTGCCAGAGACAGGAAGGATCTCAGGGTCGGCGCATCGTGGTACCAGGACTGATGGCCGAAGAACACGCAGCGGTGGAAAATCTTCCCTATAAATGGAAGGCCCTTATCACGGTGGCCCTCGGAACCATGCTGGCCACCCTCGATGCCAGCATTATCAATATTGCGTATCCCCATTTGACCCGGGTGTTCAACGTTGATCTCACAACTGTAATTTGGGTAACCCTCGTGTACATTATCGTGAGCAGCGGTTCCATGCTCGCCTTCGGAAAACTGAGCGACGCCATCGGCAGGAAAAAGATCTATGCCACGGGCCTCGTGATATTCACCGTCGGCATGGCCCTGTGCAGTATGGCCCGGAACGTGCCGGAAATCATTGTCTTCAGGATCATCCAGGCGATCGGTGCAGCCATGTCTGTCGGATGCAGCACGGCGATAGTAACAGAGGCATTTCCTCACGGAGAAATGGGAAGAGGCCTAGGAATGCTCGGCATGGCCGTCTCGGTTGGTTTTATTATCGGACCGGTCGCGGGCGGATTTCTCCTCGACTGGCTGGGGTGGCGTGCCATCTTCTACATGCGCATACCGTTCGGCATCCTTGCCTTCGTGCTGGCCTTTCTGCTTCTCAAAAGAGACGAGGCGCGACAGAAAAAGCTCAAACTTGACATACCGGGCACTATTACGAGTTTTGCCAGCGTCCTCTGCCTCCTCCTCGGGATGGGACAGGTCAAGACGCACGGCTTGGCATCCGGCATCAACATTGCCCTTATATGCGCTGCGGCCCTGTTCTTCGGTCTCTTCCTGGTGTGGGAGGGCCGTGCCGCAGAGCCTATTGTCGATCTCGGGCTCTTCAGAAAACGGGCCTTTTCCTGCGCGATGACCGCGTTTTTTGTTTTTTTTCTGACCGTACCGCTCTATGCCGTCATCATGCCATTCTTTCTCATGGACGCGATCAAGCTCGCCGCATCGAAGGCAGGTCTTGTTCTTGCGGCGATCCCCGTAGCTACCTTGATAGCAAGCCCGTTAAGTGGTTTTGTTTCGGACCGGCTCGGCTCGAGATGGCCTTCCGTGGCGGGAGCAGGTATGATCACGGTAAGTTTTCTCCTGATGTTCCGGTTTGGCCTGCATACGGGCTTGTCCGAGATCATCGCCGTCCTTGCACTGCTCGGGTTCGGTGTCGGTGTATTCCAGCCGCCCAACAACAGCTCCGTCATGGGTACCGTCGAACCTGCCCGCCTTGGCTCTGTCTCGGCACTGATGGCCACCACGCGCCAGGTCTCCATCTCGATCGGCATGGCCATGACCGGATCGGTCTTTTCGGTCAGGCAGGGGATCTATAACGATATCCTGCGGTCGAAAGAACTTGATGCGGCTGAACTGCTCAGGCATTCGACTGTCCCGGCACTTAGGGACGTGGTTTTCATCGTGTTCTGTCTCAGCGCGGCAGTGATAATCCTCTCGATGGCGACGAAAAAGGAACAAAAAGGATCTCTGTAGATATATCAATATTACAATTTGAAACGCTTACCTGTCGCCATATGTTTGCCCCTTTCCACCGCATATGTTAGCGCCGAAGGATCCGTAAGGCCTCTGATATACCTCAGCCCCAGGTTATCAGCCGATCGGTTACTGGGTAGAGTGTCCGCTCCTCCCCGGATGTTCTTCCCGGGGCGATACGGTCGAAGAAACCCTCGAGATGATAAAGGATGCAATTCAGGGCCATCTTGAGATCCTTGAAGAGGATTCCCGGAAAAAGAAAAAAAGAAGGCCCGTTGACGGGGCCTCATAACCTCAAACCCGACAGAGTCGTGAAGGCGCTGAAAAGAGCGGGATGGACAGTGCGCGCCCAGAACTTTCGCCTTATGTCCCGGCCCTTGATATCTTGCCGTGTTACTGATCCACTCGTTGTCGTACAGGTTCTATGACTATCCTGTCCGCCCCTTTCCCAAAAAAATGATAGCCTGATCCGCCCTCAGCGAGAACGTCGAGGACGGAATCGGCATCTGTCACCAGGATCCCTCCCATCGCGTTCACTCCTCTTCGGAAGAAAGCATACGGCAGCATGCTGACAGTTGGCCCGACAACGACAGCCCTTGCTTCCCGTCTTCTCATTCTGAGAAGGTCCTCAAGAGTATCATTGATGAGGGTCGTCCCGGTTATGATCAGGAGATCGGCCCTGGGGACGATACGCTGTGCCTCTCCGAAGGGAGCAAAGAACCCCAATTCATCTTTTTTTAGTGTTGAGCTATCAAGTTCAAGGACCGTGAAGGGCACCCCCCGTTGTTTTAATGCCCTTAGAGACGGTATAAGTGCACCGACAAGAACGACATAATACCCGGGAGGTATGCTCATCTCTTCGAGTCCTATAGCATCGATCCTTATCTCGTAAGACTGCGGTTTTTTCTTTTTCCAGCAAAGCGCTGAAAGAGCATTCAGGACTGCGATGCCCAACGCCCTTTTAATAGGATTGTTACCAAACATCTCGTCAATGAATTGCGTGACATTTCTGCCCTTAAGCTTTCCCGAAGCGGGCATCACCCTTGCAGAACTTGGACAGCAAACCGCTTCGGGAATGGTCTTGATAGGCGTAAAACATAAACCGCCCGTCCCACTATTTAGTTTCACTCCCGTAAAAAAAAGACCGATAACTGTTCGATCGACAGTCAGGCCTTCGATCTGACTTCCGAGGGCCCCGTACACCTCCCGCACGGTCTCCCTGAGGATATCACCGGGATGATAGCTCACAGAACACATTCACTGCCCTCCTTATTCCTTGATATATGACGGACCGCTTGAACCCCGGAACGTTGTACGCTCCATATTATGTTGTACATAACCGTCTTTGCATAACACCGGACATGGGTCCGGTCAACAAAATTTCGCAAAAGTTGCCCATACTTTGTTTATTTGGTTGAACGAATATCTCAGAGGCGCGCGGCCGCCCTACTTCAACTGCTAATATCCTCTTTATTCTTGACAACCAGCCGTGGTCGTGACAGTTATGCCTTACAGGGCTGTCCTGCCGGTGAGGCAGGATTAAGGGCCGTAAGACCGGTAAAATGCACATATAGGTTACACGGAGGTGATATGGCGTCAGCGAAAAGTATCAAGGAGAAAGAGGTCGATCACGAAGAACGGATGATCGAGGTTCGATTGAGTTTTTGGACGGACGGGATCGCAGTTAAGGAGGGGAATATCGTGCCGAAGCATGCAAGGTCGAGCGGGCTCATGCGTGTCGAGCCCAACGGGGCGCATGAGATCGTTCCGGAAAGCCCCGCGGCGTTCCATTCGCTCATGGACATAACCTCTGCTCTGGAAAAGGTGCTGATCGAGAACGGGATTGTTCTTCATCACAGCAAGAAGATGCGGAAATATCTTCATGAAGAGTAAAAAAGCCCCCATAGTGCAAGGTACACTATAGAACACAGTAGAACGCATGGACGTTACTGGGAGCAAATACGCACGGCGGACAGAAAGCTTGTAGCCGAGACCCAGAAGTTGCTTGACGGGTTCAAGATAAAGCTCGTTATGATGGACAAACCTGCTGCGGTGTTCGAGAAATTCAAGAATTCAGGCTACGGTGAGAAAGAGGTAAACGATTTCTTGAACGATCGGTTGCAACGATTGCAGTTTTCCGAAGATCGATAAAAAACGCTGCGTATTGCAAAGAAAATGGTTTGACTGGCGAGGCTGTCGTGAAGGCCGATAGCTGTACCAAACGCCGGAACGGGCACTGCACAGATGGCCTCGGCCACCGATGGATGCAGCGACGAATGCGCAGTGGTATTACTACGGCCCTGGAATGGGAATGGGCCAAACCGGAGTTCCTTGCTTGCTTATCTCAAAAGGGCCAGGACCTGGTTCGTCTCTTCTGTGTCGAACCAATTAGGGTCGAATCCGCCGCCGAGCCACTCCATTGTGTCTTCATATTCGGGGTGATGCTCGTTTTTTATGATGTCCAGCATTTCCCGGTAACCGAAAGGACCGCCGCAATCCTCGGGAGGACAGGCACATTCGCCCTCAAGGCAGACGGGTTTCCCCGAAAACCGCTCGTGGCTGTCCAGTATCTTTTCCACGACTACCCTGTGCACCCAGCCATCGCCGAAATCGTATTCGTACAGGAACGAGCCCCCGTCCGGGGGTGAGGCCCGGTAAAGGTGCATTCTCTTCTCGTTCCTCAAGCCTTTTGGTGGTTCCAGTTCCGGACTGGTATCCGCATACGAGGCGTTCCCGATAGTAAACTCGTGAAGGTGGGAATTGGTCCAGCCCATGACTTCCTGGATTATCCTGTGAAGTTTGGCAAGGGTTACGTTCCCCGGCACGAGGAACCTCCTCCATATCAACGGTTCAGTTTCCTCAATGGATATGTGGAACAAGAAGATCTTGTTCTTGTTGCCGGCTTCACCGGACGCCGCATTTGTGCCCGCCTTGTCCCATTTGCCTCTGATCACTTTTCCCATATGTCGCCCTCGCTTATTATTTTGAACCTGGAATTCAATGAATTATGGTCCTGTACGTCTTTTTCTGGAAGCATGTTTTCTGTGTGCTGTCTTCCCAGCGCTTCCTCGCCGCGAGTCGGTCGAGGAATTCCGCGCTGTTTGTCACGACCCTCCCGCCCAGCACATCGACGCCGGAGGCAAAAAGCGGGTCGGGGAGATATCCGGCTGTGGGGCCGACAACGGATACAAACGCATCTGCCGAACAATAGTTGAGAATTTCATCGAGTGAATTGTTCAATACTGTGGTGCTCGTGCACAAGACCTTATTACAGGAGGCGAGGCTCTTTGTGTCCGTCGTTATCGGGAGATCGTGATATTTCTCGACCAGGTTCTCTTTCTTTTCGATAATGACCAGATCGGCCCCGGCCTTCCTGATCCTGCCGATAAGCCCGGAAAAGAGGCCGACCATCCCGACCCTGTCCCCTTTTTCAATTGTAGTGAGGCCGAACGGGTCAGTGACGTAATCGAGCTCGAATCTTGTCTCCTTCATGACATGCTGGCAAATGGCGTTTATCGAGGCCATGGCGATCATCTCCCAAACGGGATCGTTACTGCCGAATTCAAGAGCGAATTCCTGGGGGTACCGCCCTATCAGTTCATGCGGCTGCAGGGCATTGTATGCTTCTTCCCTGCTGTCAGGCAGAAGGATGTAGCTGATCCCGGTCGCCCCTTCTTCCAGGGCGATCGCCATGAACTGCGAATCGTTCGGCTGTCCGCCTCTGTAAAAAGGAGGGAGAAAAATGTTCGCTATGGGGGGAATACGAAAACTGTCCTGCAACCGTGTGACCATCTTTTTGAATTCACCTTTCAGGCTCATGGAATTCCTCTCATTTTTTTCTTCAAGAATACCATCTTTTCAGGAAATCGGGGGAAATTCTTCAAAGAGGATACCTGGCAATATTCTAAAAGACGCCGAAGAAAGAAAGTAAACCGCTGTCCAGTTTTTGTTGACCATTTTTCAGCGCAATGGTAGGTTTTTTTCTTTGAACGAATACATAAAAAGGAAAATGGCATGATATTCAGTGAGCGATTGCACTGCGGTTTGTTGGGTTTGCCGGATGTGGGGGCGGAGGTGCTTCTTGCGGGATGGGTGGATGCCTTAAGGGACCACGGAGAAGTGCTCTTTATACATTTGCGGGACAGGAGCGGGATCGTGCAGGTGGTGTTCAGTCCCGAATCTTCGGGCACCGTGGTTTGCGCGGCGGCTGGGGGACTTAGGGCCGAGTACTGCATCTGTGTTAAGGGCCGGGTGGTGAAGCGGATAGAGGGGACGGAGAATCCGGGGATCGCCACCGGCGAGATAGAGGTGGCGGCAACTGAACTCGCCGTTTTGAGTAAGGCCGGGACGCTTCCTTTCCAGATATCGGAAAAGTCCATGGTGGCCGGTGTTTCTGCGAAGCGGGACGAGAACGTGTCCGAGGACCTGCGGCTTCAGTACAGGTATCTCGATCTTCGGCGGCCTACGATGCAGGACCATCTCATGAAGAGGCACCGCGTGGCGAAGGTTGTGCGGGACTACCTCGATGAACAGGGGTTTGTCGAGGTAGAAACACCTATGCTCACCAAGAGCACACCCGAAGGCGCGCGGGACTACCTGGTACCGAGCAGGCATTACCCGAAGAATTTTTACGCCCTGCCCCAGTCGCCTCAGCTTTTCAAGCAGCTCCTGATGGTGAGCGGCATGGAGCGGTACTTCCAGATCGTGCGGTGCTTTCGCGATGAGGACTTAAGGCCGAACAGGCAGCCTGAATTTACCCAGCTCGACCTCGAGGCGTCTTTCATCGACGAGGAGTTCCTGTATTCATTGTTCGAGGAATTGACAGTACGCATGTTCAGGATAGGGGGGGTCGAGCTTCCCCGTCCGTACCCGCGGATGACTTGGCTCGATGCCATGAATGCGACGGGGTCCGACAGGCCCGACTTGCGTTTCGGCATGACATTCAAGGACGCCACGGATATCTTCACGAATACGAGCTACGGCATTTTCAAGCAGATCCTCGGCCGGGGAGGGTGCATCAAGGGGATCAACGTGAAGGGGCAATCGGAGCGGCTCAGCAAGAATGTCCTCCAGAATGAATACGCAAAAGAGATCGTCCCCGGCTTCGGTGCGAAGGGTATGACGTGGATGCGGGTCGTGGACGGCGGCCTCGAATCGAACATCGTGCAGTTTTTCAGCGATGCCGAACGGCAGGCAATTCTGGAACGATTCGAGGCGGAAAAGGGCGATGTCATACTGATGATCGCCGATCCTTCGTGGTCTCTTGTCTGTTCGGCCTTGGGGCAGCTGCGGCTGCACCTCGCCGACCGGCTGGGGCTTATTCCGGGGGATGTGTACTATCCCCTGTGGGTCACGGATTTTCCGCTTTTTGAGGCCACGGAGCACGGGGTCACATCGAGCCATCACCCGTTTACCATGCCCGACCGCACGGATTTCGATCCGGAAAATGTCGATGAACTTTTAACGCTGAAATCCCGCGCATATGATCTCGTGATGAACGGGGAGGAACTTGGCGGGGGAAGCATCCGTATCAACGACAGGGCCCTGCAGAACCGGATATTCAAGGCCTTGGGACTCTCCGACGCCGAGGCGGGGGAAAAATTCGGGTTCTTCCTCAAGGCTCTCGAATACGGGGCGCCTCCCCATGGTGGCATTGCCCTCGGCATGGACCGCGTTGTCGCCATGATTCTGGGAACGCCTTCCATAAGGGAGGTCATTGCCTTTCCCAAGAACCGCAGCGCTTACTGCCCGCTCACCGACGCCCCGTCGACGGTCGCCTCCGCACAGCTTGCGGAACTCGGCCTTCTTGATCTCGGCGGCGCCGGGCAGGTATTGCCCGGAACAGGCGAACAGCAGGACCTGGTCGACAGGCTTTCGTGGGTTTCCCGGATCGCGATCGATGTCACCGAACAGGCCGATATAAAAGCGGCGGTGGCTGATGCGCTGAATATGGCGGACCTTGTCAGGGACAATGCGGGTAATGATGAGCCGATGTTTTCCGTTGTTGCCGTCGAAAACCATACCCGGGGGGGAACCGCTCCACGGGTGAGCGAATTTTCACAGACAGGGGAGATATTCAAGAACGCCCCTGCCAAGAAGGGCGGCTTTTTCAAGGTAGCCGCCGTCCTCGAGTAAGGGGTGATCAATGTCCGATATCTATACATATAAGAACGTCTCAAGCGATGTGCCTGCCGGCGCCGTATCTCCTCTTTCCGGCGTCAGGGTTGTAGTCCAGCCGAATATTTCTGTACGGGGATGGCCCTGCGACGCCGGGTCAGGAGCCCTCGAAGGGTTTGTCCCTCTTCAGGATGCGGCGGTGATCACCCGCCTGAAGAGTGCCGGTGCACTCCTTGCCGGAAGTTCGCGGATGAGCGAACTGGGGTTCGGCCTTGTCGGCGAGACAACGGTCCGGGCGCTCGAAGAAGGAGCGGACGTAGCCGTCATGACCGATACTATGGGCGAGGCCCGTGTCACGGCCGCCGCTAACGGTCTTTTCGGTTTCAAGCCGAGCTTCGGCGTCGTCTCCAGATTCGGCCTTATAGGGCTTGTCCCTTCCATGGAGTGTGCGGGCCTCGTGGCACGGGACCTGGATACGATCGTTGATGTCATGACGGCCATTGCTGGGAAGGATCCCAACGACCCTTCGATGCCCGACGAACCGGCCGTCGATCTCGCGTCCGCGCGAGAGGGTTTTGAATGCCCGTTTCGGGCGGGTGTCGTGAAAGAATCCATGGACCTCCTCAACGAAACGGAGGTTCGGTCCTTCAAGGCGGGCCTGGCACGGATGGAAGCGGTGGGAGCGGTGATACAGGAGGTAAGCCTTCCCGGGTACAGTCTCTTCCGGACCGTGCACAACACGGTTGCGTCGGTGGAAGCATCCTCGAGCGCAGGCAAATACGACAGCGTCCGGTTCGGCCATCGCGCACCTCAGGGTAAGAATTGGAACGAGATGTACCTCGCATCCCGGGGGGAATCCTTCCGGTCCCTTGTCAAGGCGTTCCTGTTCCAGGGCGCATTCTTCCAATTCGAAGATTATGGAGCCTTTGAGGATGCCTGCCGCATACGGAACCGGTTGGTCGGGGAGACCATGGACGTTTTCAGGACTGTCGATTTCCTTGTGTTTCCGACCCGCCGTACCGGCCATGACCCATGGGAGGCAGCTTCGGTCAAGGCCGTCTATGAATCCTTTTTGTTGACCCTGCCCGCAAATGTCACGGGTTCGCCTGCGGTGCAGGTGCCGGCGTGCAATGTTGATGGCGGTGTCGATATCGGTCTGCAGGTCATGGGAAAGCGGCTTGACGATGCCCGGCTCCTTTGTGCGGCATCGGCGATCGCATATACTGTACCAGGGGGTAACGCAGCATGAAATACGAAGCGGTCATCGGTCTTGAAATACACGTTCAGTTGAACACCGCCACCAAGCTTTTCTGTGATTGTCCGAACAGGCCGGGCGACGAGCCGAACAGGAATACGTGCCCCGTCTGCCTCTGGCTTCCGGGGAACCTGCCGCATTTAAGCCAGGAGGCGCTCGAAAAGGCTGCCATAGCGTGCCTTGCCCTTAACTGTATCATACAGCCCGTAAGTGCCTTTGACCAGAAGGTCTATTATTACCCGGACCTCCCCAAGGGATTCCAGCTTTCCCAGCATCACATGCCCCTTTCCCGGAACGGCTGGGTGGATATTACCGCCGAGAAGGGCGGGATGAAGAGGCTCAGGATACACCACATCCACATGGAAGAAGATGTAGCGAAGCTGGTCCACGAAACAGAAGGAAAGACGCCGATAAGCCTGGTCGATTTCAACCGGGCCGGAACACCGCTTATAGAGATCGTCAGCGAACCGGATATACGCAGCCCGTACGAGGCGATGGAATATATAAAGGCATTGAGGGCCCAGCTTCGCTACACCGGCGCCGCCGAATGCAGCATGGAGCAGGGCACGATGCGCGTCGACGCCAATATCTCCATCCGCCCTGAAGGGACCGGCGAATTCAATACCAAGGTGGAGGTCAAGAATATGAACTCCATCCGCAACGTGGGCGATGCAATTGCCTACGAGATAGCCCGGCAGACCGAATGCCTCGAAAAAGGGGAGGCAATCATGCTTCACACCCGGCTGTGGGACCCGGACAAGCGGGTGACCACCGCGATGCGGGGCAAGTTCGCGGGGCCCTGCGTGCCCGACCCGTCGGTTGCGAAGATACGCGTTACCGAAGATTGGTTAAAAAAGATACAGGAGAGGCTCCCGGAAATGCCAGCCAAAAAAGCGGATCGTTTTGCAGCGGAATACGGCCTCACGCCGGACGAAGCCCTCGCCATGAGTCTCGACCGGGATATCTCGGAATTTTTCGAGGAAACGGCAAAACAGGGCCTGCCCCCGCGCAAGGTGACGAACTGGATTACGACACACCTTGCCCCCTTGCTGAAGGACCGCAGCCAGGCCATTGGGGAGACGGCCCTAACGGCGGAACGTTTCGCCCGGCTTCTTGCCATGCTCGAAAAAGGCGTGATCAACACCCACGGCGCCAGGGAAGTCCTTCTCAAGCTTCTCGAATCGAACGAATCCCCTGAAGACCTCGTCGAGAAAGGACAATTCCGCCAGGTCTCGGACATGTCCGAACTGGAAGTGATCATTGATGCTATTATTGCGGATCACCCGGCTGACGTGGAAGATTTCCGGAAGGGGAACGAGAAGGTCGTGGGTTTCCTCATGGGCCTTGCCATGAAAGCATCGAAAGGCAAGGCAAACCCCAAACTCTTGAGGGAAATGCTGGTAAAGCGGCTCGCATGATCGAAATGGTCCCGCGTTACGATTGACGCTGTATAATAAAGCCATGGATAAGAGAACGGTCATGTCCGTCTATTTTTCGCCGACAGGTACAACGCGCAAGGTTGTAGAAGGGATAGTCGCCGGAATGCGGGCCGAAAATCCCGTAACGATCGACGCGACGAAAAAAGCCCACCGTCGAGGTAGTGCACATCAATTTAAACACGAACTGGCAGTACTTGCGGTGCCCGTTTATTACGGCCGGGTACCGGAGGCTGCAACGAAATATTTCGATTCATTGACAGGCGACAACACACCGGCAGTCATCGTTGTCGTTTACGGCAACCGGGCCTATGATGACGCCCTTATCGAATTATATGACATTGCGGTCAGGCGAGGCTTCGTACCCGTTGCCGCAGGTGCTTTTATCGGGGAACATTCGTATTCCACGGAAATATTGCCCGCCGCTGCCGGGCGTCCCGATATGAAAGATCTCGAGGCGGCCCACGCGTTCGGCGATGCTGTAAGAGAAAAGCTGCTTCGCTGCGGTTCGGTACGGGAAGCACTGTTGACCGGCATTCCCGGCAATAGGCCGTACATCGAGCCGGAGGGGCTTTATCGCTTGAGAGAGATACGGAAGGCCAGTCGATTCACACCCCAGACAGACGAATCGCTCTGTACCCGGTGCAATCGGTGCATCGAGGCATGTCCCGAGGATGCCATCGATCAGCTCGATATCCTGAAGACCGACAACCGGGAATGCATCATGTGCTTCGCGTGCATCAAGATCTGTCCGGTCAACGCACGACGGATGGCTGAACCGGCATTTTTTCTGCGCGTAAAGGAAATATTTGAAAGATGCCGGGAAAGAAAAGAACCGGAGTGGTACCTTTGAAAGCGGAAAGTTCAAAAAAAAATATTCAGGGTTACCGGGAAACCGATGTGTGTGTTCGTTGCCAGGGAAGGTGCTGCAAGCGGCAATCCGGTCATTGCCTGCCGCCCGAGTTCGGATCGGCCAATGCGGTCAGGGACGCCGTAACCAGCGGCAAATACGTTATCGTACTCCTCCTTGACGAAAACATCATGGCGCGAATTGTCCGGCCGAATTATAAAGACCTTCTTCAAAGAACGGGCTGCATTTTTCATCACGCAAACGGATGCGAACTGCGCTTTGAGGACAGACCTTACGGGTGCCGCATGCTCCACCCGCGCGAGCGGAATGGCGGACACTGCAAACCGGAAGGTGTCTCCATAGTGGAAGCCGCGGAAATGTGGGAGCAAAGCGGATATTTACCATCACTGAGCGCGTGTCTCGACCAATATCCCGAACTTAAACGGAGGGCCGAAAACAAGAAATAATGCAGCTGCCCAATGCTTCAAAGGGATGGAATATTCTATGGTTGTTACAGGTCAGGTTCGTAATTCCTGCTATAAAACAATAAAAAGGCAACCTTCATCGGTTGCCTTTTTACATTTTCATTCTTGTGCCAATATATCGTATGGTATTTGAAGCAACACTTATTTTTTACAGTTATAAAATTCGGGCTCTCCAAAAATGATCCTTCTTGCCGTACCGTGATTGATCCTCAGTTCGCTGCCCATAAACAGTTTTTTTACACCCCTGATCTCTATATCCACGACTTTTGTTTGACCTGGCTCTATCGTCACTTTTTGGATCACCTCACCTTCTCTGTCATTGTTGCGGAAGAGAAAGATCATCGTGTCTTTGATGCCTGGGTCAATGTAGAGATAGGTCCTGAAATAATTGTACTTACCGTTCGGTTTAACGTAAGCCGAAAAGTACTGCATATTACCCGGTGCAGAATTCGTTATTCCCCATCTATAAGAGCCTCTATAGCCCTTGAGTGAGGACTGGTCGGTTGTGATCATTGTCCCATAGTAATCCTGGTAGAGCTGTCTGGTATTGACGCGAAGGATACTCATTGTTTGACATCTGGCAGAGTATGTCTCCGGTTCCATTGACGCGGCTGACCTTGAAGCAGTTTCAGCTGTGGTTGATACCCTGGAAAACTGGTCCTGGTATGCACAGGAGCACAGGAGAAGCAATGCAAGGATAACAAACGTGATCTTTTTCATTCTAACCCCTCAATCGATTAATGCCTTTTATTGTCGACGAAAATCAACCCGGTCTTTGCAGATTATTCCATGACGTTCTCGGGCTTGTCAAGCGTACAAGGTTGATGATTACATGTCCTCTATGAACGTGCTGCCGAAGATCAATTCCCTGCCGATTGAGGAGATGATCTCGTCTCTATAATACAGGCCGGAGCGCTACAGTGGTTTGTGATAGATCACCTGGTTTGTCCACGGCGCCGGATAGCCCGCCGTTGCGCAAACCTCCTGTATTGCCCTGTTCGTATCGAAGAACACTTGCCAATAATTGTTGTTGTGGCAGAAAGGACGCACGGCGAGGACCGGGCCGGCGAGATTGAATTCCAGTATCTCCACCGATGGAGCGGGGGAATCAATTACGTTGGGTATTTTCTTCACCCGCTCTGCAAGGCGCTCGGCCGCTTCATTGGGGTCCACACCTTGGGCAAGCTGAGCTTTCAGGTCGACGCGGCGGAACGGGTTGGTTGTGTAGTTGACTATGTTGTCCGACAGGATCTTGTTGTTGCCCACAACGACGCGGAGATTGTCAACCGTGTCGATGGTTGTCGCGAACAGCCCTATCTCCCTGACATCACCTGTTATCCCCGCTGCCGTGATCATGTCCCCGACATGGAAAGGCCTCAAGATGATGAGAAAGGCGCCGGCCGCGAAATTCGCCAGGAGACCTCCCCAGGCGGCCCCGATAGCTATGCCTGCTGCCGCTATGAGCGCCACGAAGGATGTGGTCTGGATGCCGAAGATGGAAAGGATCGCTATGACAAGGACGATCTTGAGGATGATCCGGATAGTGGCGTCGAAGTACTTGATGAGGGTTGGGTCCAGTTTTTGCGCCCGCATCCCTCTTCCCGAAAGGTTCCCGATGATCTTGATCGCCCAGCTTCCAATTACCCACAGAACGATGGCTCCAAGTATCTTCCACCCGACAGGGATAAGATAAGCGGTTAAAAAACGGTCGAAGTTGGTCAAGGTATTGATCATTGTACCCTCCCCGGGTTACCGCGATCTCGTGCGGTCTTTTTGATAGCCAACCTGATACGCGGTGGCGTATCATCGCGTTTTGCGTGCATCCGGTTTACCTGACCTTACTATAAATCCGCCAAGCAGCTGCGGACACATATTAAAGATTATCCCCTGACAACCTCTTCTTTGCAAGACCGATTTTAAGGATGACGTCACGGAGCATTGCCCCATGCGACGGCGTGGAACAATGGATTACCAAAGGTTTGCGACGGCGGGGATAGTGTTGCGTTCTTTGAGGTCTATTGCCCCGGCGTTGCATACGGAACGGCAGACGCCGCAACCATAACACGATCTCTGGTTGATGAACGCCGATCCGGTGACTGCATTATACCTGATCGCGCCAAACTGGCATACGGACAGGCACGCGAGGCAGCCCGTGCATGTGTCAGGGGATGCCTCCGCGACATATTCGGCGCGGAACATGAAAGGGATGCCGTGCGCCACCGTACGCATCGCCAGGCATTCGGTGCGGCCGCAATTGCATATGGCGGCAATGAAGGGTGTTTTAAAGGTCCAGATGGAGTGGCAGAGGCCTTCCTGCTCGTGCCCGCGGAGAGCGGCGATAGCATCATTCTTTGCCAGCAGTTCGTTGCCGGCAGCATCGGGGCCATTGATAAAACTTTCGTCGATACCGCGCATGATCTCGGCAAGTTTTCCCCCGCCCGGGCCGAGGCTGACTGCATAGCAGTATCGTTGATCTTTTCCCAGCGTGACATGGCGGCAGACGCAGGAGATCCGCACTATGGAATTGACGAAGCCGAAGACCTTCTCGATATCTTCGATGGGGACGACCTGCCCGAAATGGTTCTTCTTCATCTTCCGCGTAACGATGCGGCCCACGATGTTTTTTACCGGCCGCGGCGTCTTTCCGAGAATTTCGAGGTATTTATTCGCGCGTGCGAGCCCGTCCGTGTCCGATAGAAATTCCTCCATAAGCCTGCGCCGGCGGATGTCGCTTAACAGGTCTTCGGAGTAGTTCGCCGCGTTCAGATACCATTTCTCGCCATCGCCGTGTTTTACGCAGAATTCACACACCGCCTTCGTTCCTCACGCTTTCCGCCGGGTCTTGATCCGGATGCGGGTTCCGATCATTTACACACTCAGTATACTACAGTTTCGATGAAACTATCTGCGTTGACGTAAAACCAAGCCTTGACAGGGGCCCCTTCGTGATTGTACATTGACAACATCCTACAAGCCGGGGGGCCAGTATGCAGCGAACACTCTTCGTCATCTTATGTCTTTTTATCCTCTTCGCATGCCAGGATAAAAGTGTTTCATCATCGCCGAAGGATAAAGGTGCTTCGCCACAGAAGCCGGTTTCAAAGGAGCTTGTCCTCAAGAGTGCTCCAGCCCGGGTCTATTTCGGTACAGACTGCTCGGAGGCGGTGCTGAAAGAGATATGCGAGGCCAGATCGAACATCTTTGTTCAGGCGCATTCGCTCCCTTCAGCCGCTGTCATAGGCGCGCTCATCGATGCCCGGAAGGGGGGCCTCGAGGTTGAAGTGATCACCGGGAGGGGTCCGCGAAAGGCGAAGAACAGCCCTGCCACTTCACTGGCCAATGCGGGGATACCCGTCTATATCGATAGCAAGCGTGCCATTGGCCGGGATGAGACCATCGTGATCGATGGTAAGACAGTTGTCGCGGGTTCTTTCGATTGCAGTTCAGATACCGAAAAACTGACCGTGATAAGATCGCCCGAACTGGCGACAGTCTATATGAAGAACGGAAAAAAGGGAAAACAGCACGCGAAGGCGTATCGGTCAAAGGTGACGCCTGCGCCCGCCGCACAAAGGACGGTGGTGCGTAAACGGAAGCCCTGAAACGGCTGGTTCAGGTGATATGGATATCACCAGAAAACATTCTGCTCCGAATTTTTATAAAGGACAGGTTTGGTCTCCCGAGAAATTAAGTAACGGGCCCTTTTGACTGCAGAGAGCATGCCCGATCGCGTTGCGAGGCGCCTCTCGAACCGCATCGATGACGAGATCGGTCATCGCAAGCGGAGACTTTCACACCCTCAAATATTTCGCCATGAATGTATCCAAGATAATTTTTAGCCTATCGTCAAGCTCCTTCAGGACGCGGGTGCGAATGTAGTCCGGAACACCGTAAAAGGCTTCTGCAATACCGCCGGCCATGCATGCGATCGTGTCGGAATCGCCGCCCAGAGAAATGGCTTTCCGGACGGCGTCCTCGTAATTGTCCGATTCGAGGAAGGCTGTTATTGCTTCGGGGACCGAGCCTGGACAGGTGGCATCGAACGGGTAGCGCGGCCTGATATCATCGATGGTCCGGCCGAGGTTGTACCCGAAGGTGTTTTGTATATAGGTTTTGATGTCGGTCTTGCTTTTACCCGTGCGGGCGAGGAAAATGGCAGAGGCCACAGCCTGTGCGCCCTTGATACCCTCGGGGTGGTTGTGGCTCGGCAAGGCGCTTTTTCGTGCTTCCCCGAGCACTTCCTCCAGGGTAGTGAAGGCAAAGCCGACAGGACTTACCCGCATGGCCGAACCGTTGCCCATGCTATGGCCCTGCCCATCACCGTGCACCGCCCATTGGCGGAAACCGGACCCATATCCGCGGCCAGGGAAAAGGCGGTACCATTCCTTGAGCTTCGGGCCGTATTCTTCGGCGGAAAGAATGGCGTCAGCGACGGCAACGGTCAGGACTGTGTCATCGGTGTATGTGCATCTCGGATCGAAGAGGGGAAATTCCGTTGTCTTGATATTATGGCCTTCATATACCGATCCGATGATATCTCCTGCAATTGCGCCTATCATGATCGCTCCTTGACGAAGCCCCCGGCAAGAAAGGAGATCGCAAGGGTCGTTCGTGATGTTCTTGATGCTGTCCTGGCAGGAAATGAGCCGGGAAAGACAATGCAAGGAACTAAACAACTACTTCAACCGTATCTCTGTACAGGCTTAAGGCTTTCCCTTCTGTCGGGCCCAAAATATTCACCGCCCACCCCCCGGACAGGGTCAGTGGAGACATTGACCCATCTTTTTTCCGATGGACGGAAGAACAGTCTGAGCTTGTTATCGGCAATGAGCCTGTCCAGAACACGGGTGTCAACGTAGTCATAGTGAAGGTTCTTGTATTGCACGTGAAGGATCATCTCGCCCTCTCTTTACAATCATACTCCAGCATAACGTGTCATGTCTGTCACCAAATTGACAATTTTCTGTCGCATTTTACACTACGGAAGTATTGGTGTTTTTCAATCCCTCCCCGTCATTCCGGGCCGGGTACCCTGCGGGTGCATGGGGCCCGAAGTCTTTTTTTTACCCTCTTTCCTCGAAAGAATATTAGCAAATGGATAAAAAAATTACAATAGCTTCGACGCATCTTGATCATGTCCGCGCCGATCATAACCAGAGCCTGACGGTCCGAGGTTTTTTGGTGCATAATATGCGAATTTACCAACGGGTGGTTTTTGTGATACATCAATACATGAAATTTTCTTGCAACTGAACGGAGCTTCATGGATATAACCCATCTTCTCACACCACACGATGTCTTGAAGAACTGCTTCGGGTATGACAGATTCCGGCCCCATCAGGAAGAAATAATCAACAACCTGCTCGCCGGCAACGATATTTTTACGGTAATGCATACAGGCAGCGGTAAATCACTGTGTTACCAGGTCCCGTCTGTTATTCTGCCCGGCACGTGTATAGTGATATCGCCCCTGATCGCACTTATGCAGGACCAGGTCGAAAGCGTCCGACAGCTGGGGATAAGGGCCGGTTTTCTCAATTCCATGCTGTTGCCCGACGACGCCCTGGAGATAGAACGGGCAGTGACAAACGGGGACCTGGACCTCCTGTACGTTGCGCCCGAACGGCTTATGACGGAGGGTTTTTTAGCTTTCCTCAAGACAATAGAGGTATCTCTTTTTGCCATCGACGAAGCTCATTGCGTATCACAGTGGGGACACGATTTCAGGCCCGAGTATTTACGACTCGGGATCCTGGCCGAGATGTTCCCGGATGTTCCCCGGATAGCGTTGACCGCTACCGCGGATGAATTTACGAGGAAGGACATAATCGAAAAACTTAACCTGGACGGGGCCCGGCATTTTTTGTCAGGTTTGGATCGCCCGAATATTTCGTACACGGTTGAGCTAAAGAATAATGAAAAATTGCAGCTATTGAGCTTTATTCGTGACCGGCATCAGGGTGAATCCGGCATTGTCTATTGTACGACACGAAATAAGACCGAAGAGATCGCCGAATTTTTGCGGGAGAAGAAAGTCCCGGCGTATTCGTATCATGCAGGTCTGGACAGACATACGCGATTGAAGCATCAAAACATATTCCTTCAAAATGACGGTATTGTCATGGTCGCCACGATCGCATTCGGAATGGGGATAAACAAGCCGGACATCCGGTATATAGCACACCTGAACCTTCCCAAGACACTGGAAAATTACTATCAGGAAACCGGACGGGCGGGACGTGACGGTGAACCCGCGGAGGCCTGGATGATATATGGCCTGCAGGATATAGCCATATTGCAGCAGATGATCGACACCTCCCAGGGGGAAGAAGAATTCAAACGAATACAATACAGGAAAATGGATGCCATGCTCGGCTACTGTGAATCTGGGCATTGCAGAAGACAGGTGCTCTTGGCATATTTCGGCGAGAAGTTTGAGGAGCCCTGTGGAAATTGCGACATATGTATAAATGGCATCGAGACAATAGATGGAACTTTGATCGCTCAAAAAGCCTTGTCATGCGCTTTTAGAACAGGCCAGAGATTTGGGATGAATTATCTTATCGATGTCCTGCTGGGCAAGCCTGTTGAAAGAATACGCCATTTCGGACATGACACGCTTTCGGTTTACGGTATAGGGAAAGAACTGTCGGCATCTGAATGGAGGTCAGTATTCAGACAGCTGGTTGCCGTGCGATTTCTCAAGGTCGATATGGAGAAGAGGGGAGGTTTACGGTTAACTTCAAAATGCAGGCCCGTGCTTACCGGAAAAGAACAATTCTTTTTGAGGAAAGACCCGGTTATCCATGCCAGATCCGGCAAAACCGGAAAAAGGCCCGTCAACCGGCCGGAAAATGCCGGTGATTTGCCTGGCCACAGCATGTGTCATATGGAGTTGCTCGATAAGCTCAAATCAGCCAGATATGAATTGGCGCAAGAGCGGTCGTTACCCGCCTATGTTATTTTTCATAACAGGACCCTGGAAGAGTTCGCGACGGTCCTGCCGGATTCATTGGAAGAAATGGAGAACATACACGGTGTGGGAAAAACAAAACTTGACCGGTACGGGAAATTCTTCCTGGAGATCATAAGAAAATATAAACAGGACCGATGAGTGTCAGGTTGTCGGCACATTGTGTTATCCAGGGCAAAAATGGTCAAGAAAACAGGGCATTTGAGGTGATCGAAAAATTGTATTGATTGCGACCTCAAAAAAAGCTGAAATATTGCGTATTCCGGACCTGAAGCTGAGCGCCTGTTGTAATCGCTAAGAAATCGTAAGGATGACCTGCTATGAGCCCAAGATTATTCCCGAAAGTAGCCAAGTTCTTTGACCTGTTCGAAAGACAGAGCAATATAGTGAAGGACGCCGCTATCATCCTTGATTCGATCTTCAAGGATTTTACCAAGGTACCTGAAAAATGCGAAAAGATAAACGACCTTGAAATTGAGGGTGATTATCTTTCACGTGAGATCTCTTCAGAATTATCTCTTTCATTTATAACTCCGCTTGACCGCGAGGATATCCACTCGATCAACATGGGTCAGGAAGATGTTTTGAATGCGATAAAGTCTGTCGCTGCCCGTATCGGACTTTACCGGTTCGGCACTGTCAAAGACAGTGCTATAGAACTCGTCCAGAACCTGCGGGAGATAGTTGAAGAAACGGAGGTCATGCTGCATAAGCTGGGCAGCAAAAAGGCAACCGAAGAACACTCGAAAAACATCATAGCAATAACGAACCAGTCCGAGACGCAGCTGTTGATCGCACTCGCCGAGATTTACGATTCCAATCCTCTGGACAGCAAGGATGTCCTGCAGGTCCTTATGTGGAACCAGATCTACAACCGTATCGAGCGCGCATTGAACAAGGCCGGGACGCTTGCCAACATCATCGAAGGAGTAAGCATCAAGAATGCCTGAGTCGATGTCGCTCCTCGTGGTCATAATTATTGTCGCGCTGGTCTTCGATTATACGAACGGCGCCCATGATAGTGCCAATGCGATCGCCTCAGTGGTTTCAACCCGGGTCCTGTCTCCCCGGACCGCGGTTATCATGTCGGGCGTCCTCAATTTTGCCGGTGCTTTTCTTGGTACCCATGTTGCCGAAACGGTCGGAAAGGGAATCGTCAGCCCGGAGATGATATCGGGGAGCCAGACGATCCTGCTCGCCGCCCTGTCCGGAGCGATCCTGTGGAACCTTTTTACCTGGCGCGTCGGCCTCCCCTCATCCTCGTCACATGCGTTGATCGGAGGTCTCATAGGGGCTGCGGTCGTCAATAGCGGATATAATTCGCTCGAGTATTCTTCGATCATACGCAAGGTCATAATTCCCCTGTTCCTGTCCCCGATTGCCGGGTTCGTTGCGGGATATGTTTTTATGCTTGTCCTTGCGTGGGTCAGTTACCGGATGCGGTTCAAGACTGCAAACGCGATGTTCAAGAATCTTCAGGTAATTGCAGCGGCCGGTATGTCGGTAAGCCACGGCATGAACGACGCCCAGAAAACCATGGGCATTATCGCCCTGGCCTTGTTCATTTTTCACAGGATACCTGTTCTTTATATACCGGCATGGGTGAAAATTGCCTGTGCGGCGGTCATCATGCTGGGGACCCTCAACGGAGGCTGGAGGATAATCAAAACAATGGGGCAGAAGATCCTTCGCATGCGGCCCGTCCACGGTTTCGCGTCCCAGAGCGCAACCGCCGGCGTGATCTTTACGGCATCTCTCTTCGGCGCACCCATAAGCACGACACAGGTCACGACATCATCACTGCTTGGCGTCGGATCGTCAAAGCGATTTTCCGAGGTGCGCTGGAGTGTCGCGGGCAGCGTCGTTGCTGCCTGGTTTATAACGATACCTGCATCGGCAATGGTCGGCGCGCTGTGCATGTACATGTTCAAACTGTTCGGATTAACTTAGGGTACGTTTTCCAATAAAGTAGACGTTTTCGTCGAGGTATTCCCGGAAAAACGACAAAAATGTCTGTAACCAGCTGTTTCGCTCACTTATTTCCCAATTATTTCAACGTATTTCATGTATCAACGTGCGGCACTCTTTTTGCTAATTAATATATGATATGCACGGAACGGTTCGAAAATAACCTTGACACTGGGTCATTTCAGGAAAGGAGGCACCCGATGAAATCAATTATAACAGCTCCCGCGATAATCTTGCTGGCACTGGCAGGGTGCGCCGTAGTTCCGGTTGGCCCCTATGATGTATACGGAGGACCATACTATTCCTCCTATTATTACACGACCGGATATTATCCTGGTCCCTACTATCATGGATACTACTACCCTGGGTCCCGGCATTACGGATACGGCGGATATCATGGCGGCAGTCGCGGATACGGCGGATATCATGGCGGCAGTCGCGGATACGGCGGACATGGCCGGGGCGGTTATGGCGGATATCATGGCGGCAGCCGCGGATATGGCGGATATCGCAGATAGACCCCGGCTTTATTTGTTTCAGCACCAGGCCTGGCAATTCATGATGTACATCCATATATTTTTGTCATCGGTCCCTGTGGTGTTTTTTTCAGGGCATCCTTAAGGTCCTGATGGAACATGTCACGGAATTCTTTCGGCGCCAGAACCTCGACATGCGGCAGCCATTGATAGACCCAGTTGCGGATGCCGTCCAATCCGTTCACTCTGAACCTCACTTCAAGGCACCCTTCGGGCAACTCGCGAGCTTCTTGGCTGGGATGCCATGATTTTCTCAGGATGAGGGGCTTGTAGCTCTCCTCGAATTTCAGGACCACGTCGACCGGGTCTCCATCGACGAAGGCACCGAATGCACCGGACAATTCGTCTTTGGGTTTCAGGTCCGGCGGTGCAAAATACCGTTCCAGCAGGGTGAGGGGTTTGATCCTGTCCAGGGCAAACGTGCGCACTGCCTTATCTGCCTCATAATAGCCCCGGAAATACCAGAGGCCGTCGTTAAAAAGCAGATAATAAGGGTTGACCGTACTCAACGTGTCCTTTTTCGCTCCAAAGGCCCTGTAGCCGATCTTCATTTTTTGGTGGTTGACAATGGCCTGATAAAGAGATGTGAGGTACGCCTCTATCCCGCTCGGGACTGTACCGGGTGAAAAGATCACATGCGACGTTCCCGGGGGTCTTTTAAAGCTAAGCTTCTTTTCAATTTTATCCAGGTTCTTCTGCATCCCGGAGTCAAGGTTCCGAGAAGTTTTCTTGCAAGAGAGAAGGCCAGGGCCTCTTCAATCGACAGATGCGGTTTTTTCAGGGTATATCCGTTCATGAATCCGTACGTCTTATGGACATGATCGTACTCGATCGGAAAACCGACCGTTTGGAGGGTGCTTATGTATCGATACACGGTCCGCTTGCTTCTTTCCAATTCCTGGTGAAGGGACTCCACGGTGACCGGTTCATTGCTGTCAATCCTGCTCAGAATAATGATCAATGAATCGAATTTATCGGGCATAGGCAGGTCTCCCTTTCATGTAATACTTTATAGTCGCAAATTAAATATGTTATGTCATCAAATTTATAGGAAATTTATGTTTTGTGTAGCCCTGATCAAATTACGTACGTTGCATTCTATGTTTAATGGCACATTATCCCCGGGAATGTTCAGCCTTGTAAAAAGAACGGAACGAAAGCAAAATATAATGTGAGGTGTTCAAAAGTAATATTCTAAACCGTGCCAAAAAGAGACAGGGGGCGATCTATGCAACTGATGTTTAAAATCGCAATAAGCGTAGCCGTTATTCTGGCAGCGACGGGTATCGCGAGAAAATTCCCGTCAATAGCCGGATTGATAAGCGTTATGCCTTTGGCCGGTGCCCTGATCCTGTCTTTTGTCTATTACGAGAACAGGGGCGAGTGGCAGGTAATGCAGGGTTTTACCAAAGGAGCTCTCTGGGGTATTCTGCCAAGCATAGTATTCTATTGTGTCGCTTTCTTTTGTTTGAAAAAAGAATTGTCTCTCGCCACTGTCCTTGTTTCGAGCTTCGCGGCGTGGCTTGTCGCTGCGCTCATACATCACTGGGCCCTGAAATGATCATTGTGGGAAAAAGTAGGGTAAAGGCTAACGGCAAAGGGCTAACGGCTAAGGGGTAACGGTTTAATCTTGTTGCGGAAATACCGGGCTGGCTACCGGTATTCCCGCTATGGTTCAGAATTGATCAAACCAGAGATATGGTTTTGGGGGCGGCTGTGAATGAAAAAAGCGTTGCCGTGGCTTCGGTAAAATAGAACGTCACAAATGTCTCGTCGTCAGCTCCTTTCGGATAAACCTTGAGCAGGTTCGCGGATTCCGCGAATGCCTGGACCTTGGCATCACGCGACTCATCAAATGCGATCCGGCCTCGCACCCTCAGCCAGGTCATGTCGCTTCCCATAACGGAGATCTCAATCTCCGGATTGCTGGACAACTGCTTGTACACATCCTTTGTTTTGTTCGTGCAAAAATATATTGCCCCGCTCCTGTTCATGCTGAATCCGAAAGGGCGTACCCGGGCCTTCGTCCCGTCAACGGTTGCAATGTGAAACACCTGATTGGCTTTGAGATATTCGATAGCAGTCATATTACCTCCAAAAAGTTTAATTACCGTTCACCTGATATTATAATCAACCCCCACGGATGGTCAATATAAAACAAAACTACCCGACGATCTCTCAGTCCGGATCTGGAGGCCGTGTCATAATTATAATTTCGCCGTCATTCCGGCGCCGGGTACCCTTCGGGTGGGCGGAATCCAGGGTTTTTCTTCCAAGTCTTTTCAGAACCCTGAAATCCAAAAACAAGAATAAAAACAAAACCTGGGATCCGGGTGTCAAGCGCCGGGATGGCGGTGAGAGCGTTAGGACATACGCCTGGAATCCCCGGTAATTCATTGCCGGGATGAAAGGCGTCCATTTGTTATTACTATATGTGTGTGGCTTATGTCTAATAGTATTGATTTAATTGTTGTTACAGCCTGTAC
>Ga0172382_10003549_pt1 | contig 24620 bp, 27 predicted proteins | sample Leawel138RmetaG_FD_122245 | JGI IMG/M metagenome (GOLD analysis project Ga0172382, IMG submission 122245) | Leachate microbial communities from a municipal landfill in Southern Ontario, Canada - Leachate well 138R metaG | ecosystem: Engineered > Solid waste > Landfill > Unclassified | place...
ACGTTGTGGTCGGTAATCAAAATTCCGATGTTCTTAAATTTGAGCGATCTTACGATTTTCTGAATGTCTTCAACCGCAATCGGGTCAACGCCTGCAAATGGTTCGTCAAGCAATATGAATTTTGGTTCGGTTGCAAGACAGCGCGCGATTTCGGTTCTTCTTCTTTCACCGCCCGACAGCAGATCACCTCTGTTTTTTCTGACATGTTCAAGACTGAATTCCTCGATCAGCGCCTCGGTTTTCATCCGCTGCTCTTTTTTTGAAAGATTAGTGAACTGAAGTACGGAAAGTATATTTTCTTCAACCGAAAGTTTTCTGAATACTGATGCTTCCTGCGCCAAATAACCGATTCCTTTTTGAGCCCGACGGTACATTGCATCACCGGTGATATCGTGTTTGTCAAGAAATACATGACCCGAAGTGGCTTTGATCAGACCAACGATCATATAGAAGGTGGTTGTTTTGCCGGCACCGTTCGGACCGAGCAGACCGATAATCTGTCCCTGTTCCACCTGAAGTGAAACATCCTTAACCACATGTTTTTTTCCGTAATCCTTAAAAAGATTCTGTCCTCTCAGTACGATTCCCATTGGTTCAAAGATAGTTTAAAATGAATTAGTGCAAAATTGAATTCTCAACCTTGGACAAGAATAAAGCCAAACTGAAACCAAAGCTTACAGATTTTGCATTTCCTGTTTTTGACGGCAACGCTCTATATCCGATTTGATTTGTTCAAGTTTTTCGGAATTATTTTGCATCGGAATGATTTCCTTGTATTTTGCAACCGCATCATCAAAACGGCCTGTATATTCAAGCATATATGCCCATTCACCAAACAGTGAAACCTTGTTGATGCCGACCACATCTTTTGCTTTCATGATCATCGCCTCAGCCTCAGAACCTCTCAATTCTGTATTCAGAAGATAGATGTAGTTCATATAGGCGGGCGCATATTCGGGTGAAAATTCCATAGCCTGTTTATAAAATTTTTCAGCTTCACGAAACCGTTTTTCCTTGGTTTCATATATCCAGCCAATATGGTTGTATGCTTTTCCAAATCCGGGCTCTACCTCAATGATCTTGAACAATGCATTTTTCGCATCTTCATACTGTTCGTTCGAAATCAGTTCGTCTGCATATCTGAACTGTGATTCAAGGTTTTCGTAATGCTCATCCATATAGTAATATTTTAGCCGATAAAAATAAGAAAAAATTGTAGTTTGGTGTAATTTCGGTTTTGGATTTGACTTCTAAATTTTTTGATCAATCCGCTTTGACGACTTCTCCCGAACCGACAGTCTTCAAATCGGTATCGGCAGGATTTCCTTTGTAATAAAGTTTTCCCGAACCCGAAACACCTGCATTGAGTTTTATATCCGAATAAACTTCCAGATTGCCGGAACCGGTCATTCCTGCATTGACCTCATTTGCTTTGAGCCTATAAGCATGCAGATCACCCGAACCGGCTACGCCCGCTTCCAGTTTATCGGTTGTTCCGGCCACATAGATGTCGCCGCTTCCGTTCAATTGAATTTCTGCTGTTTTTGAAGCAATCGAAACATTGATATCGCCCGATCCGTCAAGCACAGTTTTGAAATCACTCACCCGCTGAATCCCGTCAGCAGTGATACTTCCCGAACCGGTCAGCACAAGCCCTTTCAGATTCTGAGCTTTGAAACTGATTTTGACCGACTTGCCGTTGCTTTTGTAAAAACCGGATTTCTGACTGATTTTCAGTGAATTTCCTTTGACCAAAACTTTAATTTTTTTCAGAATATTGGAATCACCTTCCAATTGGATTTTTCCGTCGGCATCACCTTCTTCGATTAAAATATCATATGCACCCGAGCTTTCAATCGTATCGAATCCTGCCCCGACTTCTCTGATTTCTTTAGTTTGAACACCCTTTTCCTGCTTGCCACAGGACAGAAACTGAAGCAATAGAATCAGTCCGAATATTTTTGTTTTCATTGAGTTATATTTAATTCTTCAAAGCTAAAAATTAATAATTCCGGGTGAAAAATATCACCAAGATTATTTTGAATTTCAATCAGAAAATGAGATTCTTGTTTTTTGAATTGGCTAACTTCGCTGAAAATATAACAATATGTCTTCTGTAAATAATCAGGCTCAGAAAGCTGAGAATTTTCGCCAATTGCATCATCAAAAAACGCCTTTAATTTTACCGAATATATGGAATCCGCTGGGCGCACTGATGCTTCAGGATATGGGTTATCGGGCCGTAGCCACGTCGAGTTCTGCCATTTCACAAACGCTCGGCTGGCCAGACGGTGAAAAACTCCCATTTGATTTGCTGCTCAAATGTCTGAAACTGATTTCTCACAAAGTTTCAATTCCGGTCAGTGCAGATGTGGAAAGCGCTTATGCATCAACAGAAAGTGAATTAGAAGAAAATATCAATTTGATTTTGGACACTGGGATTGCGGGAATCAATTATGAAGATTCGGATAAAAAGACAGGAGAATTGGTTCCGATTGAGGACCAGGTCAGAAGGATTCATCTGATCAGAAAAATTTCTGAAGCAAGAGATATTCCGCTGTTTATCAATTCGAGGATTGATACTTATTCAAATTGTGACCAACTGACATCGGATCAGAAATTACTAGAAACCATCAAAAGAGCAGAAGCATACAAAAATGCCGGTGCAGACTGTATTTTTCCGATTTTAATTACAGACTCAAGCCATGTCAAAACTTTGATCGATGAAGTTGAACTTCCGTTGAATGTGATGGCGTTCCCAGGCATTCCGGATTTGAAAGAACTTGTGTCTTTGGGTGTAAAAAGAATCAGCCTGGGCGGCGGTTTTATGAAAGTCGCTTTGCAGTCGATGAAAAAAATGGCAGAAAAACTTCAGAATTTGGATGGTTTGGATGAACTGTTTGGAAATGAGATCAATTCGGCATACATTAACAAACTTATTGATCAAAATAAATCAGTCGTGTCCGACAAAGATTTAAGACCGCTTCGCTTTTAGACAAAAGACATGAGATAGTTTTGTAAAACCTTATTAATCATACTAATTTAAGGAATGAGTAAATTTTTTTTCATTTAAAACAACAATTACTCCATCTCAAGATATGATTATCGGGTTTAAAACATAACTTATTGATTTTGATTAATATATTCAATATTTCTTAATTTTTAATCGGACAATAGTGAAAATAAATATTAACTTCACCCAGACTTTAATCATTTTGTTTAAATTTAGAGCTGAAAAAAAAATTCTTATGAAGAATATATTTTTTGGAATTTTTATTGCCCTGTTTGCATTTTCGTGTGAATCTGTTAAGGATACCGCGCAGAATCAGGATGGTTCGACACCTGAAATTTGGGAAGAAGGAATCACCACATTGACAGGGACGATCACCAATGTAGTGCAGGAAAAGGATGGCCAGACCATTACATTAAAAGCAAAAGACGGAATCGATTACAGCTGTGTGATCAGTATTCCGAATTTGGGCAAAAATCACAAACAGTACAGAGAATTCAGAGAGGGGGAAAATATCACTTTCAGAGGAAATCTGTCAAACGACAACCGGATGACGGTGAGAGAAGTTTTGGAAAACCGTTGATGATTTCGGCAGTTCTTTATCCTAAATCTCCAAATACTTGCTAACTTTACAATGATTAAAAGTACAAATTCATGTACAAACTTAAAATTCTTGATTCAAATTTTGTCACCCACAACGTAAAGAGGTTTCTGGTCGAAAAACCTGCAGATTTCATTTACCGTCCCGGACAGTCAGCGCATATTTCACTGAATTTGCCCGGCTGGGAAGATCAAATCAGAAAGTTCAGTTTTACTTCATTGAACGCCTGGCCATATCTCGAATTCATTCTGAAAATTCATGACAACAACGAAGGCGTGACCAAACAGATGGGCAAGATGAATGCGGGTTCTGAAATTTTTCTGCATGATGTTTTCGGTACCATCGAATACAAAGGGCCCGGAATATTTATTGCCGGCGGAACTGGAATCACACCTTTTATATCGATCTTCAGAGCCTTGTATTTCAGCGGAAATTTAAAAAAAATTGGTCTGATTTATTCAAACCGGACTCAGGAAGACATCATTCTTCACGACGAGCTGGTCAAAATGCTCGGCCCTGCCTATATGAATGTTTTCACCAGGGAAGGTGTGATTGGCTTCAAAGAAAAAAGAATCGACAAGAAATTTCTGATTGAAAATATCAGCTATTTCGGCGGACTTTTTTATGTCTGCGGACCACTTGATTTTACAGAAGAAATCACAAAAGATCTGATCAGTCTCGGTGCAAGAACCGATTCTGTGGTCATCTGAAATTATTCGGCTGCAAATTTATTTTTGTAAACTTCAAAATCCTCCATCAGTTTTTCTTCAATTGCTTTTGGCATTCTTCGTGTCGGCTCTGATTCTGTGGAACTGAGCGGAAGGAAAGTTGTTCTTTCCGGAATCAGCTCGATGCTCGCTATCAGCATTTCAATTTCGGTTTCGTACTGACGGAAGGCAACCGAATGAAAAGTATCGTTTTTGTAAACCGGAATTTCTCTCTGTTCAATCAGAAATCCCGCATCAGCAGTTGAATCCACAAAATGACAGGTTACACCCAGTTTTTTCTGATCATGAATCGCCCATTTCAGCGAATCCAAGCCTCTGACAAGCGGCAGCCAGCCCGGATGCGCATTGATCAGTTTGTGACTTTCAACCAAATCGTCAGGCAGGAGACCTGCACCTGCAATCAGTATATATCCGGGTTTGTGTTCATCCAGCCAGGGCTTGATTTGATCCACATTAACAGTTTTAAAACCGTAAACCAGTCTTTCGCACAAATCTTTGGGTGAAACATCGATTGCTTTTGAAGGTCGGTGTGAATAAATCGGTTTGAATGGATTTTCACGGTTTACAAACGGAAGAGCCAAAACAGTTACATTTTGATAAGCTTTTGCTTTCAGCTGAAACAGAACATCCTGTGTTTTTCTGTGCGGTGTATCATAAGTAATCACCGCTATTTCCTGTGATTTAAAAATCATTTGATGATATATTTTTTATGGTATTCTACAAGATTGTCAATCGGTTTTTTAACGATATGACCGACATTCAGATGATAAACCGGCGCAACCGCACGAATGATGTCTTCGTAATAATGAGCCACCGAACCAATGAAATTCACTTCGCAAAATCGGGCTTCAGGATTGGGCAAAACCTGATTTTCGAAAAATTCAGCCATCGAAGTATATATCAAATTTTCGATAAAAGGTTCCTCTTTGTGCTGATGAACAAATCTGCTGAATGAAGCCAGATAAGCATTTGCCAGCGGTTTCTGATATACATTCACATTCAATTCGCTGATGGTCAGATGATAAGTTTCATCAAATATCTTGGCGAGATGCTCAGGCATTTTTTTTGAAAAATATGCATGCAGCAGTTTCTTTCCCATTTGATTTCCGCTGCCTTCGTCGCCCAGCACATAGGCGAGAGAAGGAGTTGCCTCTTTGATTATTTTTCCGTCAAAATAACAGGCATTCGAACCGGTTCCCAATATACAGACCATCGCAGGTGTACCTCTATAAACCGCATAACAGGCAGCAAGCAAATCGTGATTGACCGACAATTCGGCATTCTTAAAAAACGGACGGAAACCATTTTTTACAATTTCGTGCAAAAAATCGGCAGAACAACCCGCTCCGTAAAAGTAAACATGGGAAATCTGATCAACGATTTCAGCCAATTCACCGTTTTTTGAAACTTCTTTGTGAATGGATTCAGAGTTGATGTGATAAGGATTGAATCCAATGGTATTGGTTCTGAACCTTTCGGTCAGATCATCGTTCAGTATTACCCAATCCGTCTTTGTGGATCCGCTGTCTGCAATTGCTATCATCTAGTCTCAATTAAGATATTAAGGTCTGCTAAATTAAACCAATGAATACATTTCTGCAAATTCGGCAGCACCCAAAATCGGTTCATTTTGGATTGATTTTTTTAAAACGGAATGCTCAGCATCAGCTGGAAATTTCTTCCGGCTTCGGGAATTTCAAGATTTCTGTAAAAACTCAAATGATTGAAATATTTTTCATTGGTCAGATTCCGAGCTCTGAACATCAATGTCGGATTCAGTTTTCCGAAGTTGAACTTTGATCTGATGCCCAAACCGATCAGAAAATAACCTTTGGTCGGCTCTTCATTTTCGGCAACCCGGTTTTGATTGTCAGCGATTTTAAAATTAAACGATAATTCAAGTTTTTCAATTTTCTTTTTGTTTTGAATCAGCTGATAAGTCCATTCCGAATACCAAACCGTTGGCGGACTCATCGGCAGCGGTTGTTTTTTATCATATGATTTTTGAAAACTGTACTGGTATTCAATCGAAAACAGACCATTTAACCTGCTGCCAAAATTCTTTTCGGCGCTGAATTCAAAACCGCTGATTAATGCTTCTGCCTGATTGTATCGATAAATCCGGTTTCCGTCAGGTAACGGTGAAATTTCATCGGTCGGCTGAAGAAAAATATAATCGCTGAAATAATACAGATAAGGATTCAAACCGATTTGAAATTGATTTTTATGAAATACGGTTTTGAAATCTGCGGTCAGTCCTTTTTCTGTTTTCAAATTCGGGTTTCCGATTTCATAAATAAATGAACCGTGATGAACACCGTTTGAAGCCAGTTCTATCGCAGTGGGCAGTCTGAAGCTCGATGAGAGATTCAGATTCAGATCCCAGTTTGAATCGGGCTGAAAAAGCAGACCTGCAGAATAATTCAGATTGCTGAATTTTTTGTCAATCTTTGTACTCTTTTGCGAAAGCTGCTCAGCTTCTGAGTCACTGTAACCGTTTTCAATCAGTTGTTCATACTGATTCCAATCAAAAAACTCGGCTATTTTCAACCGGCTGTAGTCAAATCTCAAACCATAATTGAGCGTCAGACTCGGAATGATTTGAATCTCATTGATTGCAAAAGCCGAATAATTCCAACGGTCATAATCAGGCATCAGAAAACCGAAACCTCCGATCAGATTGTTTTGAATCTGAGTCTGAATTCCCAGATTCAATTTATTTTTTGACGAAAAATTTCTTTCGTATTTCAATTGAGCGTCATAGGTTGAAAGTCTTAAATCCAATTCCGGAATTTCACCATCATTTCCCTCTTCATCGGGATGGTCACCGTCATGATGTTCATGAAAATCATCCCATTCCTGACGGTGGTTGTTCTGGTATCCGAGGATCAGACTGAAACGATCTTTTCCGGTTTTGTAATTGGTGATGCTCTGAAGTTTGAAATGATTGACATTCTGATACGGATCATCAACATTTCTTGGTTTGTTGTCATCTTCAAACTCTTCATCCGAATCGTTGTCTGCACCCGGAAAGAAACCGATCTTTTGATAATAATTGCTTGTGTAAACTGAAGTCTCAAAATTATTTTTTGAGAAACCGCCCAGTATAGAAACCGAATGATTTATTCCGGCGGTATTCTGGAGTCTTTTTTTATAAAGCTGAATCTCTTCACCCTGATAAACTATATGATCAGTCGGCACGCTGAAATCTGCATAATCGCTGTAATCTGCCGAAGCTTTGTAATAAAAACCATTTTTGCTGTCGCTGATTTTCAGTGCAGTACCCAAACTTTCATTTTGAGTCCTGCCAAAAAAAATCAGCTCACCGTTCAAACCTTCATTCAAAGGTTTTTGGCTGCTGTTCACAGCGATCACCCCGCCGACTGCATCACTGCCGTATTCAAGTGTGGCAGCTCCTTTCAGGATTTCGACTCGGTCAATATTCCAGCTGCTGATTTCCAAACCGTGCTCTTCACCCCATTGCTGACCTTCCTGTTTCAAACCGTTTTCGGCAACTGCAACCCGGTTCAGCCCCATTCCGCGTATCATCGGTTTTGAAGCAGCTGATCCGATTTCGGAAGATTGGATTCCGGGAATCGTTTCTATCGATTGGACAAGCGAACCCGAATAATTGTTTTTGATGGTTTCGGCTGTGATTCTTTCCGAATTTTGAACCGATTTCAGGTGATGATGATGAAGTTGTACAGCATCGAGTTCAACGGTTTCAAAATTCATTTCAAATTCATAAATCTTATTTTCAAGCTGATCAATTGTAATATTTAATGTTTCGAAGCCTTCGAGCTGAAATTCGATTTGGATGTCTTTTTCACGATCGGTATTCAGTCTGAATTCGCCTTTGTGATCGGTTGTTGCCTTATTATTTGATTGAATAATTCTGACATCTTCAAGCGGATGACCAAAATTATCAACAACTTTTCCTTTCAGAAAATTTTGGGCATATATTGTAGTAAAACACAGCAGCAAAGCTGTTGTAATAATATATTTAAACATAGTTTTTTTTTATTGATTGTAAAATTGTTTGAAACCGCAGTATGGTTTCGAAAGAAAAAATTGAAACTATGCTTTGAAAGGTGGTGCCCTGAAGTTTTTGTTCAGACCCGAATAAGTGGAAAGTTTTTTACTGACTTCAAATTGATTGGTTTGATGAAATTCAGCATATTCAACCGGAATATCAATTGAATTGAAACTGATTTCAAGACTTGGTGAAATCGGAAAATCACAAATCATACAGACATCAGAAGTGTGTATAACAGAATTTCCTTTCGTATGCTGCTGTTTGCAGTTTTCTGAATGGAACCGAAGATGGTTCAATTGGTGAACCGGCTTCAGCAGCAGCATAGAGAGAAACAGCATTGCGGTTGAAATTCTGCCGATATTTCTCAAAGTCAAATCCATTTTGTAAAAATAAAACTTAACGGTTGATTTCCTTCAATTCTTTTTGGTTTTTCTTTAATTTTCTCAAAAAGAAGCCATAGATCACAAAATAATACAAAAAGAAAAAAACAGCGATCACAATGGTTGCCGAACCGGCCACAATCCAACCGGCTGCATCACTTGCGGTTTTTAAATCTTCGGGTGACATGACCACTTTGTCCGTACGATTCATTGCATTTTGAATTGCAATATTTTTTCCCAGGTCAAAATAAATCGGGAACATCACAATCAGAAGGATTACAACGATCAGAACCAAACAAAGGATGACCGCTCTTCTGAATTGGATGATATTTTTGATCAGCATGTTGACCGATGAATTGGAAGAAATTTTTCGATAGTAATAATAAATAATTCCGATCAGTGCGAGCGAGAATACAATTCCGACATTTGAAAAAGTTTCGAGTTTTTGAATGTTTGCTTCACCCATCAATTGAATCGATGAATTCAAATAATAATGACCTCCGGAAAAATAAGACCAGACCGTTAGAACCAGTCCCAGAAGCAGTTCAGCCAAACTGATGATAAAAAGCCATTGAACCGAATTGATCGATTTGCGGTGGATCATTTTGAATATTTTTTTGGAATCATAAGATTTGTCTTCTTTCTGGCTGTGCCACAAAGATTTCAGCTCGTCAGTTTCCTCCGAATTGTTGTTTATTAGATCATTCATCTGTTTCGGTTCATTATTTCCTTTAATTTCTCCTTGGTGCGATTCATCTTCACCCTTGCATTAACCTCTGTAATACCCAGTGTAACAGCAATTTCCCGATAGGGCAGATCTTCCAGATACAACAGCACCAAGGCTCTTTCAACTTCATTGAGCAGTTTGATCGATGCATACAGCAATTTCAGTCTTTCCTGTTTTTCTTCGTCTTCCTCATTTGATTTCACATCAAAGTACGGCTCGCTGTCGATTGAAGAAGTTGAAATTGTCCTGTTCTTTTTTCTGATCAGTGTGATTGCTGTATTCAGGCTGACCCGGTACATCCAGGTGCTGAATTTTGAATCTCCCTGAAAAGAATCAAATGATTTCCATAGCTGAAGTACGATTTCCTGAAACAAATCTTCATGTGCCTCAGGACTGTCAGTATATATCCGGCAAATCTTATGCACAATTCCCTGATTGTCTTCAATCAGTTTTGTAAATTTTGTTTCTCTCGTTTCCACAGTTTTCTGTCCAAATAGGTAGTATAAAATAATATTTTGTTACAAAAACGCGAAAAAAAAGAATCCCTCACTCTTTAAAGAGTGAGGGAATTCCCCTAACCAACTTAAACCTAATGGAAATAGCATTCCTATTTTCCGATGTAAAGGTATTAAATATTATTTAAAACAATCAAAGAAAATTTAAAATATTTTATTAAAATGTTGATTTCCATCATCTTCTTTAAATTCCAAGCGATTGCTGATAATAATGCGTTGATTTGCTGGTCAATCTCGCCGTGATAGTAATTTTGAGCCAGCGGTGGAAGGAATAGAGATTTTCACTCCTTTTATCTCCGGTTTTCCTCTGCCTCCACGATTGTAAACGAGTTCTTTGGGAAACTTCTGACCAATATTTTCCATCTGTTCTGAAATCGGTTCAATGGTATGTCCATTATACGGTGTTTGTAATAATGCTTTAATTCCAAGAATCATTATTTTGCCTTTATTGGCAATATTTATCAAGCCTGCTTTATTGCCGAACTGATATTGTTTATCTGCTTTTCCTTTGGCAATACAGCGTGTAAAAGGTTTGTGTGGGCTTTAAACCTTATCCTTGTCTGTTCTTTTTTGTGTAACCGCTTTGGTGTAGAGTTCGAGTAAATCTTTGTATGTTTCATTTTGTGCCGGACTAAAGTTTCGTTTCAATTCGCGTATCAGCCTCATGGCAATTGTTTTCAAATGCCTTCCGGATTTTCTTGCTTGTTTTGTTCGCTTAGGGTGTTTGCTGTTGTAAGTGTCGAGAACCAATTGTTTGCTGACTTTCGTGTTGCGTTGTCTTTGTTTTACGTTTTCTTTCTCGGCTATTTTATTGCAATAGTCAATCACTTTTTTTTTACAATTTCGAATCGATAGGAAAGTGGTGTTATTTTTCTGAACTGTTGTGTCAGCCAAAACAAATTTCGAAGTATTCATCTTTGCATCATGAATTTTTACGTTGTATGCAAAGGTTTCCTCAATCCCATTTTTTCCTATACGCTTACGGAAATGAACAAAATCACTCGGATCACAAGGAAATTTATGGTCAAACTTTGACTGTTTTACGAGCGGTAAAACAATTGCGGATGTGAAAATGTAAATGACAGTTTTTGGTGGTGGTTTAACTGTTTGAATCGTTTTCAATTTTCACTTTCAATCTGTTCGCATATCTTGATTCGCTTTTGATGACTTTATCCTTAAAAGCTTCGAAAATATGATATTGATTGATATTGTTCTGGGTGACAATAATCGGTTTTTCGCTGTTTTCAAGGTCAATTTTGCTGAAACCCAAATCTGAAGAAACTGATGCGGTATTCCAGGAATAATACAATTCAATTGATTTTACTTTGCTGAAATCTATTTGTTTTTCGGTATTGTTGTTTTTATTGATCAGAATAATTTTTCTGTTTTGTATATCCAATTTCACTTCCTGTCTCAAATTGAGTTGATAATAGGAATTCCTGATCATTGCAATTCCCAGAAATTGATAGTTCAGAACAGCAAGAATCAGGATGAATCCTGTGATAAAAATCAAATTGAAAATTTTTATTTCGTCCCAATCCAAAATCAGTTTTCTTAAAATCATAACCACAATAAAGACTGTTATAATTAAAAACAGAACTCCGAAAATTAAATCGGCAGAAATCCTGCTTTTTTTATATTCAAATTCCATTCAATTTAAAAATTTAAATTCAAACCCAAGACCACCAAGTTAATGATTTTGAAATGCAGACCACAGAAACACAAAACTCATATAGAGCCAGAACAGTGAAAACACAATGTGGATTATGGTTTCAAAGGTTTTGCCTTTCCAAAGTTTTGGCGAATAAACAAAAAGCTGAAAAAATAAGCGAATCGTCCAAAAAATACCCAATCCGAGTGAGATTGTTCTGCCGAGTTTGGTATGCGTAAGTTCTTCGGCAGAAGTCAGACAGAGCAGACCGATCAGAAAAACAATAAATGCAATGAAAAATGTGTGAACGGTCATCATTTGGCGGTTCATCAGACTCAGCGATTTCAGTTCTTCTTTCCAATTGAAATATTTGGGAAAAAAGATATGAATCAGCGACAGAATCATCAACAGACTTCCGATTATCTTATAGTGTATTTCCATTTTTCTCCAATACAAATGTTGTAACAAATGGCGTTGTTCTGATTTCCTGTTGTATGGTCAGATCGGCTTCCTCAAAGGTCTTTTGCCAAGTCTTACGTGAATGAAAATGAAACACCCCAATCGTATAGGCCATAAAGTTATTGAAATCACGCAAATGTTCGGTGACAAAAATCTGATCTTTTGTTACTCTGTTCAATTCTCTGAAAAATCGGATTCTTTCGTTTTCATCTCTGATTTCATGAGCCGATAAAATCGCAAAAGACCGATCAAAAGAATTTTCCGGAAATGGAAGCTGTTCGGTTGCAACTGAAATTGTTTTTAACTTTGGCGGAAATAATTTTCCTGCTCTTTTAATTGAAATTTCAGTGTGTTGGGCAGGATCATAAAAATCGCAGATCGTCAGATCGGTTTGCGGAAATTTTGAAATGATGATTTCGCTTGTTTCGTCAAATCCTGCATTGATATTCAGAATCTTTTTGTTGTCGGTATTTTCAATCCATTTGAGCCGATACAAATCCGACAGATCATAAATATAAAACGAAACCATCAGCGAAGTCAGCAGCGTGAAAAATGAAATGACAATTCCGACCGACAATATCGTCTGAATCGGTTGGGGAAATTGATTTCTGATTAGTGAAAATACCATCAAAACGATCAATGCCATCAGATAAAAATGCCAATTGAATCGGATGATGTTGAGAACACCCTGTAATGGTTTTCTATTTTTCATTTTTGTTTTTTCTCTTTCAAACTTCAAAACATCTGTGGTCATCTGTGTAATCTGTGAGTCACTTTTTTTCTCACAGATTTCACTGATTTTCACAGATAAATTAAATGAATAATATCAATATAATTCAAAAATTTAATTTCACAGCCTTTATTTTTTATGATTCCAAATTTAAATATAGAGTCTATAATTTCAAAAACATCGGTGGTCATCCGTGTGATCTGTGAGCCACTTTTTTTCTCACAGATTTCACTGATAAAAACGCTGTTTCATCAGTAAACAATATTTTCAATTCTGCCTTTTTTCCAATGATAGGAAACATTTTTAATTTCAAAAGCATTTGCCAGCACTGCGTCTTGAAGATTCAGTTGGATTAAAAATTCGAAATGATAACTTTTCACTTTGACCGGTTCGGGTTTCCAGTTTTGACGAACACCCAAAATGATAAGTATGGTTTTATCTTTTTGATTCACAGTAAAAGTATGCGGCAAAGGCCCTGCGAATTTCCGTGCCTCTTTCCAATCTGTAAATGGTGAATTTTCAGGTAACTGTATTTCATTGTCGGTTTGCTCAATCGTAAGCTGAAATTCTGATTGCTCCGATCTGATCGTTCTGAAATTCCCGTTTGTTTTTTGCTGAATATCAGTAGTTGTATAATTGTAATGTGTAAAAATATTGCCCAGAAATTCCATTTTCTTTTTGTCGGTTTCAGATTTGATGATGTACAATCCTCTCAATCGCTTTCCAGCTTTGTTGGTGTAACGAACAAAAATCCGATATCCGATCAGAAAGAAATCATTGCCCAAAAATTTTGGAAAACCTTTTGGCCGAAAATCCGAAGTCTGAACCATTGCAATTGCCAGAAACGCCCATTTGTCCTGAAATATGTCCAATTCCAAACCATCCGGAATCAGATTTTGAAGTTCATCTTTTGGAACTGCAAATGTCAGCACAACCGAACTTTCAAAATACGCCTCAACTGCAAAAGGATGATTCTTTAAAAACTTCATATTGTTTTTCTTTCATGGTCTGACAAATTTACACAGAATAAAACCATTTGTGCTCAGTTGGCTCGTTTGTGAGTCAAAATAAATTCATTGAAATAAACAATCCCGATAAACAAAAATGCAAAAACGATGTTCAGTCTGCCCCAAAGCAATAAGTCAGGCACAACATTAAATTCAATTACATTCATGGTTGCCACAACTGTAATTTGTACGATTGAATTCAGTTTTGATTTGAATCCTGTTAAAATCCAGACTGCCATTGCTGTTTCGGCAAGACCGATCATAATTGTCAGCGTTTGCGAATATTCAGATCCCAAGATTCTCGCGACAATTTGCTCATGTCTGGGAACCAGATTGAGAACCTTGCAAAAAAATCCGTTGATAAACCAGACTGCTGCAATCAGATAAGTCAGGATTTTGTGGAATTCAATTTTCATTTTTTGTACGGACAACTGTTGGCAGGAACTTATCTTACTTCTCAAATATATACATTTTCCCAAAAAATCAATTCAAAAAAAGCCTTACAAATTCTGAATCTGTAAGGCTTCCAAATAAAAACCATTAAAAATGAAAAAAGTATTTAATCTTTGAGAACGCCTTCGTTCTCTCTGTCTAAATAGCTTTGAACGATATCGATCGCATTTGTGACCACATCGCTCAATGCGGTGATAAAGGTACCATCTTTTGCGATATTAATTGCATGTTTTATCGCTTCAATTTCTTTTGGAATGATTTCATAAGTGATTTCGCTGTTCGATTCCTGAATTCCTTCCAATATCAGATTGATGATTTCCTCTTCGGTTCTGCCTCTCAAATGTTTTTCCTGACGAATGATGATGTGGTCAAACATTCTGCCTGCAATTTTTCCACATTCCTTGATGTCCTCATCTCTTCTGTCGCCCACGCCTGCAATGATTCCCACCTTGTGCGGCGATTCGATATTGCTCAGGAAATCCTCAATGCCAAGATATCCTTCCGGATTGTGCGCAAAGTCGATCATCACCTTAAAGTTCCTGAAATTGAAGATGTTCATTCTGCCCGGTGTTTGTGCAGCGCCCGGAATAAAGGTTTGCAGCGACAGACTCAGGTCTTCTGAATTGAATCCCGCCAAATAACCGGCAAGTGTTGCTGCAAGTGTGTTCGCAATCATAAACTTCGCCTTTCCGCCAATGGTCAGCGGTATCTGCGTAACTTTCTCGATCCTGATTTTCCAGTCTCCTTTTTTAATGGTGACATACCCGTTTTCATACACACAGACGATCTTTCCGTCCTTTGACAGTCGTCTGACATTCGGCTGGTTTTCATCCATACTGAAATAAGCGACATGACAGTCAAGCTCTTTTGCAATCTTCAGACAGTTTTCATCGTCGGCATTCAAAATCGCCCATCCTTCGGGTTTGACAGCTCTTACCACCACGCTTTTCACACGCGCCAAATCGTCAAGATTGTGGATGTCGCTCAGACCGAGGTGATCCGCCTGAATATTGGTAATCACACCGATGTCGCACTGGCTGAAACCAAGTCCTGCTCTCAAAATCCCACCTCTGGCGGTTTCGAGTACAGCATATTCAACGGTCGGATCTTTGAGTATATATTCTGCGCTGTAGGGTCCGGTCGTATCACCTTTTTCAAGCAGATGGTTTTGAACATAAATCCCGTCAGAAGTTGTAAAACCAACCCGATAGCCTTTGTTTTTCACCATGTGTGCAATCAGACGGGTGGTGGTGGTCTTACCGTTGGTTCCGGTTACAGCGATAATCGGAATACGGCTGGGCTTTCCGGGCGGATAAAGCATATCGATCACCGGAGAAGCCACGTTTCTCGGCAGACCTTCGGAAGGCGAGAGGTGCATTCTGAATCCCGGAGCTGCATTGACCTCGAGGATTACACCTCCATTCTGCTGAAGAGGTTGGGTGAGATTTTCGGCCATCACGTCAATTCCGCAGATGTCCAAACCGATCACCCTTGAAATTCTTTCGGCCAAAAATATATTTTCGGGATGAACCATTTCGGTTACATCCACAGAAGTGCCCCCTGTACTAAGATTGGCGGTTGATTTCAGATATACAATTTCACCCTTATTGGGAACTGAAGTTTCGTTATAACCCAATTTATCCAGCAGATCAAGTGAATCCCTGTCAATTTCAATTTCGGTCAGTACATTTTCGTGACCGTAACCTCTTCTCGGATCCTTGTTTTCGGTTTCAATCAGTTCTGCAATCGTATGCTGACCGTCGCCGATCACATGAGCAGGAACTCTTTGTGCGGCAGCCACCATCTTGTGATTGATGACCAAAATTCTGAAATCGTGACCTGTAATGAATTTCTCTACGATCACCCGACGGCTGTATTTCTTGGCATGGGCCAAACCGTCGATTGCTTCTTCCAGCGTCTTGACATTGATCGAAGCTCCTTTTCCGTGATTTCCGTCCAGCGGCTTGATTACAACCGGAAAACCAATTCGGTCAATCGTCCTTTCCAAATCTTCCTGATCCACACAGATATCTCCTTTTGCAACCGGAACCGACGAATTTTCGAGAAATCTTTTGGTTTCTTCTTTGTCACAGGCAATATCGACCGCAATATTTGAAGTATTGCAGGTGATGGTCGCCTGAAATCTCATCTGGTTCACACCGTAACCTAACTGTACCAATGAGTTTGAACCCAAACGAATCCATGGTATTTCTCTTGAAACCGCTTCTTCAACGATGCTGCCCGTACTCGGACCCAAGCGAACCCGCTCTCTGATTTCTTTCATTTTTTGAATATCGGCTTCCAAATCATAGTCGGTTCCGTTCACCAATGCCAGTGCGATGGCAACCGAAGCTTTGGCGGCGTATAGACCAACGTTTTCTTCGAGATAACTGAAAACCACATTGTAAACACCTTCATCTTTGGTGCTTCGGGTACGTCCGAAACCGGTGTCCATTCCGGCAAGCGTCTGAATTTCAAGTGCTATATGCTCAATTACATGTCCCATCCAGGTGCCCTCGTCCACCCGCATAAAAAAACCGCCTCTCACACCTTCAGAGCATCTGTGTTCGATCAGACTCGGCATAAGCGCTTCAAGTCTTTCCCTGAAACCGTCAATCTTATTCGTAGGTCTTTGTTCCAATTCTTCCAGATCGAGTCTCATTTGGATTAAATTCTTTCTTCTGATGCTCCAGATGTTCGGCCCCCTGAGCGCCTGTATTTTCAATATTTTCATAAAGTGTTAATTTAAGATAAAGAATTGATGACTTTTGTCATATTGGGTTAAAATTAAATCTTTTTTTGAATAAATTCAATTTTAGCGGGAATTTGTTTTATTGAATTCAAAGGCGTTTCCACTTTAAATGTTCGGCTTTCAAATTTTAATGATTTGCAGTTGATTGATTTTTAAACCGATTGTTGATTTTAACCTGTTGATTTCATCCGAAGTTCAATCTTTGCTAACTTTGTGGGTGGAATTAATTTCCGAAAATTCTTTGTAATGAAAAGCGATCATCCATCTGTATTTAATTTTGACAACAGCTATACAAAACTGGCCGAACGATTTTTTAGCCGTGTAACTCCCGACAAAGCGAACCGTCCCGAGATGATTTTGTTTAATCATGAATTGGCAGAAGAATTGAATATTGATGATTCCGACCCTGAATTACTGACCCAAATTCTGTCGGGAAACAAGATGGCAGTCGGTTCAGATCCGATTGCAACTGCCTATGCCGGTCATCAGTTCGGCTATTTCACAATGCTTGGCGACGGTCGTGCGATTTTGCTTGGCGAACATATCGATCAAACCAGAAAAAGATTTGAAGTACAGGTCAAAGGCGCCGGACGAACGCCCTATTCAAGAGGCGGCGACGGAAAGGCGACTCTAAAAGCAATGCTGAAAGAATATGTGTACAGCGAAGCAATGAACGGTTTGGGGATTCCGACTTCGAGAAGTCTTGCAGTGTTGAGAACCGGCGAAAATGTGTACAGGGAAAGGGTAGAGGACGGTGCGATTCTTTGTCGGGTGATGCCAAGTCATCTGAGGGTCGGAACTTTTGAATTTGCAAGATTTTACGGAACCAAAGAAGAACTTTTGCAATTATGCGATTATACGATCAAAAATCATTTTCCTGAAATTCCGGATGATGCTGATAACAGAGCGCTTTTGCTGTTTGAAAAAGTAATGCAACGCCAGGTCGATTTGGTAATCAACTGGATGAGGGTCGGATTTATTCACGGCGTGATGAATACCGACAATACTTCGATCTGCGGCGATTCGTTTGATTATGGTCCCTGTGCTTTTATGGGGGTTTATGATCCGAAAACGGTTTTCAGTTCGATCGATGAAAACGGAAGATATGCCTTTGGCAATCAGCCATCGATCCTGAAATGGAATTTGTCCCGTTTTGCAGAGGCTTTGTTGCCGCTGATTGATGATGATTTGGACAAAGCGGTTGAAATTGCAACCGAAAAAGTGAATGAATTTGATTCAATTTTCGATATGAAATTTGATGAAATGATGCTTTCAAAAATCGGAATTGACGAGCCCGAAAAAGGAGATGTCGAATTGGCTGAGGAATTTTTGAAACTGATCAGGATTCACAGAAAGGATTATACACACAGCTTCAATTCACTCAGACTGCCCGATCTTTATCGTGACAAACCATTTGTGCTGGGTGCTGAATTTCTGGATTGGCAAAAAAGATGGACCGAAAGAATCAGTCGAGGAGAAGGAAAAGGTCATTCGTTTTCGATTATGGAGCGTTACAATCCGCTGTTTATTCCAAGAAATTATTTTGTGGAAGAAGCGTTGGATCTGGCGGTTGAAGGTGAATTGAAAAAACTGAAAACACTGATTTACAATCTGCAAATGCCTTATTGGTACGATCCCGAAATGGATGATTCACTGTTTGAACCGATCGGTTTTGACCAAAATTACCAGACCTACTGCGGAACCTGAAAGAATTGATTGTTTCATTTAAATCATAAGATCATGAAAATCAACATGGGGAAAATTGACCGTATCCTTCGCTTTTTGCTGGGCGTACTGGTTATTTATTTGTATTTCACAAATCAGCTTTCAGGACTTTGGGCGATTGTGCTCGGTATTTTTGCAATTATTTTTTTCATTACTTCTTTTATCGGATTTTGTCCGGTTTACACTTTGCTCGGCATCAGAACCAACAAAAAGGAGAAAGAATAAAAAGGGTTACAGTCGTTTAGTTTTGTACTTTTGCCGATTCTCAAAAGAATCTGTAATCCTATGCTGCGTCTGTCTAATCAGGTTTTAAACGGCATCAGCCAAATTATGCTTCAGCAAAACCGGCTGTGCGGAATCCTGTTTTTGGCAGGACTGTTTATCGGTCATTGGATTTATGGTCTGGCTGCATTGCTGGCGGTATTGTGCGGAACGCTGACCGCCCGAATTTTAAAATTCGATACCAAAGAAATTGATTCCGGTCTTTATGGTTTCAGCCCGGCATTGACCGGCGTGGTGCTTGTATTTTTGTTCAAACCCGTTTTTGCAGTTTGGTTGCTGATTATAGTCGGATCTGTGATTTCAGCGATTTTGCAGCAATTTCTGATCAAACGAAATTTTCCTGCTTATACCTTTCCGTTTATTTTGGTTTCATGGGTTTTGATTTTTTTAATTCGAGATATGGACTCGATACCAGCTTCTGAAATTGAAACCAAAGAAATTCTCAGTCTTTCAACCGATCGTCTGTTGATCGGTACCAAATCTTACGGTCAGGTAATTTTTCAGAGCAATACACTGGCAGGCATACTGTTTTTTATCGGTGTGCTGATCAGCAGTCGGGCAGCAGGAATTTATGCGCTGATTTCAGCTTTTTTGATTTCATTTCTTGCGCTTCTAATCGGGCAAAATCCTGAAAGTGTAAACCTGGGATTGTACGGATTCAATCCTGTGTTGACTGCGATTGTATTTGCGGGCATCAGACCAAAGGACGGTTTTTGGGTTTTGATTTCGATACTGATCACTTTTGGAATCAATCTGATTTTGGTTGAAACCGATCTTTTGAAAGCTTTTGGCGGGGTACTGACTTTTCCGTTTGTTGCGGGTGTGTGGCTTTCGCTTCTGATTCAGCGATTTTTTCAGAAAGAAACAGAAAAATGATTTTTCTGATTTGCAAATCGAATTACTGTCAGGGTTTTCAAAGGATTTTGCCAGATTACGAATAAAAAAGACACGAAAATAAAATCCAAAATTTTACCATTCCAATTTTTCATTAGGTTCAATTAAATCTCTTCTTAAATATCCAATTCTGTCTAATTCTTCCTTATCAAATTCTTTTTGTAACTGTTGAATCAGATCATCATAAACAGGGTCGTAATTGATTAACATGGCTTTATAAACATACTTTTTGTTGGCCGGTGGCCAGTAAGGATGATTTATATAGGTATTGTTTCGTTCAATGTATTTGAGAATAGATACTGCATTTTGATTTTTGTAAGAGGCAACAGCTCTTGAAAAATATAAAACTTCATCATTAATATTTTCTTTTGACGACAGTTTTCCTTTTATCTTCATCTCAAAATACCTTTCCAGAAGAGAATAAAATTTTTCGTTGGGAAAAGTTTCGATACTTCTGAAAATCAACTTTATACATTCGAAATTTTTCAAATTCTCGTCAAATATTTTATAAAGCAAATCCACATCAACATTTTTTTTGAATTTACTCAAGGCATAACAGGCTGACAGCTGATCTCTGCAAAATTCCCGCTTGGTTTGCGCTCTGCTTTTTATCAAATTATAATATTTTTCATCCGGATTTATATCCTGAATCATCCAGGTTGAAATATTCAAATATGGATGTTCCAACAGAACTTTTTCAACCAGATATTTCTTTTGAATCGGCGATAATCCATTTTGGAAATGAGCAATTCTTATCATCAAATCAGAAGCCTGTTTGTATTGCAGTTCATCCTCAAACACCCAGAAATTCACTCTTGCCGTATCTGACAAATGTCCCAGCAGCAAATCAAAATATTCAGGTTCCTGTCTATTGACAATAGATTTATATGCGATGATTCTCAATAAGGGGTTTTTGGAATCCATCAGTTTTATCAATTCATCTTTTGTTGCGTTTTCTTCAAGAAAATTTCTGGCAACCGTATCATTTGTCGGTAGAGATTCTTCGTTTGAAAGACTTTCCAAAGACGGACGTAATTCTTTTCTAAAATCTGAAATCTCGTTTTTATATCTTTCTTCTTTACAGGAAATAATGAAAATTAAAAAAAATATGGTTTTCAATACGATTTTCATAAAATTCGGCTTATGCTTTTGAGTACTATTCATTTGCACAATAAATTACACAGTTCTCAAGTATTTGGTATTTTTCAAATTGAAACAAAATTATCAAGCGAAAAGGTTAAAAGAGATTGGTTTAATGTTTGGTACAGGAAACAATTCTGTTTACTTTATGGCTGTTAATAATTGTTGCACATTTTCGGCTCATTTATTTTTGTATTTCTTCAAATAGTTTTGGTGCACTGTGTTTTGATAAATCTTTAACTTTTTTTGGCCGTCTAAGTTGGTATAAATTTCGTCAATTTCCTGTCTGCTCACTTTCTTATCCAGTACTCCGTTTACTGATTACGTCAGACAGTTTATGTGTTTTCTGTATTCTGTCAGATTTTGCCCAAATGCCCAAAAACCATTTTGAATTCCATCCCAAAAAAACAAAAGCTCTGCCATCTGAAAGGTCAGTCATTCATCGTTTTAAACCTTGCACTCACGGTCTTATACATTAAACCGAACGAGCATCCAATTATAATTCCTTTTGGTGAAAATCTTCTTTGCTTCCTCGACATTTTTATCAATAAACCCATAACCGGTTGAAAAAACTACCGAAGCTTCCGTTCGGCAGGGTTTTCATTGTTGGCTTTTCAAGCCCAACGAAACTCTGGTTATTAGTGGCAGTTAATGTTTGTTTCCACTATACATTCCGCCATCATAATATTCGGAATTTTCGTCTGTGAGGAATAAAACCAATTCCGATGTTTCTAAAGCATTTATGTCAATTTGTTCGTTCTTGAAAAGTATAGATTCTCCCTTTAGAAGATTTATGTCATTGTTCAGCACAACCTTTCCCTGAAAAACATAAAGCAAACCAGTCAGCTCATTCTTTGGCAAGTCGGGCAATTCAATTGTTTTTCCGTTTGTAAGTTTCGTGTCGTATATCCACGTTTCGCTTGAAAACTGTAATTGTGTCTGTTCAGTAGGCGAAGCAAGCAATCTCCAAAAATCAACACTATCCGTTTCATTCAGGTCTTGAAATACAACTTCAGGTTTCAGGTCTTTGGATTTTGGTCGGATAAATATCTGAAGTCCTTCCAAAGGTTCAGGCATTGTTTCTTCGTGATAAAAGAGTTTTCCCGCTTTCATTAGCATTAGTTTGTTTCTGGAAACGGTTGCCTGAAATCCTTCCGAATCGGTATGCACAGCGTGTCCAGTGCGGAAATAGGAAAGTATATCATCATTTATATGTGGGTGCATTTTGATAGTTACATTTCCCCCGATGTAGGCATGGTCAATTCTTCCGATACTTGCTATCCCGCTGTCAGTTGAGTTTTTAATAACACTTCCAGGATATAGGATTTTAATATGGGCGTTGCCTACCTTTTTATCATTTTCTATTTTTTTAATCATTCTGCCTTATATTTCTTTTCATTATTGATGTACAAAGTGGATTCATTGGCGTTAAACTTGTATTCTCCACTTTCATAGTTTTGATTATCGGTTGCTTTTAAAATTGTGTTGCTTTGAGTATTTGGCAAAAACAACTCCGCTTCTGATTTGTCGTCATTAAACAGCACAAAAGCACTGATTACAGCTTCTTCGTCTTTGGTCTCAATAGGGTTTAAACGTTGTCCTATGTTGAAAATTTGAATACAGCTTTGTTTGAGTTGGCTCCAGGTTTCGCCAGCCGCAGTAAGACAGCCGTGTTCGTCTTTATCTTCGCCAACGGCTGATTGTTCTGTTACGGTTTGTTCTTCTTTACTTTCCGGAGAATTGCTTTTTTGATTGTTGCAAGCTGTCAAGGCGAAAATGCCAATCGATAATAGTACTACGTTTCTCATTCGTTTAAATTTCATGTTACTGTTTTGTTGTTTCGTGAGCGTTGTCGTTTAATTGCCACTAACGGTTCGGGTATTGCCGAAGGCGGGGATTTTTAGCACAAAATTTCAATCGAAGAACGAATGTTGAACCTTGCACAAATGTCCAATCGAAGCCGTTCAGCCCCGCTTTTGGAAATACCTTGTTATGCCTTCGTGCTTTCATTCTCGATGTTCATTTTAAGGTCAATGAGTCGCTGTTTTACGCTTGTCTGCAAGTTGTGTTTAACAAACTTTGTCAATAAGTTAAATGGGAACCTAAGCGAAAACGAATATAGAAAAATAACTTCTGATTTATCGTTTGAGATTTCCTTAAATGTCCACGAACCTAAAAACGATTTGAACATAAATGGTCCGTTTGTCATTTTAACTGCCGTTACTTTTGGTCGATTGTAAGTAACGTATTCTGTCACCATGCCAAGTCCATTTTTAGCTACACAATATGCTTTAACTCCTTTTTCCGCTTTTGTTGCTCCGTCAATTAAGTCAGCTTTTTTCAAAAAAGTGTCCCATTTTAGACGTTTATTATAGTCTTGCGTAAAATCAAAAACCTGTTCCGGTCTTTGGTCAATTAAAATTGTCTCTGTAAATTTTTCGATTCTCATTTATTCAGAGTTTTTCTTAATTGAAGTCAACAAATAGCGTTGAAATGCTTTGAGAATTAACCTTACAGGAATATTGAACAGAAAATATAGTCGTCTATCAATACTATAGGTTGTTGTTAATTTTAAACTTGTTGTTTGTCCATTTGTTGTCAGATAATATGCGCCCGTAGGAATTTGGAAAACACCTTCTGAAAGTTCAAAAAAGTATAAAACTTTAAACCCTTTTTCTGGATTAAATGAAAATGAATATTCTGCCAAAGGTTTCCACACCAATATTTCTTGCATAAATTTTTTCCCACTATCGAAATATGCAATTCTTCTACCGCCTTGCCCTTCAGAAATAATTTCTGCTCTTAATGGTTTTGGTATGTCAAGAAGTTTAAAAATAGTCGGATCAGAAAATTGCTCAATTTTTACATTGGTTATATTTTCCCAAATAGTTTCTGGTCGACCGTTTATATCAATTGTCGAACCAAGAGTCTTTACTATATGTCTATTTTTTACTGTCAATTTTCGTTTTGGTTATGATCGTCTTAGCATGAGGCATAAACGGTTTGGCGCTTGGCGAAGGTGGCGACTTTTATCACCAAACTTCAAACGAAGCACGAAATTCAAACTTACGAAAAAGTTCCAAACGAAATACAAAACTGCCACTTTTGCCAAACGCTTGTTCAAGCGACACCTTCGGTGAGCGTTCTTACGCACCAAAAGTAGTAAATTGCTGATAAACATTCAACTTTACCTTTCAATTAAAAATTATAGATATGAAAGGAAATTCGATTTCAGTAAAACCGCTGAATGAAAGTGGGAAAACTTGGTTAGAAAAAACCTTGCAACTGCTCCAAGTACAGGAATACGGCAAAGGCAGTGTGCGAAACTATATGCAAGAGCTTACTTTACTTTTCAAGCATTATAATGATTTGGAGGTAGGAGATTTGAAGCAAGAACACATCGAACGTTATTTGATTTTTATCAAAGAGAACCACAAAGTAGGGCGAGCCAAATGTCGAAGTGTGGCACAAGCCTGCAGTTTTTTCTTCAAAAATGTGATGCCGGCGGATTATATCGTACCGAGTAATCT
>Ga0172382_10003551_pt1 | contig 24609 bp, 10 predicted proteins | sample Leawel138RmetaG_FD_122245 | JGI IMG/M metagenome (GOLD analysis project Ga0172382, IMG submission 122245) | Leachate microbial communities from a municipal landfill in Southern Ontario, Canada - Leachate well 138R metaG | ecosystem: Engineered > Solid waste > Landfill > Unclassified | place...
AAAGATCGTCAGCTAATCGAGGGAAGATATTATGCCGTGTGGAAGAAAGAAAAAACGTCGTAAAATCTCTACTCACAAGAGGAAGAAACGCCTCCGTAAAAATCGTCATAAAAAGAAATAATAGATATAGCCATCCTCAGGGGTGGCTTTTTTTTATTTTGAATTGGCTTGATTATCAAGACCGAGGCATGTTAAAGTGCTGATATCGAAGCATTCCAACATTCTACTCTCCTCTGATAATCATGACTAAAAAAACAAACTTGCTTGACCGCATCAATCATTTAATCATATTTCTTTACAAATCAGATTATCGTGATAGATTATAGCTAAATCGGCAAATTATGATTCATCTTGACGAAAGTTGCTATGATCAATAACTTGCCCCAAACTAATATTTTTGAGGTTTAATTATGTATTACGATGTAATTATCATTGGAGCAGGCCCTGCAGGGCTCAGTGCCGGAATATATAGCGCACGCGGTGGGCTGAAGACGGCTGTATTTGAAAAAGCTGTTGTCGGCGGACAGATCACGGTCGCTGATGAGATAGAAAACTATCCCGGATTTGAGGAAGCCCTCTCGGGATTTGAACTTACGCAAAAGATGCATGACCAGGCTGAGCGTTTTGGAGTGGAATTCATCGACGAGGAAATCATCGCCATGGGTGTGGACGGTCTTTGCAAGATTGTGGAAACCGATAGCGGTAAATATCGCGCCAAGAGCGTGATTCTCTGCACAGGCGCATATCCGCGCCGACTGAACGTCCCCGGCGAAGAGCGCTTTACCGGACGCGGCGTGAGCTATTGTGCAACCTGCGACGGCGCACTCTATCGTGATAAGGTTGTTGCAGTTGTAGGCGGCGGAGACAGTGCCATCGAGGAAGGAATGTTCCTCACTCGTTTTGCCAAAAAAGTGTATGTGATCCACCGTCGTGACGAGCTTCGCGCCCAAAAGATCATCCAAGAACGCGCCTTTGCAAACCCCAAGATGGAATTCATTTGGGACAGCGTGGTGCAACAGATCAACGGCGAAAACCGCGTGAGTGATCTCGAATTAGTCAATAGAAAGACCAATGAAGTGAGCCATCTGCCTGTAGATGGAGTGTTTATCTACGTTGGAATCCTGCCCAATAACAAGCTTTTTGAATCCCGCATCGAGCTCGATAGCGGCGGATTTGTGATCACCGATGAACACATGCACACCACAGTTCCGGGCGTTTATGCCGCCGGCGACATCCGTCAAAAGATTCTCCGTCAAGTGGTCACCGCCACCTCGGATGGCGCGATCGCCGCATGGAGTGCCGAAAAATGGATCATCGAAAACCATGACGCACTTGAGGTAGAACGTGCTAAGTAGTAAAGAGATAAGGCAGCAGTTTATCGATTTCTTTTTGGAAAAAGATCACAGCTTTATCCATTCCTCTGCCGTGGTGCCCGAAGACGACCCCACCCTGCTTTTTGCCAATGCGGGGATGAATCAATTCAAAAACATCTTTTTAGGGCTCAAAGAACCCAGCGTCAAGCGCGCCGTGAACTCACAGAAGTGCATCCGCGCCGGCGGTAAGCACAACGATCTCGAGGAAGTCGGCAAAGACGGCTATCATCACACCTTTTTCGAGATGTTAGGCAATTGGAGCTTTGGCGACTATTATAAACACGATGCGATTATCTGGGCTTGGGAGCTCTTCACCGAGCGTTGGAAGCTGGATAAGAGCCTGATCTATGCCACCGTGCACGACAGCGATCAGGAGGCTTTTGATATCTGGCGAAATCACACGGATATCAAGCCGGAACATATTAGTTTTCATGGTGATAAGGACAACTTTTGGGAGATGGGGGACACCGGTCCTTGCGGGCCTTGTTCCGAGATTCATATCGATCGCGGCCTCTCGCATTGCAACAAGCAGGGCGTGGAGGGTCACGTCTGCGCTCCCAATGGTGATTGCGACCGCATCATCGAGCTTTGGAACCTCGTTTTCATCCAATATGAACGCCTCGCCGACCGCTCACTCGTGCCGCTGAAACATCGCTATGTCGATACCGGCGCAGGTTTGGAGCGAGTCGCCCAAGTCCTTCAGGACAAGAATTCAAACTATGAGACCGACCTCTTTATGCCTATCTTAGAGCGCATTGCGCAGCTTTCGGGAGTGGAATATCACGAAGAAGACGGCATGAGCCACAGGGTGATTGCGGATCACATCCGTTGCCTCTGTTTTGCGCTTGCCGACGGCGGTTTCCCCTCGAACGAAGGGCGGGGCTATGTCCTGCGTCGGATTCTCAGGCGCGCATCCCGCCACGGTCGTCTCTTGGGCTTTGCCGAACCTTTTCTCTATAAACTCGTGGACAGCGTAGTCGAGATCATGGGGCACCATTTTGAGGAACTGCGCGGCAGGGAAAGCTATATCAAGATGGTGATTAAGGCGGAGGAAGAGCGCTTCAACAAGACCTTGGACCAGGGCTTGCACAAGTTTGAAGAGATCTCCTCAGAGCTGAAAGACGATCTCATCAGCGGCAAAGATGCTTTCTTGCTCTATGACACCTACGGTTTCCCGCTGGATCTCACGATGATTTTGGCAGAGGAAAAGGGTCTCAGAGTCGATCTCGAGGCTTTCGATAAAGAGATGGACGCCCAGCGCGAAAGAGCCAGAAAGGCGTCGAAATTCGAGTCGGAACTCAGTGCCGAAGATTGGACGGTGATCACAGAGCCCACTCCGACAGAGTTCAGCGGATATAATAAGATCAAGGACAGCTCTTTCATCCAACGCTATAGATTGTTGGATGATGGGAGCATCGCTCTGCAACTTGAACGCACTCCATTTTACGCCGAAAGCGGCGGACAGATTGCGGATATTGGCAGAATCTATAACGATGAATGCGAATATGAAGTCTATGACGTCAAGAAGATGGACGACGCTTTTGTGCATTATGCACGCATCAAAAAGGGCGGGATTTCCACGCAGGAAGTAACGCTTGAGATCGACCTTGAGCGCAGGCTGGATATCGCACGTAATCACACGGCAACGCATATCTTACACACTTCGCTGAAAGAGCTTTTGGGCGACCACGTCCAGCAAAAAGGCTCGCTCGTGCATCCCGATTATCTCAGATTTGACTTCACCCATTTCCAAGCGATGACGCCGGACGAGATGAGCAAAGTTGAGCAAAGAGTGAATGAAATCCTGCGCAGCAATCGCGCTGTCGGGGTAGAAATCAAAGACTTTCAAAAGGCGCGAGAGGACGGCGCAATTGCCCTCTTTGGCGAGAAATATAGCGATGAAGTGCGCGTGGTGAGCGTGGACGGCTTTTCGCAGGAACTCTGCGGCGGGACGCACGTTGGTCACAGCGGTGAGATCGGACTCTTTAAGATTGCTTCAGAGAGCTCTATTGCAGCGGGAATCAGGCGCATTGAAGCCTTCACGGGAAGAGCGGCGATCGCCTATATAAAGGAGATGGAAAACAGTCTCGCCAAGGCGGCAGCACTCTTTTCCGCGCCGGTTAGTCAGCTCAATGAGAAGATCGAAGCGCAGAAGCAACACGCCTATGAACAGGAGCAAAAGATTAAGCAACTCGAAGCCGAACTGGGCAAGATCAAGATCGATTCCATGATGGCTAATGTCCAAGAATATGATGGACTTAGGCTGCTTGTTCAAACCCTCGACGAAGGTAGCGACCTCAAGGCTTTCTCCGATATCCTGCGTGAAAAGCTCACTGGCGAGATCGGCGTGATCCTCATGAAAAAGGCGGATAAACTCTCCCTGCTCGTGGTGGTCGGCACAGAGCTTTTGCCCGAATATAATGCCGGCAAGATTGTCTCTCGCATCGCTTCCGAGATCGGCGGCAAGGGCGGCGGCAGACCGGATAGCGCCATGGCAGGAGCAGATTACCCTGCGGATTTCCAAGCTTTTGTAAATAGCATTCCCGATATCATACGCGATTTTGCATGAAGATACTGATTATCAGGCTTAGCTCCCTGGGGGATATCATCCTCACAGAACCCATTGTCAGGTATCTGAGAGAGAGTTATCCCCGGGCAGAGATCGATTATGTCACAAAGCCGCAATTCACCGAACTGGTGAAGCTTATGGGACACGATCTCTCCCCTATCGCCTATGAAAAGACCGCTGCCTTCCATCTTCAGCTGGGCAAAAAAGGCTACGATCTCGTGCTTGATCTGCATGGCAAGCTCTCCAGCTATCTCTTGCGCATCTTTGCCCGAGGCAAGAGAAGTGCACTCTATTTCAAAGATAGAAGAACGCGGAAGAAAATCGTTCGCGGCAACAAAAGCCTTGCAATCACCTCCACCGTTGACCTATACAATAGCGCACTAAATAAACTGGGACTTGATGCAAAGCCGGGCATGCCAAAGATATCCCCACCCGAAGGCATCTCTTTCGACCATCTGCCTAAGATGGCAAAGCGCATACTCATCTTTCCCGGTGCCCTGCACGAGACGAAGCGCTATCCCGCAGCCTACTATAAACAGCTGATAAGGATGAGTCCTGCGGATTATCAGTTCATCATCTTAGGCTCCCCGGCAGAGCGTGAACTTGCGGCGAGCATCACAGAAGATGAGAGAACCATAGACCTCTGCGGACAGCTCAGCCTCTTGGAACTCGCCGCCATCATCGATACTGCAGATTGGGTGATTAGCTCTGATAGCGGTCCCATGCACATCGCCGCAGCACTAAAGAAAAAGCAGATTGCCATCTTTGGCGCCACTCACCCCCGGCTTGGCTTTGCACCACAAAACCCGCTGGCAAAGCTCTTGGTAGCAAATCTGCCCTGTCAGCCCTGCTCTCTTCATGGCGGCGCACAATGCCCCAAAAAACACTTCAACTGCATGCATAAGATCAAGATCAGCAGCATCTTGGATATAATCACTAAAGACTGAGCTGCCTCAAGCACCCCACACAGCGAGCCTTCCCTTCTTGGGCGGGTAATGTCCTCATTGCCCATGAATCCTTAAAACTGTGCGAAGCACACCCAAATAATCGAGCGCAGCGAGCGGTGGACTGCAAGCGTCCCCGCTTGCATTAAACAGCTCGACACGGGGACGTGTCGAATCCAACAGCCTCTGCCCAATCACGAGCGCAGCGAGCTCATTTTCAATTCTCAATTATCAACTATCAATTAAGCGAAGCCCTAAATTGCAGTATCGCAATCAGGCAGTTATTGACGAAATTCAAAGGTTTTTACACTCAATCCAAATTAAGAATATCAGATTTTTCTTGAAAATTTATAAACCATATAAGCCCTTTATAATGCGGCTTTCAAGCCTCTGTTTTGCTTTTTCCTTAATCCCGAGTAAATTATTAATTGACATTATCAAGCTTTGAAATATCTTGCATTGCATAGATAGTGATATTTAAAACTCAGTAGCACTCGCTTAGAAGAGTATTCTTTTCAAGTGAATGGCATTTGGTTTTTTAAGCTATGCCACGGATGCTACAGAAAATAATTATAGTGATTTTATGATATAAGGTATATAAAAATGAAAAACTTTTTGATAGCACAATATAAATTTAATCTGCGAGCTGACAGCCCGCAAGCTTGTACTGATAAGGCTTTCACATATAAGGACATATAATACTTTCAGATGTGAAAGAAAATGGTTGACATAATCTCTGTTTGAAATTATTAGCATTAATTTGTATATGGACATTAGCGAATGTCATTTTATAAGGCATTTGCTAAAAACGGAATTTTTAAAATGCATAAAACATAAGGTATATAAAAATGAAAAAATATAATATTAAAACACAGTTTAACGGTTATTTTAAAGACAAAAAGCCTGCAAAGAAGGCAAGTATTTATATTATGAATAGGAAGTTAGTATTATTTATATTAATTCTTGTTTTGAGCGCAACGGCGGTGTTTGCGCAGAGTAAAGATGATTACCGAACCATAAATAATGGAAACTGGAATGGTTCAAGCACTTGGCAAAAATTTCAAGGTAACTCTTGGGGTAATGAAAGCAGTCCGCCCAATTCTGGTCACAATATGATAACCATCAGAGATCACACCATTACCGTCACAGCAGTTGTCACTATAGATCAAACTACAATAACCAGCGGTGGCACTGTTTCAATAAATGATCGCATCACTGTTACTGTAAATAATGGCACAGAGACTGACCTCATAATAGATGGTGTTTTAACAGGTGCAGGAAACCTCACAAACAGTACTGGCGCAGATATTGCCATAGGAAGCGGGACTTACAATCTAAATGGCACTCTAACTAATAACGGTACAATTACGTTAAACATGAGCCAGCTCAGCGGAAGCGTAGAAAATTATGGCATCATCAAAAGCGATAGAGTTGATATTATGCGTGATGGAACGCTGACAAATAATACTGGCTCCACCATTGAATATACTTCTGTGGTAAACATCCCTGCTAGCACAGGCTATAAAAACTTAAGCCTTAGCGCACCGGGAATATACTATCTTGAAGGTGATGTCACCGGCATTGAAACTCTTACCTTGGGAGCAAACACTTATTTACACAAAAATGAGTCTAATCTTGGATATGCTGACAGTAACGCACCCCAGAGAATCATTGATAGCAATGTTCCACTACCCGAGTTACCCCCCCATAATAACACTTGCCTCAAATATACCGGCAGTTCACTCAAGTGATGTACCAAAGGTTGCCACAAAATACCCTATATATCGTTTCACACTGACCAGGGATAGCACCTCTGGAACTGTTAATCTTACAGAGTATTCTTTTACTGCAAACGATGGGGTTGATGTAGATAAGCTCAGATTTTGGGGCAATATTATTGATGATCTTAGTAGTGCCACTCAAATTGGAACTGATATTAACAATCGTAAAAAATTTAGCAATATCAAATTTGAAAACTTATCTTATGCGCTTATTCCAAGCAGCACTCATTATTTTTGGTTAACCATGGATATATCTAAGAATTCAAACACGGGTGATAATATCGCAGTATTAGCCCTGGATGTAGATAATAATCTTACTATTTCAAACGCCATAAAATCAGGTATTGCACACGCAGGCGGAAAAATCAGTATTGTGCAGCATGAATCCAGTTTTGAAACCACGCTCTACGGCGCTTATACGGTTCCTGATGGTGAAGTTCGTGCAGGCTCAAAAAAGAATGTCATCCAGCGCTTTGAGCTTTTATCTACAGGAGAAAACATATTAACAAATGTTAAGTTTGTAGGTGATAGTTCAACCGATTTTGATACAAACGATTTAGACAAAATACAGCTATGGGGCTCTACTACCAACGATATAGACACCGCAATTAAGATTGGTACAGATATAACCCTAATTGGAGACCGAAACTTTGAACTGGCAAATCTGCAATGCAATCTTATGGGCGGGCAAAGATACTATTTTTGGATTACCTTAGATGTAAGACCCACAGCCACAAGCGGAAGAAAGATAAAAATATCCGCTCTTACAGGCACGCAAATCACAGTGGCATTAGGCTCTGCCGTCACAGGCTCTGCCCCCGCCGGTGGTACCCAAACAGTTGTAGTGCCAAATGTACTCTTAGCCAGTGAAGACCCTGCAGTTTCCTCCGCAAGCCTACCTGCCGGCACGCTGAAGAGTCCAATATATGCCTTCAATCTAAGATCACCTAATGCAGATATCTTACAAAGCCTAAGCTTTATAGCAAGCGGCACAAATCTAACAGGCGATATAGATAAATATCAGCTATGGACTTCTACGAGCGATATCTTCTCTAATGCTACTCAGCTCGGTAGCGATGTTCAGGTGAACCCCATTATTTCAGAGCAAATCATTTTTGCGAGCCTGAATCATAATTTAGGCAGTGATACTACAAGTTATTTTTGGCTAACTGCTGATATTGCATCCGAAGCCACACCGGGCAATTCCTTTACGGTTGCTGCATTGCAGGCGAGTAACATAGTCATACAATCCAGCTATGCCGAGGGAACTGCTTATGCCGGCGGCATGCAATCCATTATCCGAAGCGAAGTATTGGTTCAGCTTAGCTCTCAAAGCCCGGCTGTAAGCGCTTCAGACCTAGCGCCGAGCATGCTCAAGCGTCCGCTTCATAGATTTCAATTGCAAGGCTGCGGCAATGTTCTTCTTAGGGATATGAACTTCTATCTTGAAGGAGATTTTTCAGCAAGTGATATCAGCAGAATTCAGTTGTGGACGGCAATCGAGGATGATCTTAATGCTGCAGCTCAAATAGGAGGTTCCATTACCTCCGGATTAAACGCGGGAACTAAAAGCTTTAGTGAACTAAACCTCATGCTCTTGCAAAATACAGTTCATTATTTTTGGGTCACCGTAGATGCGGCTGCCACAGCAACACAAGGCAGACAAATCAGTATTTCTGCACTTTCGGGAAGCGATTTCACTTTTATCGATGGAAATGCCGAGGGCAACACTTCTGCCGGGCCTACTCAAACCATCAACACCCAAAGCCAATGGACCAAAGCCATAAGTCAAACCATTAATCAGACAACAGGCACCGGTACCGGATACCAAGTGAAAGTAAATGTATTTCGTAGCGCAGGCATAGGCACAGATGAAAATGTGTATATAGGAGCTCAGTGTCGCGAAGACTTCGGTGATATCCGCTTCTTTGAAGGCGAACAACCGCTCAATTATTGGATGCAATCAAGCACCTATGGTGAAAAAGCTACATTTTGGATAAAGCTCGAAAGCGATATATCAATTGCTCCAACCACTCTCACCATGCGCTATGGAAACCCCGGCGCTACTACCACATCAAACGGAATTAATACTTTTGATTTCTTCGACGACTTCAATCGCACGAATGGAAATCTTGATGATTGGATAATTCACAGAGCCTTGGATAACAGCACAGCTTCAATTCCCAAAGGCTTAAACCACGTTCGTTTAGGAGGTGGTATCAAAACCGGCAGCCAAGGTCATATAGTATTGGGCTCGCAAGGAGAGTACAATACTTTCACCAATGGCGCAATTGAGTTCAGGTATCGCGTTTCTGAAGATGCAGTAGCCGAAGTTGGATTCAGAGGTAATTATCAGGCAAACACAGGTTTTAAACTTCGCAGTGATGCACGCAGTGGCACAGCAGGTGGTGAATCTTTTCTATCTCCGCCATATCATAATTGGTCAAATTTAACTGACTCAAGCCCCGGCTCAAATACACCATTGCCAAATACTTGGTATCACGGGCGCTTGACCGTAAATGGCAATACTGCTGAATTTTATCGAGATGGAACTGCCCGCGCTGTCACTCACTACTTAACAGAGGGAACCGGTGAGATTTCCCTGCAAAATCACCATGGCGATAAAACAGATTACGACTGGGTCTTTGTTCGTAAGTTTTCTCAAATAGAAATAGTGCGTACCACTTGGGGAGATGCACCCGTAGCTCTTGAAGCAACCGCAGTTAGCTACACCGGCTTTACCGCTCGTTGGGAAGCTTTTCCGGGCGCAGAGACTTATTATATCGATATCTTGGATGCAGATGGCGCTACCTTAAAAGTCGTAGTAATAGACGCATCTGCTTCAAAATACGCTGTCCGCATCGAAGACTTGGCTGAAGATACATCTTACCAATATCGTATAAGAGTAAAAATCGGTGAAGCATACACTCAGGATTCAAATACAATCACGCTTAGAACCTTAAAAGAAGAGGATAAGCCGGGCTACGGCGCAGCCACATCATTTGACGGTGAAGAAGTGATAGTAGATATCCCGGCGGCTACAAATAGCGGCACCGTAAACAACAATACAGTGATAGCTCCGAGTGAATCCTACGCCGATGACTTTTATATCACAATCACCTATCACCCCACCGGCCACGACATCTGGCCAAATGGTCGCCTCCTGGCAAGTATCACCTCCTCGAACCCCCTTGCATTAAACGGCACTTATACCATCAATCATGCAGGAATGGCTCAGCCCGCTGCTGCCGCATGGCGTTATGGAGATGGTAATTGGCACCAGCTAAGCGAAGCTGACCAAACTGCTAACTTCACTGAACAAGGCAGTACAAGCGTTGTGATCTCCGGCATCCCCGCTAACAGATCAAGCGAGGTATTAGAAATTATCTTTGATGATAGCTCCGGCACTCTACCCGTAGAGCTCTCATCTTTCACTGCAAGAATCAATCCCTATGGCAATGTTAAGATCGAATGGGTCACCCAGACCGAGACCAATGTCATGGGCTATAGAATCTATCGCAACAACATCAGAAACCTTGATTCAGCCTTGCTTTTAGACGCTTTGATCGAAGGCAGAAACAGCTCTCACACTCAGGTCTATACCTATATTGACAACGATGTCTTGACGCCGGGCAATCACTACTATTGGCTGGAATGCATAGACTATGACGGCACAGCGCAGTATTATGGCCCCGTGACGGTGAACATCAGCGGCGATTCGGAATCTCACAACCAAGCACCCATCGTTGCCGGCATCAACCACACCTATCCTAATCCCTTCAACCCCGTTGTCCACATAGCTTATGGCGTGCCCGAAGCGAGCACCGTGAAGATGAATATCTATAACGTTAAAGGTCAATACGTCTCTGAAATCATGAACGAATATAAGAACATCGGCGCACACACCTTCACTTGGACGGGTAAGGACGCTTATGGCAGACAGCTTCCCAGCGGACTTTATTTTCTCAGGATGGAGATGAATAATAAGACTTGGGTCAAAAAGATCACCATGAGCAAATAGGCAAGACTCAGCTGGAGGTTATCAAATCGGTAGCTATAGACTGCACATTAGGCGCAGACATAACAAAATCGGCAAGCCTTTGCAAGGCTTTGCGAAGCTGTATCTCACAGACTATTCTGCAGATTAGTTTGTAGATACAGCTTCTCTTATGGCTTCCTTTTTTACGATTTGCCTTGTTAATTTCACATTTTTACACAACTATACACTTATAAAAGAACTATAGGTTTTCAATCCTGAAATCAAAACCTTCTACTTTCTATAGGGGGACAAAATCGAAAAACGGTGACAAAATGAGCAACAAAATTATTGCTCACTCTCGTAAGTGACTGATAAATGAAGCCTGAAATAATATTGAAAAAGATATTAAGCATAACCATGTTATGTAAACCTGAGAATAATTTGGCTTAAAATGTTATGCAAAAAACAGGATCTTTGAGCGAAATTATTAAATCAAAATATTCGATTTGTTGAAACTTGACGTATGAAAATGAAATTGTTTTCACAGGTAGTAAAATTTGCGCTTAATAATTGGGAAACGAGCTCTTATTTTTAACGAAGCCAGCCAAGCACTCCTATAAAAATCCCCAATTATAGCAGGTTTTAGCCTAAAGTGATATTTTGTTTGACCTTGTTAAAGATTCGCATTGACAAAATATACGCCTGAAATTTATTGCAACGTCGGCTGTGCTTCTTCATTAAAATGTTGTTAAAGGAAGTGGCCTTGAAAACAATATATAAGTTGTTCAGGTTTTTACTAAGCCTGAGAAAATAATTAAGTATGATTTTTAAACAAAGGTATATGTTATGAAAAACAATGTAACTAACAACGTGAAAACATTTTGCGAGCTGAAGGCTTGCAGACTCGGCAGGGAGATTTAAGATGAATAAGAGAATTGTATTATTGATTGTGTTACTCGTTTTGGGGGTGACGGCGGGGTATGCAGTTAAAAACGGGGACTACCGTTCTCGTCAAACTGGCTTATGGAAAGACAAAAGCACATGGCAAAGGCGAACTGCCAGTGCATGGTATGATTTATCGCTTAATGATCCGCCGGTAACCAGTGACGGTGTAGTGACGATTAGAAGCCCTCATGTGGTGACAATCACAGAGAGCATTGTTATAGACGAGGTTATTATTGAACTTGGTGCAACTCTAAATATTGCTTCCACTGTCACTGTGCAAGATGGTCCCGGTTCCGACATAACCAATAACGGTACCCTGAACATATATGGAACGCTAACATCATATCAACAGCAGCACTCCGGCAACAAGTCCTATAAAATGATCAATGGTCCAACCGGTGTGGTCAATATTGAAGGAGGCTATTCCTTCCTTCACGCTTTTGAAAATCAGGGTGTGCTCAATTTAGGAGATAGTCAATTGACTGGCCAAGTAACTAATAAGGGCACTATCAAAAGCGATAGAGTTGATATTATGTACGGTGCAGGAACGCTGGAACATGAGACCGGCTCTACAGTTGAGTTTACTTCAGTCGTTACTATCCCGGAAGGGGAGAATTATCAAAATCTTAATCTTAGTGCTCCGGGAATATACTATCTTGAAGGGGATGTTGCAGTAAACGGAACTATAAACTTGGGACCAAATACATATTTACATACAAATGGACATATTCTGTCTGATGGAGCGCAAGGAGTACACACTGGCGATCACATCATATATAACTCAATTGTCACTTTAACTACGAGCACTCCTGCAGTTGCTGTCGCATATATGTCGCAATCTGCTACAAAGCATCCTATCTATAAGTTCGCTCTGAACAGAGATAGCATGCCGGGAGAAGTGAATATTTCAGGCTTAACATTCACAACTACAGGCTCCGTGAACGCCGATGATATTATATATCTTCAACTTTGGGGTGGAGCAATTGATAATATCAACGCCACAGGTGCTTCACCTATTGCGACAGCATCAAGTAGTTGGGGTAATAACAGCGGCAGTCATAGATTCACTTTTGACCCTTATGCATTAAATGCAAGCAGTGTTCGCTATTTTTGGATAACAGCGGATGTTGAAGCCGAAGCTATTAAGGATAGAACAATCACTGTTAATGCATTAAACCAAAGCAATTTTACGATATCAGACACTGCTACCTTAATTGGGGTATATGAGGGTGTGCATAACGGCGGTTTGCAAACCATCTCAACCATTAATACTGTGCTTTCGAGCTTAAATCAAGTGCCGGCGCAAGGCATATCAACAAGCTCGAAGAAGAACCCTGTTTATCACTTTCAATTGCTATCCAGCGGTGATAACGCTTTAACGGGGCTTTCTTTTACCGGCACCGGCATAACTAATACAAACTTCAGCAAGTTCGAGCTCTATGCCTCAACGACAGATAATCTTGCCATTGTGACAGATCCTATTTCAACTTTTCAAGTCTCTGAAGCTATCCCAGGAACCTTTAGTTTTACTGACTTCAACTATAAATTATTAAGCAGACAAAAATACTATTTTTGGATCACAGTAGATGTTAATGTTGGAGCTAATGTCGATAATTCAATTACCATCAATGCTCTTACGATAGACAACATTTTTCTTACAGGAGACAAATCCGGTTCTGCGACCATTGGCGGCACTCAGACAATCGTTGACCCGGGAACCACTTTGTCAAGTGATAACCCTGCAATTCCACCTGCCACCATTTCTCGCGGGAGCAATAAAAACCCGATTTATGCTTTCAATCTCACATCTTCTGGTTCAAACACATTTAAAACAGTCACATTCAAGCCAAACGGGGATAATCTTGCCGCCAATGTATCCAAGTATCAGCTCTATAGCTCCACTTCAAACTTTTTTGGCAGCGCAACCCAGGTGGGAAGCGATATTACAACAATAACTGCATCCGGCGAAACTGTAAGCTTCTCAGGTTTGAATCATACTCTTACCGATGGCATAACCCGTTACTATTGGATCACAGCAGATATCAAAGCAGATGCCACTGTGAATAATGCAATCACTGTAACTGCTCTTGCCGCTACTGACATTATCATGGAAATAGGAACGAATCCAGACTCTGATACCGCTCATGCCGGAGGAACGCAGAGCATAGGCTATCCATTACTCGAAGTAAGAACACACAATCCTGCAATTCCTGCCGGCACCGTCAATGTGGGTAGTCCAAGAAACCCGATATATCGTTTTACTGTAGTCCGTGATGATGCCATAGGCACCGTGAAAATCAGTACTCTAACATTTCAGACAAGTGGGACCTACAACGCTAATAATCTAGAAAGATTTAGGTTAGGCAGGTCAGCGGTAGATAATTGTACCACAGCAAATCCTGTGGATCAGGTTGGGATTACAAGCGACTTAGGTCCTGGAACGCATACATTTACCTTTAACCCACCTTTAGAATTTACTCAAAATAGTACTAGCTTCTTCTGGATATCTGCTGTTACAGAGCAAGCTATTGAACCAGGCTCAGGGAATAACATACAAATTTCAGCCTTGAATGATGCAAGCTTTGGTGTGACAGACAATGAGGGCAGAGTGAAGGTTTCAGCTCATGCCGGCGCGGTTCAAACAATAGGAGATGTTAAAGTGTATCTTGAGCCCAACAGTGGAGTTTTAGAGGTTTCACCATTTGCCTCAGGGCAAAAAAAGCGCGCCATTCAAAGCTTTACCTTGAATAGCTGTGGCAACGTAACTGTTGATGAAATAAGATTTAACACTACTGGAACATATTCTTATACCGATATCTCCCGCTTTCAGCTTTGGACAGGGATAGAAAACGATCTTTCATCAGCGGCGCAGATAAGTACAGATATCAGCACCGGATTGGGAGTGGGCACCCATGAATTCAAAGATATTGGTTTAGCTTTATCTCCGGGTCAAATTCACTATTTATGGATTACTGCCGATGCCAGCAGTTCTCCCGCCAGCTCTAAGACGATCAATATATCAGCACTGAGTGCAAGCGATATAACTCCGTCTTTTGCAACCCCTACCGGTTATTCTGATATCGGGGCTGAGCAAACCTTTAGTAATACTTGTGATTGGACTCATGCCCAATCACAGACGATTAACTCTATAGCAAATGCCGGCAGCGGCTATCAGGTGAAAGTGGTCGTGCATAGTGGTGATGGTAGTGACAATGGTAACGGCGAGAATGTATATGTAGGCAACAACAGCCGCGGAGACTTCGGCGACATCCGTTTCTTTGAAGGCGATTTGCCGCTGAGCTATTGGATGGAATCCTGTGATTATGGCTCAAAAGCCACTTTTTGGGTAAAGCTAAATAGCAACCTCTCATTCAGCTTCGTTAATCTTACTATGCGCTATGGCAATAAAGGTGCAACAACCACCTCTGACGGAAATGCTACTTTCGAATTCTTCGATGATTTCAATCGCACCGACAACAGTCTTGATAAATGGAATAAGCATAAAACAATGGACAAAAGCACCATCGATATACCCAAAGGCTTAAATCATGTTCGATTAGGTGATTGTGGCACCAGCGGGGACTACGGTCATGTGGTGTTAGGCTCAGATAAGACATACAACAACTTCACCAATGGCGCAATTGAATTTAGATATCGCGTTTGTGTTGACGCCATTGCGGAAATTGGTTTTAGAGGAACATTTGGGAATCCCGGCTTAGGTTATAAAGGACGTAGTGATGCGAGAGTCAATACTGAAACTCAAAACGGGGGACAATCCTTTCTCTCGCCTCCATACTATGGTTGGGAGCATCTAAGCGATTCAATGGACTCTTTTTCAAATCAGCCAATCCCACATACATGGTATGTTGGCACTATCACCGCTTTTAATAATGAGTTATCGTTTTATCGTGATGATCATGGTAATATTAAGTTAGCTGGCTCCCATCAGGCAAATTATCATGGAGCCGGTGAAATCTCTTTGCAGAATCATTATGGTAATAAAGCTGATTTTGACTGGGTTTTTGTGCGCAAATTTGCAAATGTAGAACCTACTCGTGGAGCATGGAAAAGCTCACCCATGGCAAAAGAAGCTACGGCAATTAACTATAATGGCTTTACCGCTCGCTGGTATCCCTGCCCCAACTCCGTGAAATACTATTTCGATGTCTTACAAGCTGATGGCAATACCTATGTTTCGAAATATTGGGAAAATCGTGAAGTCACCACAAACATAATCCGTGTTGAAGGTTTGACAGCTAACACAATCTATAGATATCGTGTAAGATCTGAATGTAGCAATGGAATTGTTTCCCCAAATTCAAATCTAATCACGGCAATCACGGGACCTGCAACCCCCGGCTATGGCACAACAACCATAATCGGCAACGCTGAAGCTACCACAGTATATATCCCACTTGCCGCGGGGTTCAATAGTGAAAACAGCAATGTGGTGATAACTCCCGCAGAATCAGTAATCGACGAAGATGTCGTCGTAGTAGTCACCTATCTCCCTGACGGCTACGAGGATACTTGGCCCAACGCTCGTCTCTTGGCAAGCATCAGCTCGACTAATCCAAATGCCTTAAACGGAGCATATAACATCCCTCATGAAGGGATCACCATGCCTCAATCTGCCGCATACCGCTATGCAGGTGGTGATTGGCATTATTTAGATAGTGAATATGCGAGCTTTAATGATACTTACACAGTTATCACAATCAGCGGCATCACCGGCGGCAGAGCAAGTGGTGCTTTAGAGATTGTCATGGACGACGGCTCCGGCACCCTCCCCGTAGAGCTCTCCTCCTTCACCGCCAGACTCAACCCCTATGGCAAGGTCAAAATCGAATGGGTCACCCAAACCGAGACCAACGCCATGGGCTATAGAATCTATCGAAACAACGTCAAAGACCTCGATTCAGCCTTGCTTTTAGACGGACTCATCGAAGGCAGAAACACTTCCCACACTCAGGTTTATACCTATATCGACAACGATATCTTAGAGCCGGGGAACAACTATTATTGGCTGGAATGCGTGGACTATGACGGCACAGCGCAGTATTATGGTCCCATGACAGTGACCATCAACGGCGATTCTGACACCAATAACCAGATCCCGATCGTTGCCGGCATCAACCACACCTATCCCAATCCTTTCAATCCGGATGTTCACATCACTTTCGGCGTCCCCGAGGATACTACCGTTAAGCTGATGATCTACAACATCAAGGGCCAATTCGTCTCAGAAATCCTCAGCGAGAATTTCAAGAGAGGCACCCACACCTTCACTTGGACAGGCAGAGACGCCCGAGGCAGACAGCTTTCCAGCGGACTCTATTTCCTCAGGATGGAGATGGATAAAAAGACTTGGATCAAGAAAATCGTAATGAGCAAGTAAAACAAGAACTTAGCAAGACAATAAAAAACCGGCAGCCTCAAAACTGCCGGTTTAATTATTAAGGGATAAATCCAATCGGCCGATCAGATATCCGCTGCATCCACAAAGACTTCAGAGATCGTGGGATGAGCATGAATCGCTCTGGAAAGATCCTTCATGTTCCCATTCATATTGATGAGCACGCCGATCTCACTGATAATATCCGTAGCATTTGAAGCAACGATCTGCGCGCCCAATATATCGTCATAGACAGGATCATAAATGATGCGCACAAATCCCTCAGCCAAGCCTTGAGCCAGCGCTTTTGCATTTGATGTGAGCGGATATTTACGAGTTTTATAATCATGTCCCGTTGCGATTGCCTCTTGCTCTGTCATGCCGATTTGAGCGATCTCAGGATAGGTATAAAGGTTTATGGGATAGTCGGTTTCCTTTACCGGCAACGGCACTCCGAGCATGGCCTCCACTGCCTCCAAACCTTGCGCCGAAGCCATGTGTGCAAAATGCCCCTTGCCATTCACATCACCCGCGGCAAAGATATTGGGAATGCTGGTTCTATTCACTCGATCCACCTTGATAAAGCCGTTTTCCATCTCCAGTTTAATATCCATTGGCGGGATATTCGGAACGCGCATGTTTACGTTGATCACTTCATCAAAGGGATATTCTTTTCCTTCATAGATGACTTTATCTTCCAAGACTTCTGCCTTGTCTTCGGGGATTATAGGCACACCGAGGTGTCTGAACTTTTGAATGATAAAATTATCCAATTCACGATCCAATTCGGGAATCAAAGGCAGAGATGTGGCAAGAATGATGGGTTTTTTATCTATCATCGCAAAGAATTGGGCGATTTCCACCAAAGGCGAACCACAGCCATGAATCAACGGATTCTCCGGCACGATTGTTTCAAGGGTATGATGTTCCACTTCGATAACGCTCGAGAAATCTTGTATATCAGGATGGCGCGAGCCAGTTGCGATCAGGATATATTTCGTATCGAAAAGCTTATCTCCTGCCTGCACCTTTGTTTCGCTAATGATCTTAGCTTCAGCGTTTAAAAAATCAACTTTATATTTCTTGAAGAGATAATCAATGCCGTTTTTGAGCTTTCCAACAATGTCATGCTGTCGTTGAACCACTTTACTCCAATCAAGTTCAATCTTTTCCGGATCAAAACCGGTGATGCCCATTTCCATTGAGTTTTTCACTTCATGATAGCGGCGTGCACTTTCAATATTGATATTCGTGGGAACGCAGCCCCAATTTAGGCACATTCCACCGAGCTTCTTTTTTTCGATCACCAAGGTCTTCAAACCTTTTTGTGATGCTTTGATTGCTGCAATATATCCTGCAGGTCCGCTTCCAATTACGATAAGATCATACATTTTATACCTCACTACTAATTTATGTTTTTTTGATTCATTTCTGACCGCTTCTAAACGATATCTTAGTCAAATATTGTTCATTTTGCAAGCGATATTTGCGTCATACACGATAATAAAACCTTTTCATAGCTTAGAATCATCCTTTTTCAAAGTTAAAAAATAGGGGAGTCGCTATTGACTCCCCCGTGAATATTGTAGTTTTACATATTGTTTTCTTCTGCGATCATGGGGCTGAGATAGAAAATCTTTTCATTTTCAAAATCATGCCACATGTCATAGAGTTTAATATATTCATCGCTAACACTTTGCAGTGATTGCGGCACAAACATATTCATCAGCTTATCCGAAGTGATGGTGACGTTCATACCTTTGCTCGAGCTCGTTGCGTCCACCAGGCGAATTTTGCCCTTGATTCCGGCAACTTCGCGCATTTGAGCGATTGCCTCTTCCATTCCGCCAAGTGCGTCCACGAGCCCTATTTCCAAGCCTTGTGCGCCCGTCCAGACGCGTCCCTGAGCGATCTCATGCACCTCATCTTTGCTCATGCCGCGTCCATCTGCAACGATTCCAATGAATTCGTCATAGGTGTGTTCAATCATATCTTCCATGATGCGTTTTTCGCTGTCTCTCCAAGGGCGATTCATCGCGCCGAGATCGGAGTGTTCACCCCTTTTCACGACATCCCAATTAATTTTGATCTTATTAAAAAGCTCGCTGGCATTAAAGGCGAGTCCGATCACGCCGATGGAGCCCGTGAGGGTGCTGCCGTCTGCAACGATCTTATCTGCATTTGCCGCAATATAATAGCCGCCACTGGCTGCGGTTCCTGCCATGGAGACTACGATGGGGAGCTTGTTTTCGGTTTTGGCGAGCTCCAGTTCTCTGAGGATGATATCCGAGGCCTGTGCGCTGCCGCCGCCGCTATCCACGCGCAAGATAATTCCTTTATATTTAGGGTCTTTACGAGCCTTGCGGATGAGCTCAACAGTGCTTTGATGAGCGATTTTCTGTCCGGCTCTGCCTTTGCCCATCACGATGTTTCCACTGGCATAGATCACAGCGATGAGACTCTCTTTGGGTTTTGTCCATTCATAATTGTGATAAGTCGCCATTTCTTTGATTTCTTTGGAGAAGGAGAAGTCTTTCTTCAGCTCTTTACTGAGTTGGTCTTGATAGATGAGTCCATCCACCAATCCGGCGTCCAAAGCTGTTTGTGCGATCACATAGGGACCCTCATCCACGAGGGTAGCGATGGGCTTACTCAGCTTGTCGCCGCGCCCGGTTGCGATTGTTTCAAGCATTTGTTCATAGATGCTATCCAACAGCGATTCATAGACTTCGCGCTCGGCTTCGGTCATATTGCTTTCGCTGAACATATTGCCGGCATTTTTATATTTGTGACTGCGGAGGTTGATGGGTTCTACTCCGATTGCGTCCAAGAGATCACGCAAATAGGGGCTGGAAATAGCAAAGCCGCGCAAGTCCAAGCTTCCCGTGGGATTCAGATAAATCTTATCCGCAACCGATGCAGCGAAGATATAGCCGCCGTTGGAGATATTGTCATAATATGCCGTCACTGCTTTGCCGCTTTCCTTGAAATCATTAAAGGCATCAATGATCTCCTGCATCAGTCCAAAAGATGCGCCAAATGAAGGATTAATCAAGAGAATACCTTCAACGCCGGGATCATTTTTGGCTTTGTTTAGCTCGGCTTTGATATCCTCAATGGAGCTTACATTTTTGTCGAAAATGTTAAATGGACCAAGCTCATATTTGGGAGCGCGATAGGTGACCACCGTGCCTTTTGCCGGCATCTTATACCAGCTTTTCGGGCTGATTCCCAAGAGGGGCTTATATGAGCGAGATGATAGATGCGCATAGAGATAGCCGTAGTTGTCGTTATCCGCCATGCGTGCCAGCGCACCCGTCTGAACCTTGCCAAAAGCCAGTCCGAAGGAGAGTAGCGCAGATTTCTTGTCAAAGTTATAGGTCCCGCCGATCTTGAGCCCGTCAAGCACCTGCGTATTTACTCCCACAAGCAGGTTATTTATGCCATATTCATTTTTATTATCCTTGCAATAATCAAGGTCAGCACTGAGCTCCAGCCTGTGATTTGCGATTTTGTCGGTGAAGGCAAAAGGACGCACAGCGATGCCGCCATGATAGCTGGGAGCCTCGTGCATGGGATTGTCCAAAGTAAACGCCACCGAAGTGCTGTTATGCGGGCGATAGGTGAGAGCGGAGCGGAAAGTTCCATCTTTTGGGCTGCCTTGAGCAAAGCGGTAGTTCGTTCCCAAATAAAGATTTGGCAGGATGTGGGCGTCAAAAGCTTCTGAACCCAAGCCAAAAAGATGATAGTTCTGTGAATTTTGCCGCTCAAAAACATAGCTTAAGCCGGCTGAATTGAGCATCAACCAATACTGTTTTTGGAATTTCTGATCGTCTAAATGGTGAACCATGCTGATCCCTTCCCCGATCGGCGTGCCCAAAAGAGATGGGTTTGCATAGGGGATGAAGAGGTTGTCGATTGCGGCGACGGGGAAATCTTGCTCGCCCAAAGAAGATTGAGCAAACGCGAGTCCAATGCCGAAAACGAGCAGAGAGATCATCAAAATGATTTGTCTGTTGCGCATAATAGTCTCCTACTATTGTTTTATTTCACTCCCGTTGAATTTACAAGGATGTTTTTTTCGCAAAAACTGTCAATCAAATAAATCTGAATCGGAGAAATTAAGGGAAATATTAGACGGAATTTCGAGATATTTTGCTCTTGAAATTGCTCATTTTTTGCCTTTTTTCCCCTGCTTCCTTAGAGGGTTCTGGTCATGATATGGTCATGATGTGGTCATGGGCATGAGCATATCATAAGCGCACGCTGAGCTGAACCCAATAGGTGAGATGCAGGTGCAGCGTGGCTTTGAAGTGATTTTGTGTGGGCTATTTTACAAAGGAAATAGCTGATGCGTCAAAAATGACAAAAATATGGGATTTTGTTTGCAGAAAAAAGTGCATTTTAATCTCGTGAAAAAACTGCGGCATCGATCTCTTTTCTCTGAAACATGTGCTGTACCGTCCAGAAACTTTCACCATCGCAATATGGGATTTCCTTTTCATCGGCGAGCTCGGATAGTCTCGACATTTTTTCTCCCGAAATAGCGAGGTCAATCAGCGCAGAAAACTCAGGCAACACGGAAAGATCGTCTTCTTCATTGAGCCTGAGCGGGGTGGTGTTGATCAGCAGGTCGCAGTGCTTCAAATCCTCTGCGGGCAGCTTCAGCGCCGCACTGAGCTCATTTAGCTTCTCTTTGTTTCTCGCGCTCAAAAATAGTTTGGCATAGCCCAATCGCTTGAGTTGGGCGGCAAAGGCATAGGCACAATCCCCGCTGCCATAGAGCTGAATCGTGGCATCTTTAGCGATTCCCATATCCTCAAGAAGCCGGTTTAAAGCGATTATATCCGTGTTTGTGCTGCTCACAAAACTCTTGAAGCCTTCATGATAGCTGTTGTTAAGAGTCTTCTCGTCCCAAAATGCAACGGTGTTGACGCTATGGCGATGGCTCTTCAGATATTTCGCCATCTCGTGCTTGAAGGGGGAGGTGATGGCGAGACCAAAGACATTGTAGCGCGGCTTTCGGCTCTGTAGCCAATTGATTATTTCATGCAGTTCGGCGATGTCCCTGATGGGGGCGGGGAGGTAGGAATAGCGCTCCTCCTTGGGCGGAAGCATGCTTATGTGTTCTTCGCTGAGCCCGATATTCAGATCAATCTTATCCGATAGATATTCAGTGATATAAAAATCGTTGCCCCAAGTGATGCTACCGGATTTGCTCAGATCGCCGCCCCCGATGAGCAGCACGAGGTTGTGGGTATTGCAGGTTTGCATGATTTTATGGATGTCCTCAACCTTTGGTTGGCTCTCGACAACCGGCACAAATATGGAAAAATATGCCGCTATGGAGTTAAATTCGTAGTAGAGCATGCGTTGAAAATATGCCCACTTGCCTAAGGCGTTGAAGATGTATTTACGATGGGGGCGTTTTGCGATTAGCTCTGCTGTGCTTAGCATCTCGGAAAAACTGGCGGGCTTAAAGATTAGTTTGTAATAACTTGCCTCGATGGGGCTGTCCAAAAAGCTGATAAAAAGCTCTTCGTCAAAGTCTGTGAAATGTGCCGAAAGAATGAGCCGCTCTGGGGGGATTTCGCGATCATGCTTGGCGTAGTCATTATAATCGAGATCGATAAGTGCTTTTGTGGCAAGCATTTTGTCGAGCACTTGGCTCTCGGGATCCTCTTTTCTATAGGTCAGGATGTTGTGATTGGTAAAATTTTGCCATTTAACCTCGTCCAAATTATCGCTGAGATCAAGACGGAATTCAATTTTAATCAGTTCGTTGCCTGTGTTTGTGTAATGATCTTTGTAGATGGTGGATATAATGATATTCATGATGAGCAGATCCTTAAAGTTAATTTTATTAGTTCTTTAGTGAGTTCGGGATCGAGTTCATACTCTTTTGCGATCTCTTGTGCGCGGCTGATGATCTCGTATTCTCTTGCCTCGTCCTTGATGGGGAGGCTGTTTTCGCGCTTAAATTCTCTTACTTGCCCTACGACCTTCTTGCGGCGATAAAGTAGCAGGATTAGCTCCTCATCCAGCTTGTCGAGGATTTCGCGATAGCCGGCGAGGTCTTGCTTGCGGCTGTCTATGAGTTTTTGCGCTTGGATGGCGTCGGCTAAAGTGAGCTTGAGCATGGCGTCAACCACGGGGATGATGCGCGGGATGTGGCAGATGTCGTGCCTGCCTTTTAGTTCTATCTCCACGATCTCGCCGTTTTTATTTAGCACCGCTTGCTTTTTGCCGATGGAAGAGATGGGGCGGATGTAGAGCTCGAAATAGATGTCCTGTCCGGTGCTGACGCCGCCTAAAATGCCGCCATGGTGGTTTGTTTGGGATCCGTCTGCCAAAAATCTGTCGTTCACTTCGCTGCCGCGTGCTGTTGCCAGCCTTATTCCATCTCCGAAAAGGATGCCGCGCACGCTGCCGATAGAGAGCATGGCTTTGGCAATATTTGCGGAAAGCTTTTCATAGATGGGATCGCCTAAGCCGGGTGGGACGCCGGTGATTCGGACTCCTAAGACTCCGCCCACGCTGTCTTTATCTTCTTTTATCCTATCCAAATAGTCTATGAGGCGGGGATAGCTTTCCTCGTCCGTCCAATGATGCGGATTCTCTGCGGTTGCGCCTTTCTGCGGATTCTCAAGTTCGCCGATGGAAAGGGTTGTGACAGTAATCTTTATCTCGCCAAGTATGCTTTCATTGAGTTTTGAGGCGATGATGCGCGCCAAGGTTTCGCGTCCGGAGGAGCGTCCGCCGCCGCGATAGTCATGGATGAGATATTTATTGAACCACGAAAAGTCGGCGTGTCCGGGACGGAAGATGTCTTTAATTGCTTCATAATCAGCACTTTTGTGGTCGGTGTTTCGCACGATGATACAAAGCGGCATGCCCGTGGTTTTGCCTTCAAAAACTCCGCTGAGAATCTCGATTTCATCGGCTTCATCGCGCGGGGTGGTGTGATTGCTCTTATATTTTCGTTTGTTTAGGGCTTGTTTTATTTCCTCAAAGGGGAAGTCGAGATTGGGGATGGGGCTATCGATCAAGAGCCCGATGGCAGCAGCGTGTGATTCACCGAAACTGCTGATGCCAAATATCTTAGAAAGTTGATTTGAGCGCATTATCGTAGATGATTATTTCGCTATGATATTCCTCTGCAAGTTCTTCAAGATGGCGGCTTAGGTAATATTCTTTTTCAACCTTGATGAGCTCGGATGCCAGGCTTTCTTTGATCTCTTCAAAGGGGATGCAAGTGCTGCACTTTTTGTCTGTTAAGAGCAAGATGTGATAGCCTTCGGGGCTGGCAAGCGGCTGGCTTATCTCGTTCAAAGAGAGGGTGAAAGCCACTTCCTCGATCTCTTTGAAGAGCTGACCTCGGGCAAAAAAGCCGAGATCGCCGCAACAATCGCCGGAGGGGCAATGGCTGCAATTTTCACAGAGCTTGAAGAAATCTTCGGGGCTGTTTATCTGCGAATGTATCTGCTTGATGCGGGCTTCGGCGTCTTCACCGCGGATGAAGATGTGGGAACAGCGCACCATCTCTTCGCTGCAAAAGTGCTGGGGGTTTTCATCATAGAATTCGAGGAGCTTTTCGTCTGAGATATGAGACTCGTGGGGGAA
>Ga0172382_10003552_pt1 | contig 24605 bp, 22 predicted proteins | sample Leawel138RmetaG_FD_122245 | JGI IMG/M metagenome (GOLD analysis project Ga0172382, IMG submission 122245) | Leachate microbial communities from a municipal landfill in Southern Ontario, Canada - Leachate well 138R metaG | ecosystem: Engineered > Solid waste > Landfill > Unclassified | place...
AGACCATCGAACATCGGCGCTTGCTGCACCGCAAGCTCGCCGCTTAATATCAACCCCACGACGAGGCCCGCACTCCGCTAATTTACGCCGCGAGTTGTGCCAAATGTTCTGACGACGGACAACTCGTTGTCCGGCATACATTAACGACGGTCGAGGACATGTCTCCTTCGGCTAGGTTGCCAACGCCGTTCGTCGCCGATGAGCGCAAGTCGTCAACGCGTTGTTACTTTCAAGACTATCTGACCAACGATGGGAGAAAACTGAATTATTTTCTGAAGGGACATGATTGAAAATCATGGACAGTCCGGACCCGGATCGTCCTGCTGCCGAAAACTCCGCAGGGTTTAAAGGTCTGTCACTGGGGCTCTTCTCGCTTGTTGCAAACCGCAGACCGGTTTCAGGACACGGCATATGAATATCGTTCATGTGTCGGATGACAATATTGCATTTGTACCGAGTCATTCAAGCTGGGACGCTTGCGGTCCTAAATCGTCACGAGACGCTTCCGCTCAATGGAGGGACGCCGACTGTGGCGCAAATGTGTTGCCAGCTCCAAAAAATGGGAGGGATGCTGTGGCTTCCTTGTTCTTACGTTCATGCAGCCGTGTACTTGTAGCTTTTGCGCTCGCAGCCTTGATTGCTTCGACCGCGCAGGCGGAGCAGAAGGTTCTCCGCGTAGCGATGCACAATGCGATCCGAATCCTTGATCCCCATGTGAGCACCTTCTTCATCACGCGCGACTTCGGATACATGATTTACGACACGCTTTTCGCGCTGGACGAAGAGCTCAACGTCCAACCGCAGATGGTCAACACTTGGGAGGTGAGCGAGGACCAGCTTACCTACACGTTCCACCTCCGGGACGGCCTGAAGTTTCACGACGGCGCGCCGGTCACGTCGGAGGACGTGATAGCATCGCTTCGGCGCTGGTCTTCTGTTGATGCGATGGGACAGAACCTCGCATCCGTTACCGCCGAGATGAAAGTCGTTGACGAAAGAACGTTCCGGATCATCCTTAACGAACCCTATGGCTTGGTCCTGGATTCCCTTGGCAAGGCGGGAGCAAATGTCCCATTCATCATGCCCAAGCGGGTGGCCGAGACACCCGCTTCGCAACAGATCACTGAAACTGTCGGCTCCGGGCCCTTCCGGTTCGTCGCAGAAGAATTCCAGCCGGGGGTGAAGGCGGTCTTCGAGAAGAACAGTGACTATGTTCCCCGGGACGAGCCGGCCAGCGGCCTGGCCGGCGGGAAGGTGGTAAACATCGACCGCGTCGAATGGGTCGTGTTCGGCGATGCCCAGACGATCGCAAACGCTCTCATGGCGGGCGAGATCGACGTGTGGGAGACACCGTCCTATGATCACCTGCCGATGCTGCTTGCCTCCGGCGACATCGAGGTCACCGTGCGTGCTCCATTGGGCAATAACAACCTGTTGCGATTGAACTGGCTCCAGCCTCCTCTCGACAACGTCAAGATTCGCCAGGCCATCTTGCACGCGATGGACGTGGAGGAGTTTCTTGCCTCTCAGGTTGGAGACCCCGAATATTACGGTGTTTGCGGCGCGATTTTTGGCTGCGGAACTCCTCTCGCCAGCGATGAGGGCGCGGTACAGGTGACTGGGCCCCACATCGAGCGTGCCAAGGAACTTCTGCAAGAGGGAGGCTATCAGGGCGAGCCGATCATCGTGCTGATGGCTACGACATCCGTGATGATGAGGCCGCTGGGACCTGTGGCAGCCGAGGCACTGCGCAGGATCGGCATGAATGTCGATCTCCAGACCATGGACTTCACCACCGTCATTCAACGCAGTCTCAATCAGGGCCCGATCAGCGAAGGAGGCTGGCACATATTCCAGACCGCGCAGTCCGCAATCGATCTGATGAGCCCGGTGGGCAATAGTTGGGTTCGCGGCGACGGCAAGCAGCCAGGATGGCCCAAGGACGAGGTGATAGAAAAGCTCCGCGACGAGTATGCGCGCTCGTCGGATCGCGAGCGTCAGAAGGAACTGGCTAAGGAGATTCAGAAGCGTGCATATGATCTGGTATTCTTCATACCCAACGGCCAGTACATTACGCCGCCTGCGCATAAAAGTTTCGTTAAAAACTGGGTGATTTCCTCTCCGACGGTATTCTGGAATCTCGATATCGTCCAGGATTAATGAACGTAATGTTGAGGCTCATTCTTGGAAGAATTGTCACCACCCTTCCCGTCATAGGGGTGGTGGCAATCACGATATTTCTGCTACTTCGTCTCAGTCCGGGAGACCCCGCTGCAGTGATCGCGGGAGACGGAGCAAGCCCCGAAACTATAGCCGCAATCAGGATCGACCTCGGCCTGGATCAGCCGCTGCTGGTCCAGTTTGGAACCTGGATCGGCCAGTTGCTGTCTGGTGATCTCGGTACGTCCGTGTTCTCTCACCAACCGGTGCAGAAACTGATCGCGCAACGGGTCGGGCCAACTGTATCGTTGGCATTGATGACCCTGATTTTCTCGATCCTCGTAGCCGTGCCCGCTGGCGTTCTGGCTGCTGCGCGTCACGGGACCTGGATAGACCGTGCGATCATGGCTATGTCGGTGGCCGGCTTCTCTATTCCAGTATTTGTGGTTGGATATCTCCTAATTTACTTTCTGTCGATAAAATTGGGCCTCTTTCCTGTACAGGGCTATGTGGCGATCTCCGATGATATATTTGGATTCATCAGGCATATAACGCTCCCCATGCTTGCGCTCGGGCTCATATATATCGCCCTGTTCGCAAGGATCACACGATCGACGATGCTTGAGGTGTTGAATGAGGACTTCATTCGCACGGCGCGCGCCAAGGGGCTGACGCGAACCAGGATCCTGGTTTTCCATGCGCTTCGCAACGCCGCCGTTCCGATCATTTCGGTCATCGGACTCGGGTTCGCCTCAATGGTGGGCGGCGTCGTCGTCACTGAGACGGTCTTCAACATTCCCGGCATCGGTCGCCTTGTCGTGGATGCCGTTCTTGCGAGGGATTATCCGGTAATCCAGGGAATTATATTGGTGCTTGCCGTAGTATACGTGGCAATCAATCTTGCCATAGACATCCTGTACATGCTCGTGGATCCGAGGATACGCTACTGATGCGGGGCCTTCTTCAACATGCGGTTTTTCGCAACCCTTCGGTCCTCATCGGCGGCACGCTTCTTCTTATCCTGCTGGCGATCGCCGTCGCTGCGCCGCTTCTTTCAGACGTCGATCCACGCCAGATTGCGCCGCGCCTGAGGTTGCAGCCGCCGTCGGAGGAATTTCTGATGGGAACGGATATGTACGGCAGGGATGTGTGGACACGCATCCTGTACGGAAGTCGAATTTCGCTTATTGTAGGCGCATCGGTTGCGGTGCTTTCCCTCACCTTCGGTATGTTCATCGGTTTGCTCGCGGGCTATTTCCGCTGGCTAGACGGACCGATAATGCGTGCGATGGACGGATTGATGGCGATCCCAGGAGTGCTGCTTGCGATTGCCCTGGTTTCGCTCTCGGGAGCGTCCCTGTTGACCGTGATCGTCGCCATCACGATTCCCGCGATCCCCAGTGTCGCGCGTGTCGTACGCGGCGTCGTCCTGTCGGTTCGCGAGGAGCCGTTCGTGGAGGCCGCCATGGGGCTGGGTACGCCGCCGATCAAGATCTTGCTGCGGCACATAACACCAAACACCTTTGCGCCGCTGATCGTGCAGGGCACCTATATCTGCGCGGCGGCGGTACTGGGCGAAGCGGTTCTCAGCTTCCTCGGAGTGGGATTACCTGCGGAAATACCAACTTGGGGCAACATCATCGCTGACGGCCGTGCGGTGTTCGTGCGCGCGCCTTGGACGATCTTCTTCCCCGGAATTTTCCTCGGGGCAAGTATTCTCGCAATCAACATCTTGGGAGACGGGCTCCGGGATTCACTCGATCCGCGGATGAAAAAGCAGGTTTCGGACCGGCCATGACACGCATATCACAAACAGCAGGCAATCCCATGAATGCAGCTTCAGTCCTCAGCGTCAGCAGCCTTTCCGTTGCCCTTCCTACTAGCGGCGACAGGCTGAAGGCAGTCGACAACGTATCCCTAGATGTGCATGCGGGCGAGACTGTTTGCATTGTCGGCGAGTCCGGATCAGGCAAATCGGTTACGGCCTCCTCGATCATGGGATTGACCCCGCTGAACATAACCGGGGGGCGCATCCTGTTGCAGGGGGAGGACATCACGAACGCAAAGGAGGAGCGGCTGCGGCGCCTGCGCGGCTCCCGGATGTCGATGGTGTTTCAGGAGCCGATGACCGCGCTTAACCCCCTTCATCGCGTCGGCGACCAAGTAGCTGAATTGTTGCACGCGCATCCCGAGGCAATAAGCCAACGGCCCGGGAGGGTAGAAGAGATGGTGGAGCAGATGTTTGCGGACGTCCACCTTCCGAATCCGCGCGTGACAATGACACGATACCCACACCAGCTTTCCGGTGGCCAGCGTCAGCGCGTCATGATCGCGATGGCGCTTATCCTCGAGCCTGCGCTGCTCATTGCCGACGAGCCGACGACGGCACTGGATGTGACAACGCAAGCGCAGATCCTCAAATTGCTGCGGGAGATGCAGAGCAGGCGCGGCACCGGAGTTCTGTTCATCACACACGATTTCGGCGTGGTTTCGTCGATCGCCGACAGGGTGATCGTGATGAAACAGGGCGAGATTGTCGAGCAAGGCGGAGCAAAGGACGTGCTGACCAATCCCCGGCACCCTTACACGAAGATGCTGATCGAGGCGGTGCCCCGGCTGATGCCCAAGAAGGCTGAGGACACCGCTGAAGCAGTCGTCCTGAAGGTCGACAGGTTGACAAAGATCTACCCGTCATCGGGCGCGTCTGCCGAGCGCGAGGGCCATATTGCGGTCGACAGGATCAGCTTGACCCTGAGAAAGGGAAGGACACTGGGCATCGTAGGTGAATCCGGATCGGGAAAATCCACAGCGGCAAGATGCCTCTCCCGTCTGATCGACCCGACGGAAGGCGATATCGTCCTGGAGGGCACCAACATCGCGCGCCTGAGCGCGAGGCAGCTGCATCCATTTCGCCGTCGCATCCAGGTTATCTTTCAGGATCCCTATCGCTCTCTCAACCCAAGAAGACTTATCGGCGAATCGATCATCGAAGGCCCGCTGAACTTCGGTGTGAAGCGTACGGTGGCGCTGGACCTCGCGAGGCGCCTTCTCAAGACCGTCGGTATCGAACCTTCCGCGCTGGAACGATATCCGCATCAGTTCTCGGGAGGCCAGAGGCAGAGAATCGCGATCGCTCGCGCCTTGGCGATGGAACCGGAGATACTCGTGGCCGATGAAGCGGTTTCGGCCCTAGACGTGTCGGTGCAGGCGCAGGTTCTCACGCTGCTTGAGGAGATCCGCGACAGGATGCGGCTGGGCATCCTGTTCATCACGCATGACCTGCGGGTTGCTGCGCGGATGTGCGATCATATCGCTGTCATGCAGTCGGGGCGGATCGTGGAATTTGCTGAGTGTGCCGCCCTTTTTTCCGCCCCGAAGCACGAATATACGCGCCAGCTTCTTGATGCGGTACCTGGGAAAGATTGGCTTGAGATACAAGAAGGCTAGAGCCCTTCCGAACAGAAAGGTACACACACCTTTTCCGTTATTTTAGAGTCCCCGATAGGGGATCGGGAAACCCCACGCCTTTAGGCGGCTGGGATTGCGGCGGTTCCGGTGTAGATTGGCCGGATGGAAGCATACAAGCGCGGCAGCCACACGGTTTGGGACTGCAAATATCATCTGATCTGGGTAACGAAGTACCGCTACGCGGTGCTTGGTGGCGACGTCGGCAACCGCTGCCGTGAGTTGCTGCGAGAGACGGCGCGGGCGCACGAGATGATTGCGCATGCCGGATCGATCAACCGTGACCATGTGCATATGCTGGTGTCGGTTCCGCCGCGCCTGTCGGTGTCGCGCGCCGTGCAGCATCTGAAGGGGCGCAGTTCGCACAAGCTGCTGAGCGAGTTCGGGATATTGCGTAAGCGCTATTGGGGTCAGCATCTGTGGGCGAGGGGCTACTGGGTTGCTACGAGCGGCAACGTGACCGACGAGATGTGGGTTGAATACATCAAGAACCAGACGCCGCCGGAGCCCGACGACAACTTCAACGTCACCTGAATGGGCACCCAGTCCGCCACAGGCGGACAGATCCGGCTTTGAGCCGTAACTTGAAGCCACCGCCTTCAGGCGGTGGAGAATTCACATTTCCGAACCACAGGCTAAGAATGCCGATGCAAAGGCTTCGGAATCGAAGCGGCCGGCGGTTCCGATGACAATGATGCCAGCGTCGCCGTCATTGGCAGCCTCGAAGGTGCATTCTTGGAGCGACCATCGCGACCCGACGGCTTGCAGCAGGGCCGGATAAGGGTTTCTCGCGAGGTACAAAAATCCCTTGGCGCGAAGGAAACCGATGGGTGGGTTATCAAGAAGCTTGCCCAGGGCAGTGGGATCAAACGGATAGGAAAGACTGATCTTGTGGGTTGTGAACGCGCCCTCGGCCGAGAAGCCGCTTGCATTCCAGGATCGCGACTGCGGATTGACCGCGGGTTCGAGCAGCATGATAGGCGGAAGGCTGCCCTCCTCGGTGACTCGGACAATGCCGGTCGTCGGATAACGGTTCCGGAGATCCGTTTCGACTGCAAGCAGACGCTCGCGGTCTATCAGATCCGTCTTGCTCAGAACGAGGATGTCCGCAGCGCGCAACTGCCTCTCGACCAATCCGGCCACGTCAGGGTCTACCAGAAGCTCGAAGATCCTCTCGGCATCGGCAACAGTGAGGATTGCGTTAAGGGACAATCGCAAATCGACGGAAGTGATGCGAGCAATAGCCGACGGATCTGCGACGCCGCTCGCCTCTAGGACAATGGCATCCGGCGGAGACGATGCTTCGAGCACGCGATCAACGGCATTGACGAGCCCGCCGGCGATCGAGCAACAGGCGCAACCGTTCGTCAGTTCCAACACATCTGCGCCACGTCGTCGGATCAGGGCGGCGTCGATGTTGACGCTGCCGAAATCGTTGACGAGCATGGATAACCGGAGCCCACCTGCGCCGGATAGCAATCTGTTCATGACGGTGGTCTTGCCAGCGCCGAGAAAGCCGCCGAGAACAGTAAATGGCACGGGTACCTTACGTGTCCGGCGAACGGCCACCATTTCTAGAGCCTGCCCCATCCCCATCAACATGCGCCATGTCTCGGCGATGTCGTGCTCAGTGGCGGGGCGCATCAGCCGGCCTCGGCGGCTGCGAAGACGCGACCGCCCAGCACCGTTCCCCAAACCCGGATCTGGTCCATAGCTTCTGGTGCGTCGTAGGGATCGGCCTCGAGAATGGCGAAATCCGCGAGTTTTCCGGGTTCGATGCTGCCGACATCATCTTCCATGCGCAGCAGATAGGCCGCGTCTATAGTAATCGCCCGCAGCGCGCGGTCGATACCGATGCGCTCGCCCGGCGCCATCACGCGGGTCCTGTCCGCGGAAAGCCTGGTCGTCGCGATCCATGCGGCGGTCAACGGCAGCATTGGAACCACTACTAGTGCGTAGTCCGAATGCAAGCCGAAGATGATGCCCTCGCGTTCAAGGCTCCCTAACCTTGCAGTGGCCTCCGCCCTGTCCGGACCAAGCCCTTGCCGGTTCTGTACCTCGCTGCGATAGTGTGTCAGATAGGCATTGACACTGGCACACCCTCCAAGACGTGCGAGACGCCGCACCTGCTGAGTGGTCGAGATCGGGAAGTGCTCGACGGTGAAGCGATGATCGAAGCGCGGCTTGAAGTCTTGCAGATTTTCGAGCGCTCCGAGAACAGCCTGTACGGCTTCATCGCCATTGGCATGGACATGGAGTTGCGCGCCCGCCGCCCACCACGGGCGAAGTGTGTCGGCCATCTCCTCCCATACAAGGTCACCGCGGAGACCATTGGTGCCGTTCAGATAACCGGGGAAGCCGACGCGAAGCGACATCGCCTGATAGGCGCCGTCGCTCCAGAACTTGACGCCGTTGTACCTCAATTTCGCGGTCGACCTAGCCTTGAGGTTCGCTAGGGCGGCCGGAGCCTCCTCACCAAAACGCTGGCGCAGCGCAGCCCCCGTCGGAACCAAGACCATTCGCAGAGGGAAATCCTGCTCCGGGACGACCGTATGGTGATCGTGGCATTCAGTTTCGAAATCGGTCATTCCGACACCGAGATCCGCTGTCGTCGTGATACCAGCACGGACTGCGGCTTTCGACATCTGTCGCAGTCCCTCAACTGCGCCGCCCGGCCGCGTAAGTTCATTCTGAAACGGCGCCATCGCGAGTTGCGTTGCTTCCCACTCGACAAAAACGCCGTTGAGTAAGCCGTCCGCATCTCTACCGACGCCATGCACGTTCAAATTGGGGTTGAGATCAAGACGGGTCAGCATCGCACTATTTACATAGAGGAAATGTACCGCGTAGGAGAGCACCCAAACAGGTCGGGTCGTACTGACTGCGTCCAGTGCGTGGCGATCGAGGTGGCCTCCGTGTACCGCTGGATCAAAGCCCCAAGCGAATAAAGGTTGCCGAGGATCGGTCATCTGTGCATCGATTGCCTTCAACCGTTCGATAACTTCGTCCCGCGTCTTAAGCGCGCGCGCGTTACTCGCCGGCGCGTCTATTGGTCCGATATAGTGGAGGCTAGCGAGATTTCCTGACATCCTTAGATGGGTATGAGGCTCGACAAAACCTGGCATAATGATCTTGTCGGCGAACCGGTCATCAACGGTATAGGGATAGTGATCGAGCCATGGTCTCAGGCTTTCCATCGAGCCAACTGAAACGATCCGACCATCCATCACGGCAACAGCAGTTGCAAAAGGCCGCCCTGGGTCCATGGTGACAATACGGCGGGCAGGATAAACAGTCAGTGTTGGCATGCGCGATCCTCTCCTAGCGTAGGGTGCGAGCATCCTGACCCTAAAAGTCTGGTGCCACAGCTATCTTTAATGCAGCCTATCTGCTTAAATCAGCGTGGCAGAACTGCAAAATGATCATGAAGACTATGAGGAATATTCATAAGATAGCGCTGCTCTCCTGCACCAGGGTAGTCTTGACGACTGACGCAGGCGGTGTGAACCGCCCCGGGTTTGCCGGAGGCTCCAACTCCTGAGAAGGTGGAGCCATCATGAGCAAGACGACGAACAAGTTTTCCCCGGAAGTGCGCCAGCGAGCCGTGCGGCTGGTGCTCGATCACGAACATGAACATCCCTCCCGGTGGGCTGCGGTCATGTCGATCGCATCCAAGATCGGCTGCACGGGCCAGACGCTGAACGAGTGGGTGAAGAAGGCCGAGGTCGATGCCGGCAAGCGGGCTGGTGTGCCGACCGACATGGCAGCGAAGCTGAAAGCGCTGGAACGGGAGAACCGGGAGCTTCGGCAGGCCAACGAGATCCTGCGCAAGGCGAGCGCTTATTTTGCCCAGGCGGAGCTCGACCGCCCGTTCAGACGATGATCGCGTTTATCGACGATCACCGCGAGGTCCATGGGGTCGAGCCGATCTGCAAGGTGCTGCCGATCGCCCCGTCGACCTACCGCGACCACGTCGCCAAGCGCGTCGATCCCGAGAAGCTGTCGGCGCGGGCGAAGCGGGACATTGCGCTGAAGCCCGAGATCGAGCGCGTCTTCGCCGAGAACTTCGAGGTCTATGGCGCACGCAAGGTCTGGCGTCAGATGCTGCGCGAAGGCTTCGGCGTCGCGCGCTGCACGGTCGAACGGCTGATGGCCGACCTCGGCCTCCACGGCGTCATCCGCGGCAAGCCGATCCGCACCACGGTGCAGGATAAAGCGGCTCCATGCCCGCGCGACCATGTGAACCGGGTCTTCCATGCTCCGGCACCGAACAGGCTCTGGCTGTCGGACTTCACCTATGTCAGCACCTGGTCGGGCTTCGTCTATGTGGCCTTCGTGATCGATGCCTATGCCCGCCGCATCGTCGGCTGGCGGGTAAGCAGGACCGCCCATGCGAGCTTCGTCCTCGATGCTCTGGAACAGGCCCTGCACGAACGGCGGCCCATCCATCGCGGTGGCCTGGTGCACCATTCCGACAGAGGGTCCCAATATGTCAGCATCCGCTATACTGAGCGCCTGGCCGAAGCGGGCATCGAACCCTCCGTCGGCAGCGTGGGCGATTCCTACGACAACGCTCTCGCCGAGACGATCAACGGCCTCTACAAGGCCGAAGTCATTCATCGACGCGGACCTTGGCGGAGCTTTGAGGCCGTCGAGTTCGCCACCCTGACCTGGGTCGACTGGTTCAACAATCGCCGGCTGCTGGAGCCCATCGGCAACATCCCGCCGGCTGAAGCCGAGAAGCGCTACTACGCCATGCTGGAAGAACCAGCCATGGCAGCGTGACTCAAACGAAACAGCCTCCGGCAAACCCGGGGCGGTTCAGTCCCTCGAAATCGCTACCTCCCGCTTTTGGCATGAGGTCGGACAGCATCTGGCGAACTCTAATAGCTACTTTCGCTTTCTAGGCTGGCTCCTAGACCATTTTGGCAAGCATATCACGCTCGACCGCATAACGGATTCGATGATCGCCGCGATGGTATCCACGCGCCGGGCTGATGGCGTCACCAATGCGACCGTCAATCGCACCGCGACTGTCCCTCTTCGGGGGATCATGACGCGGGCAAAAAAAACGTGGAAGGTGCCGGTCGCGGACATCGACTGGAGCCGCCATCTGCTTAAGGAACCGAAGGAACGTGTGCGCGAGGCCAGCGTGGATGAGGAAAGGCGCCTGTTGGCTGCGATGCGCGACGACTACGCACCCGCGGTTCGTTTCGCGATCCTGACCGGCTGCCGGCGGATGGAGATCGTGGATCTCACGTGGTCGCGGGTGGATTTCTTTGGGAAGACGATTACTGTCGTAGGCAAGAGGGACAAAATCAGGATCTTGCCGATGACGGACGCAGTCCGTGATCTGCTCCTGCCTCTGAGGGGTCACCATTCCACGGCGGTCTTCACCTATGCGGCGAAGAGGACGAGCAAGCGGCTGAGCCTTGTCCGCGGCGAGCGCTATCCCATCACGATGGAAGGCTTCAAGACCGCCTGGCGCCGCTCCAGCGCCAAGTCGGGGGTGGAGAACTTCCGCTTCCATGATACGCGCCACACTGCCGCTACGCGCACTCTGCGCGCCGGCAATATGAAGGTGGTTCAGCGGATGCTCGGCCACGAAGACATTACCACGACGGCGAAATATGCCCATGCTGTGATCGAAGACATGCGTGTTGCGATGGATGCAGCAAATCACACCGGGAGCCACGCCGGCACCGCAGAGCTTGTTTATAAGAGTTTGGAAGAAAAGAAGAAATCGTCCTAAGCAACCTTGACCCCCAGTCAAGTGCGCTACCGGGCTGCGCTACACTCCGGACCGGGGCAAGCCTTATAGTTTCGGCCGTTGCGGCGCAAGCGATAAAATGGCGGGAAAGAGGGGCGGTCAGAACACGAAGAACAGGATCGTCATCACCGCGCCGACAATGGTGATGAACATGCGCAGGATGGCGGGGTTGGCGACGCGGCGGGCAAGCCTTGCGCCGACATAGCCGCCGAGCGCGCAGGAGAGGGCGAGCGGCAGCGCGTAGGTCCAGTCGATCAGTCCGGCGGCGAGATAGGTGGCGACCGCGACCAGCGACAGGATGGCCGAGACGACGTTCTTCAGGCCGTTCATCGCGCTCAGGTCGGTGAAGCCGATCAGGCCGAAGACGGCGAGCAGCATGATGCCGAGGCCGCCGTTGAAATAGCCGCCATAGACGGTGACGGCGAACACCATGGCCGCGGCGGCGGCGATGCCGAACCCGGCCCTGCCGCCGGCGGTCACCCGGCGCAGGATCAGCGGCCCCGCGGCGAAGACGACCGTTGCGAGCAGGAGCAGCCACGGCACGATGGCCGAGAACGTCTCCTGCGAGGTGACGAGGAGCAGCAGCGCGCCGACGAAGCCGCCCGCGATCGACAGGGCGATGATGGCGCGGGTCGATAGCGGGCCTTGCGCGGCGAGATCGCGACGAAAGCCCCAGGCGCTGCCGACATAGCCCGGCAGCGCGGCGAAGGTCGCCGTCGCATTCGCCGTGATCGGGGGAACGCCGACCCAGACCAGCGCCGGGAACGACAGGAAGGTGCCGCCGCCCGCGACCGCGTTGAGGGCGCCGGCGGCGAAGCCGGCTATGACGAGGACCAGATATGTCAGCATGAGGGGGAGAGCTCCTGATGCCGCGCCTCATCGCATGGCGGGCGCCCCCGGGGCAAGCCCGCGCGCGTTCTGGTGGCGCGCCTCCAGCGCCATCGCGCCCCAGATCAGGCCGATCAGCAGGTAGAAATGACGCCAATGGTCCATGTCGATCACGGTGCCGAGCATGACGTGGCCCAGGAAGACGACATAGGCGCACAGCAGATAGGGCTGCCACGGCCGGTCGCGGAACAGGATGCGGAAGCCCCCGGCCACGGTCCAGGCGACGAGGAGGAGGAAGGCGGCGAAGCCGAGCCAGCCATAGTCCATCAGCGCCTTCAGCCAGATATTGTGGGTGTCCTCGCTGAAGATGCGGCCGAAATTCAACGGGCCGATGCCGAGCGGGCTTTGCGCAGCCAGCGCGAAGCCGTCGAGGAAGCGGGCGAAGCGGCCGCCCTCGCCGCCGTCATAGTTCTGGACGAGCTGGGCGCGCTGGGCGAGGAACTCGGCCGTGCCCGGGATCTGGAGCGCGACGAGGATGCCGCCTGCCGCCAGCACCAGCGCGAGAAGGCTCATCATCGCGATGCGGAGGCGGAAGAGCCCGCTCGCCGAGTGCAGGAACAGCGCCGCGACGAGGAGGAGGCTCGCCATGACGTAGAGCCCCCATGCCCCGCGCGAGAACGAGACGAAGATGCCGGCGACGATGACGAGCAGAGGCCCGGCATAGAGCGGCACGCGCCGCGCCGGCGCGGTCAGGAGCCGGTAGAGCAGGTAGACGCCCGGCAAGGCCAGGAACGGGCCGAAGACGTTGGGGTCCTGGAAGGTGCCGCTGGCGCGGTCGTAGCGCGTGAAGGCCTCCGCGCCGGGGAAGAGGCGGAAATAGCCGGCGATGCCGAGCAGCGCCACGATCACGGCGCAGGCCACCCACGCGCGGAAGACGAGCCGGTAGCGGCGTGGGTCGGCCTCAAGGACGGCGACGAAGAACACCGAGGTCAGGCACAGGAACAGCGTCACGCCGAGATAGAGCGGCGCGCCGTCGATGTCGGCCATCGTCGTCATCGACAGGAGGCCGCCGACGGTGAAGGCGGCGAGGATGGCGAGCAGCACCGCCGCGTGGCGCGAAAGCCGCAGGCCGAACAGGCCCCAGACCGCGATCAGCCCGGCCATGAACAGCTCGTAGGGCGCGGGCTCGCGGATGATGAAGCCTTGCAGGAACACGCCGAGGCCGAGCGCGGCCGAGGCGGCGAGCGAGACGAGCCGGGCATCGACCGCCGCGCGCGGCAAGCCGTTGGCGCAAACCGCGCTCAATAGGCGTTTTCCGTGTTCATCAGCCGCACCGGCGTCAGGAACAGGATCTTCAGGTCGAACCACAGCGACCAGTTCTCGATATAGGCGAGGTCGAACTCGGTGCGCATCTGGATCTTGACGTCGTTGTCGGTCTCGCCGCGCCAGCCGTTGATCTGCGCCCAGCCGGTGACACCGGGCTTGACGCGGTGGCGGGCGAAGTAGCCGTCCACCACCTCGTGATAGAGGCGGTCCTGCGCCTTGGCGGCGGCCGCGTGCGGGCGCGGGCCGACGAGGGAAAGGTCGCCCTTGAGCACGTTGAAGAACTGCGGCAGCTCGTCGAGCGAGGCCTTGCGGATGAAGCGGCCGACGCGGGTGACGCGCGGATCGCCCTTCGTCACCAGCCGCGAGGCGGCGGCGTCGTTCTGGTCGACATACATCGAGCGGAACTTGTAGACCTCGATCACCTCGTTGTTGAAGCCGAGGCGCTTTTGCCTGAACAGCGCCGGTCCCTTGCTGTCGAGCTTGACCGCGATCGCGGTCGCCAGCATCACCGGCGACAGGGCGACGATGCCGGCCAGCGCGAAGACGATGTCGAAGGCGCGCTTGGCGACCGAATCCCAGTCATGGATCGGCCGGTCGAAGATGTCGAGCATCGGCACCGACCCGAGATAGGAATAGGTGCGCGGCCGGAACTGGAAGCGGGTGGAGTGGGCCGAGAGCCGGATGTCCACGGGGAGCACCCACAGCTTCTTCAGCAGCGACAGCACCCGCGTTTCCGCCGACAGCGGCAGCGACACGATCAGCATGTCGATGCGGGTGATGCGCGCGAACTCGATCAACTCGCTGACGGTGCCGAGCTTGGGATAGCCGGCGACGATGGGCGGCGAGCGGCGGTTGTCGCGGTCGTCGAAGATGCCGCAGATGCGGATGTCGTTGTCGGGCTGCTTCTCGATCTCGCGGATCAGCTTCTCGGCCGCCTGGCCGCCGCCGACGATGACGGCGCGGCGCTCCATGCGCCCGTCGCGCGCCCAGCGGCGCAGCATCCGGGCGATGACGAGGCGCGAGACGGCGAGCAGCGCCAGCGCGGCGAGGAACCACGCGCCGGCCCAGAAGCGGGAGAAATCGCCCGAGATCTTCAGGAAGAAGCCGGCGAGCGCCGTCAGCGCCAGCGCGCCGACCCACACCGGCACGATGACCGCGAGCGTTCTCAGCGGCCGGTAGAGCCGGGCGGTCTGGTAGGTGTCGGCCAGCTCGAGCAGGATGACCGTCAGCGTCGAGGCGAGCAGGATCAGCACCGGATAGTGCCACGTCGCCACCACTTCGAGCCCGACATAGGCGAGCCCGATCGCGAAGCCGGAAAGGACGAGCAGGGTGAACTCGACGAGGCGCACGATGCCGCTGACCATCACCGGCGACAGCGTGTCGCGGCGGTATTGCTGCGCGATCTGCCGGGCCATGGCGTTGAGGTCGCCGGGCTTGCCCTCGTCGGCGGCGGGGCCGGCCGAGAAGGAGCGGATGGCGGCTGCGGAATAGCGGTGGGCGGGGTCGTTGTCGATCATGGCGGCGGTATCCGGCGGTTCCGCCTTTCCATAACCGAAAGCCGCTAAGGAAACCTTGACGCGGGGTGGGTCGGCTCAGGCGGCAAGGGCTTGCCGGTAGGCGTCCTCGACCCGCGCCGCCATGGTCGCGACGCCGAAGCGGGCCTGCATATCCGCGGCGTCTGGCATCAGCGCGGCATGGGCCGCCTCGTCGCGGATCGCCGCTTCCATCGCCATTGCCACCGACCCGACCTCCGGCGCGACAAGGGCGGGCGAGGAGGGATCGAATATCTCGGGAATGCCGCCGACGGCCGCCGCGATCATCGGCCGGCCTGCCGCCAGCGCCTCGAGCACGATATAGGGCATGGCCTCGGCCCGCGACGGCACGACGACGAAGCGCGCCAGCGCGAAGGCCTGCCGCGCCGGCATCGGCGGCAGAAGCTTCACGCGGTTCCCGAGGCCGAGGCGGGCGACCTGCTCGGCATAGGCTTGCGTCTCGCCGCTGCCGACCATGATCGCGGTGAGCGGCCGCGCGAGCGCCTTCGAGGCGCGGTCGAGCGCGTCGATGAAGATGTCGGTGCCCTTCAGCGCCCGCATCTCGCCGATATAGAGGAAGTCGGCGGCGTCCGGGGCGGGGACGACCGGCTCGAACTCTTCCGGACGAACGCCGTTATAGATCACCTCCGCGGGTGTCCGCCCCGCGCCGATCCTGGCGGCGAAGGTGCGCCGCTCGAAGTCGGAGACGAACAGGATGCGGTCGCTCACGCGGGCGAGCGCCCGTTCCAGCGCGAACAGCGTCCTGCCCTTGACCGTGGCGGGGTCGAAGTGCAGGACGCCGCCATGCGGCGAATAGAGGCGGGCTACGCGAAACCTGGATACCCGCAGGGCTGAGCCGAAGACGCGAGCGAGCGCGCCGCCTTTGGCGCCGTGCCCGTGCAGCACGTCCGGCCGCAATTTCTTGACAAGTCGATAGGTGCGCCATCCGGCGGCGATGTCGCCGGGGCCGATGTTGCGCCCGATCGGCATGCGCGTGACGCCGAGCGCCAGCGAGTCCGAAATGGCGTCGAAATAGCGATCCTCCAGCGCGCCGCCGGTGGTCGAATCGCAGATGAAGCCGACCTGATGCCCGGCCGCCGCCTGCGCGACCGCGAGGTCGCGGACATGGCGGAAGACCCCGCCGACCGGCGCACGGAAGCAATGGACAATGCGCAGTCCCGCTGTCACGGAAAGCCGTCTCCCGCCGTCAGAACAGGCGTTCGCGCACGTAGACGGTATCGCCCGGCAGAAGCGGCTCGGACGTCTTGACCCTCCCGGTCATCACCTCGTTGTTGATCGAGCGGGTGACGTCGACATTGGCCTGGTTGGCGCGCGGCGTGTAGCCGCCCGCTGCCGCCACGGCCTTCTGCACCGTCATGCCCGGCACGTAGGAATATTGCCCGGCGGCGCCGACCTCGCCCATGATGAAGACGGGCCGGTAGCGGTCGACCTCGACCGAGACGTCCGGGTTGCGCAAATAGCCGGCGCGCAGGCGCTCGGCGATCTGGCCCTCGAGCTGCTGGGCGGTGAAGCCGCGCGCGGCGATGGCGCCGACCAGCGGAAAGGCGATGTAGCCCGACTGGTCCACCGCATAGGTGTTGGTCAGCATCTCCTGCTCGAACACGGTGATGCGCACATTGTCGCCTGCGTCGAGCACGTAGGGCTTGTTGATGGCCTCGTGGAAGGCGGGAGGGGCGGGCCTGTATCCCGAGCAGCCCGCTGCCAGCAGGGCGGCGGAGACGGCGAGTGCGGCTGCAAGCTGGCGTTTCATGGGCGGACGTCGATCCTCGATAGTCTCTCCGGTCGGCGGCCTCGTCGGGCTGCCTGTGCCGGCGCGCCTTTTATCGTCCTGTTAAGGTTAATGTCCGGTAAAGCGGCGGCCCGCGGCTGCGGCGAAGGGGCGAGGGCGGGTGGCGGCATGTTTAACCCGATGGTTACCATGCCTGTTTACCATAAGCGGGCGAAGCGTACCGGAGTCCGTTCCCCATGCCCGATGCCCGTCCGATCACCAGCGATGTCGATGTCGATCTCGGCCGGCTTTTCGGCAGCCTTGCCCGCAACTGGCTGCGGATCCTCCTTGCGGCCTTGGTCGTCACGGGGCTGGCCTTCGTGCTGGCGGGCATGGTGACGCCGCTCTACCGGGCCGAGACGCGCATCCTGATCGAGATGCGCGAATCCGTCTATACGCGGCCGGCGTCGAGCGGGCTGGGCGAGGGCGCCGCCGCGCTTCCCGATGCCGAGACCATCGCCTCGCAGGTCGAGATCATCGGCTCCAGCGACATATTGCGCGAGGTGGCGCGCCGGCTCGACCTCACCTCGCATGAGGAGTTCGGCGCGGCCGGCGAGACCTCGATGCTCGGCAACCTGATGATCCTCGCCGGGCTGAAGAGCGACCCGACGCAGGCCTCCGTCGAGGAGCGGGTGCTGGAGGCGCTTCGGAAGGGCCTGAGCATTTTCCAGGTCGATGGCTCGCGGGTCATCGTCGTGCGCTTCTCCTCGCGCGATCCCGAGCTTGCCGCCTCGGTCGCCAACGCCGTCGCCGACGCCTATGTCGCGGGGCAGGAGCAGGCCGAGCGCATGGCCAATGCCGACGCCAGCGAGTGGCTGGAGCCGGAGATAGAGAATCTGCGCGGGCGCGTGCGCGAGGCCGAGGCGCGCGTGGCGGAATATCGCGCGCAGTCGGGCCTGCTGATCGGCCAGAACAATCTGGCGCTGCCGACGCAGGAGCTTGCCGAAATCTCCACCGAGCTGACGCGCGCCCGCGCCGACCGCTCGGCGGCGGAAGCGCGCGCCGCCGCCATCCGCGACGCGATGGCCTCCAACGGCCGCGTCGAGACGATGCCGGAAGTGCTGGCCTCGCCGATGGTGCAGCGGCTGCGCGAGCGCCAGGCCCAGATCGAGGCCGAGATCGCCGACCTGTCCGCCTCGCTGCTGGAAAACCATCCGCGCATGCGCGCGCTCCGGGCGCAGGGCCAGGAGACGGCGCGGCAGCTGCGGACCGAGATATCCAAGGTGCTGGCGGCGACCGAGAACGAGGCGGCGACCGCGCGCGGCCGCGAGGAACGGCTGGTCGCCGAGGTCAACCGGCTGAAGGCGGCGTCCGCGCAGGCCGGCGACAGCGAGGTCGAATTGCGCGCGCTGGAGCGCGAGGCGATGGCTCAGCGGGCGCTGCTCGAATCCTACCTGACGCGCCATCGCGAGGCGGCGGCGCGCGCCGACCGCAGCCCCGCGCCGGCGGACGCGCGCATCTTCGCCCGCGCCACCGCGCCGGCGGAAGCCTATTTCCCCAAGATGGTGCCGATCCTGGCCGCCGCCTTCGCCGGCTCGCTGATCGTGATGTCGGTTCTGGTGCTGATGCGCGAGCTGTTCAGCGGTCGCGCCATGCGCCCGGCGCCGGGCGCCGTCGCGGACGAGGAAGACAGGCCCGAGGACATGCAGGCCGTACTCGTGGAACTCGAGGCAGAGCCCGAGATTGGGCCCGAGATCGAGCCGGTCGTCGTCGCTATGCCTGCGGCGGCCGAGGACGACGACGGTGCGGAAACGGAATTGTTCGCCAGCGAGATCGCGGGCAGCGATGAAGAGGAAGATGTGACGATGGCACGATACCAGACCGAGGAAGTCAGGCCCGAGGAAATCACTGTCCCCGAGATCGCTGGGGAACTGGCCGGCAGCGATGTCGGCCGCGCCGTGTTCATCTCGCCGGAAGGCGACGAGGCGACCGCCGTTTCCGTCACGGTGGCGCGCTCGCTCGCCGATGCGGGCCTGCGGACGCTGTTCCTCGACCTGACATGGTCGGGCGCGCCGTCCTCGGCCATGCTGGAGGAGGAAGGCCGGGCCGGCATCACCGACCTGCTCGCCGCCCGCGCCCAGTTCGCCGACATCATCCATGGCGACCTTTATTCCGGCTGCCACGTCGTGCCGGCCGGCACGGTCGATCCGGTCGAGGCGATGCGCGCCGCCGACCGGCTGCCGGCGATCCTCGAGGCGCTGGACGATGCCTATGACGTCGTCGTCATCGAATGCGGGGCCGCCGACGCCCAGACCATCGCCGACGTGACCGCCGCGGATTCGGAAGTGCTGATCGGCGCGCTCGACCCGCGCAACCGCACCGTCGCCGGGGTTGCGGCCGACCTGGCGACGCTGGGCTACGGCGCGGTGCTGACGGTGACGCCGGGCGCGCGGCCGACGCGGCTGCGGCGGCGCGGAAGCCTCGCTGCCTGATGGGTCATCCGGCGGCGGGTCTCTCGCCGCCGAGGCGGGCGCGCATGCGCTTGACGAAATCCCATGCCGTCGGGTTCGACTTCAGCGCCTGGATGGCGGCGGCGCTGCCGCGCTCGTGCAGCGCCAGCAGATGCCCCTTCACGCTCAGCGGCAGCAGCGTCTCGAAATGCCGGGTCTCGATGTCGCACCACGAGCGTTTGTAGGGCTCGTCGCCGACGCTGAAATCGTAGACCTTCCGGCCCTGTCCGCATGCCTGCTCGATATTGGTGTAGTCGATGAAATAGCCGGGGCTGCTCCTGGGATCGGCGTCGCTGTAGGTGCCGAAATTGCACACCACGGTCTCGCGCGTCACGCTCAGCCCGTTGATGGCGACGATCTCGCCGGCGACCTCCACGCCGTGGAGCAGGAAGGGCGGGTCGTCCTCGGCCAGCGCCTCGCGGGCGAGCGTGCGGAAGAAGTCGCGCACCTTCTCGTCGGCAAAGGCGTCGGGGATGCCCTTCGCGCGCAGGCTGGCGCCCTTGAGCACGAAGAACGTCTCGATCAGCCGCTCGACCTCCTGTGGGGTCGTCGCCTCGATCAGGCGGTATCCGCCGGCGCGGTTGAAGCGGTTGCGCTGATAGTTGAATTTCTGCCGCTTGCGGCTGCCGCCATGGCGGGAAAGCACCGCCTCAAAGCCGCCGTCGAGATCGACCGCGAGCGAGAGGTTGGGGCTTTGCCGCGTCGCGAGGGCGGCCAGCGGGTTGTCGCGGCCCTCGAAATGCGGCGCCTGGCGCGACAGCGACACGAGGTCGATGTCGGGCCGCGCCTTGCGCAGCGCGGCGGCGATGGCCGCGCCATCCGCCGGCGAGGCCGGGGCCATGTCGGGCGCGAAGGCGGCGAAATTGCCGTTGGCGTGGCTGCCGCCGACGAAGCGGGCGACGCGGAACGGCCCGCGCGCGACCACTTCGAGCGCCAGCTTGAGCAGCGCCTTGCCGTCGCGCCGCGCCGTGACGATGAGCGCGTCGGCGCCGTGCGCCGCGTTCCAGGCGCGGACCCACAGCGGATGCTGCGCCGGGCCGTGAACGCCCTCCCGGCAGAATGCGTCGTAGCCGGCAAGCGCGGCCGCATCGGCCGCCTCGACCTCGACGCCGTTGGCGGTGTCGCGGGCGGGCATCGCGGCCGCGTCCGGGCGGGTCCGCAGGCGGGGCGGGGTGACGGTGCCGGCGTCAACCATAATGCAATCCTTCCCGTCTAGGGTTCGCGAAGCGCGGGCGCGCGGTGTCGCTGCCGCACCGCCTCATCGTCGGGGAAGGCTAGGGGAAAAAAGTGAATCAATGGTCGATGTGAAGAGAACGATCATCAGGACGATATTCGGCGCATTGCGCTGGTCGGGCGCGGCGGCGATGGCGCAGCCGTTCCTGGGCGGGTGCGGCTCGATCCTGATGCTGCATCACGTGTCGAACGCGAACTGGTCGCCGCTCGGCCTGCACAGCGGGCTGACGATCACGCCCGAATTCCTCGACCGGCTGCTCGCCGACATCCGCCGGCGCGGGCTGGCGATCGTGCCGATGGACGAGATACCGGAAATCCTGCGCGCCGGCCGCGCCCGTCAGGTGGTCGCGATCACCGCCGACGACGCCTATCTCGACAATCTCACCGAGGCGCTGCCGGTGTTCGAGGCGCATGACGCGCCCTTCACCATCTATGTCGCCCCCGGCCTGATCTCCGGCGAGACCGTGGCGTGGTGGGAGGTGATCGAGAAACTGCCGCTCGACCGCGAGGAACTGCGCGTCGTGCTCGACGGCGAGGAGACGGTGCTGCCCTGCCGCACCATGGCCGAAAAGCGCGCCGCCGCCGCGCGGCTGATGGCGCACCTGACGACGCGGGTGCCGGAAGAGGAGCAGCAGGCATTCCTGGCGACGCTGGGCGGCGAGATGGCGTCGCCGGTGCGCAGCTTCATGAACTGGGACGAATTGCGCGGGATCGCCGCGCATCCGCTGGTCACGCTCGGCGCGCACACGGTCCATCATGCCGCGGTCAAGCGGCTGGATGCCGAGCGCGCGCTATGGGAGATGGAGGAATCGGCCGCCATCCTCGCGCGCGAGATCGGTCTTGAGCCGCGTCACTTCGCGTTTCCCTATGGCCATCGGGCGGCAGCGGGCGAGCGCGACTTCGAACTGGCGCGCCGCGCCGGCTTCGCCACCGCGGTCACCACGCGCCACGGCGTGCTCGTGCCCGGCCACAGCGCCCACCTCCATGCGCTGCCGCGCGTCTCCATCAACGGCAATTTCCAGAGCGTTGGCGACGTGCGCACGATGATGTCGGGGCTGACGGCGCTGATCGCCAATCGCGGCCGGCGGCTCGTCACCGCATAAGGGCGTCGTTATCTGGCCGCGTGCGCGATGCGCTCCTTGCGCCAGTAACGGGCGCGCAGGCGCGGCGCGATCACCCAGGCGATCGGCGCGGCCAGCACGAAACTCGCCGCCACGACATAGGGAAACAGCGTCGAGGCTATGGCGTCGAGGGCCGGTATCGACAGCATGGCGATGACGGCGGCGCCGAACAGGATGGCGTTGACCATGGGATAGACCATCCCGGCAATCCAGAGCCTTGTTTTCATGGCTTTAGGTCTCCTGTCTTGTCGCAGGAGATAACGGCGCGGGGCGCGGGCGGGTTCCGTTCAGCCGGCCTTGCCACGCGGTGGCCGGACCATCCAGCGGATGACGAGCATGGCCGGCAGCACCCACAGGAAGCCGGTGAAGAAGAAATAGGCCAGATGCACCAGCGGGCCGGATTCGCCGAGCCGGGCGACCGCGACCGTGGTGGCGACCAGCGCATAGACGGCGACCAGCAGCACCAGCACGACGGTGCCGATCAGTTTCTTCACGCGCACGGGCATGTCTTCGTTTCCCTTTGCGCCACGACATAGTCGCATCGGGCCGATCATGCAAACCTCCGTCGCAGAGGGCCGGACGCGCCGCGACGGCGTGTCGCGCGCGGCGATCTTGTGCTAGAGGCGGCGATGGGCGACGAAGCCGCCGACAGCCCGGGCAGAAAGGCCCCAGCGAGGACACGATGACCGATCACGTATTGCCGGCGCTCGAGCCCGTTTCCGCCCGCGACCGCGAGACGCGCAACCGCGCCATGGTGCGCTGGTGGCTCTATGCGGTGATCCTCGTCCTGTTCGCGCTGTTCGTCGTCGGCGGCGCCACGCGGCTGACCGGCTCGGGCCTTTCCATCACCGAATGGAAGCCGATCCACGGCGTCATTCCGCCGATGAACGAGGCCGAATGGCAGGAGGAACTGGCCAAGTACCGGCAGATCCCGCAATATCATGAACTCAACAGGGGCATGAGCCTCGATGCGTTCAAGACCATCTTCTGGTGGGAATGGGCGCACCGCATCCTCGCGCGGGGCGTCGGGCTGCTCGTCGCCGTGCCGCTCGCCTTCTTCTGGCTGACCGGGCGGCTGGAACGGCAGCTGAAGCCCAGGCTCGCCGGGTTGCTGCTGCTCGGCGGCTTCCAGGGCTTCATCGGCTGGTGGATGGTCTCCTCGGGGCTAACGGAGCGGCTGTTCGTCAGCCAGTACCGGCTCGCGATCCATCTTCTGCTCGCGTGCATCATCTTCACGGCCACGGTGCTGGTGGCGCGGGGGCTCGCGCCGCATTCGGCCGGGCCGGCGCGGCGGGAGACGCAAAGATGGGCCGGCTGGATCGTGCTTCTGGTGCTGTTCCAGATCTGGCTCGGGGCGCTGGTCGCCGGCCTTCACGCGGGGCTGACCTACAACACCTGGCCGCTGATGGACGGGCGGCTGTGGCCGGAGGGGCTGCTCGCCATGGCGCCGGCATGGACCAACTTCTTCGAGAACCCGCTGACGGTGCAGTTCGTCCACCGCATGGGCGCCTATCTGCTGTTCGTCGTGTCGCTCTGGCACGCCGTCGCGACGTGGCGGGCCGAGCCGGGCTCGACCCATGCGCGGCGCGCCGTGCTGCTGTTCCTGCTGATGCTGGCGCAAGTGACGATGGGCATCCTCGCGTTGCTCACCTTCGTGCACCTGCATGTGGCGCTGACGCACCATGCGCTCGCCATCGTCGTGCTCGGCTTCGCCGCCGCCCACTGGCGGGCGACGCGCGGCAGCTATCCGACGGAGACGCGGATCGTCGTCAGGACGTGAGCCGGGCGCGCGCGGCCCTTGCCGCGCGGCCGACGGCAAGGCTGCGCCCGGCTTCGTCGGCATTTCCGTCTTCGACATGCCATGCGGCCGAAAGCGCGGAGTAGGCGAAGGCGTGGTCGAGGAGACGCTCGGCCGCGACGCCGATGGCGCGCGACAGGATCGCGGCCATGGAGAGCGCGCGGTCCTCGCGAAACCGCAAATCCCCCTCTAGAGGATTGCAGAACAGGTTGGCGGCGTCGAAGGCCGGCTCGCCGACCAGCCCCTTCGGGTCGATCGCCAGCCAGCCGCGCGGCGAGGACAGGATGTTCGCGTGATGGACGTCGCCATGGAGGGGACGGATGCCGCGCTGGCTCGACAGCAGCGCCTGCGCGCATTCCGCGGCCTCGATGAATTGCGTGCGCCGCCCGGCGCGCCTGTCGGCTTCCGCCTTGCGGAAAAGGCCGGCGAAATGGTCGTGAAGCGTCGTCAGCGCCGAGGGCGGCGGCGCGTCGCGCGCGGCGTGCAGCCGTTGCAGCACCGCGGCAGCGACCTCGGTGGCGCGGTCGTCGCCGTGGCGTTCGAGATGATCGGCGAGGGTATCCTCTCCCGCCCATTCGAGCAGCAGAAGATCGCCGGCTCGCCCGAGCAGACGCACGGCGCCATCGCCATCCGTCCAGCGCAGGAAGCCGGTAGCAGCATCGAGCTCACGCAGCGCCGCCGGGCTTGCCTGCTTGAGCGCTGCCGCGCTGCCGTCCGCGCGTTCGGCGCGCCAGACCTTGCCGCCGATGCCGTCGCTGACGAGCGTGGCGGCGACGATGCGCCAATGCGCGGGGCAGGGCGGCGGCGCCACCCGGCCTATGCCGTCTTGCCCAGCATCAGGTCCATGTTCTGCACGGCGGCGCCCGACGCGCCCTTGCCGAGATTGTCGAGCACGGCGACGAGGTTGACCACGCCCTTGCCCTCGGTGCCGAAGACGAAGAGCTTCATGCGGTCGGTGTCGTTGAGCTCCGTCGGGTCGATGCGGGCGAGCTGGGCGGATTCGGCCAGCGGCACCACCTCGACGACATTCTGCCCGGCATAGTGGCGCTCCAGCGCCTGATGAAGGTCCGCCGCCTGCGGCGCGCCGTTCAGGCCGGAAAGATGCAGCGGTACCTGCACGATCATCCCTTGCG
>Ga0172382_10003553_pt1 | contig 24601 bp, 18 predicted proteins | sample Leawel138RmetaG_FD_122245 | JGI IMG/M metagenome (GOLD analysis project Ga0172382, IMG submission 122245) | Leachate microbial communities from a municipal landfill in Southern Ontario, Canada - Leachate well 138R metaG | ecosystem: Engineered > Solid waste > Landfill > Unclassified | place...
AGTTTTTCCAGTAAAGCCTGGGCATTTTGGCTATAGTTCAGCAGAGATTCAACTATTTGTGGCAATACAGCGGTGCTATCGTGCACTTTAGTGATCTCCTCTTCTAGAGTAGCAATACTCTCCCTTAAAAGTGTCATCCCCAAATTGGCTCCCACCCCTTTTAGTGAGTGGAGTTTAGACAAAATAGTCTTTTTGTCCACACTCCCTGTTTTAAGAACAGTTAAGAAACTGTTCAGTTCAATGGTGAAAGATTTGACATGCTTGTAATAGATAGCGATCTTTGACTGGTAACGCTCCATCACAGCGTTAAAATCTATCCCTAAGTCTTCAAACTCAACACCAATATTCTCGTTTCTAACTTCTTTTGTAACCCTACGCCCTTTGGCAAAAATTAAACTATCGATTGCCCGGTATAAAGAGGTGGGACTTACCGGTTTAGAGAGGTAGTTGTTGATGCCTACCTCTCTGCCTTTCTTCTCGTACTCCCATTGGGCGTGTGCCGATAAGGCCGTTATGGGCACATCACTGTTTAATTGGGTACGGATACGCCTTGCCACCTCAAAGCCATCGATATCGGGGAGTTGAATGTCTAAAAGTACAACATCATATAATCTGTTTTTGAGTTTTTCTAAAGCCGATTCCCCCGTTTCAGCACAATCAACCTCATAGCCGGCTGCGTGCAAAATCTCATACGTAATCTCCCGATTGATAGCATGGTCTTCCACTAGAAGAAGAGCACCATTATGCGCATCGATCTTGATTTTATCCTGTGAAGAAACCGAGTCAATGACATTTAGAAATCCTATAATGACATTCAATAGGGGAATTGCATATACCGGCTTGCGTATAATATGGAGCAGTTTTGCCCCTAAAAATTGTCTAACCTCTTGCTCCAATGTCATAACAGAGCTAAGCACGATAAAGAAAACTTTGTCGCCTGACGCCTCAAGTTTGGCTTCAATTGATTTAATTCGCCTATCTCGAATGGCAGACTCCCAATCAATGATGGCAATAATGGGGTCGCTTGCCTCCCGACTAATAGCCTGCTCGATACTGCCACATCTCAAATCCAGCTTTTTAAAAGCCCTCTTAATTATTTCTCCGGTGCCCCCTTCATCAACAACAATCTGGAAATTCTGCTTGGTTAACCTCTCGTCAAAAATTAGTTTTGTATTAAAATCGGAATTGACGGCAAAGGGAAGGGTGACAGAAAAAGTGGAACCTTTATTAATGGTGCTGTCAACACCGATTTCCCCGTTCAGTAGTCCAACAAGCTGTTTCACGATAAATAAACCCAGACCACTACCTACAGTAACATTTTTGGCCATTAGTTTGTGGTCTTGGACATAGGAATCAAAGATCTTCTCAATCAAATTTGCATCAATTCCATACCCCGTATCGGTAACTGAAAATTTAAGGTCAACTCGCCCGGCGAGGTAATTCAGAGGTTCAATTTTTAGAGTAACACTCCCTTCGGGGGTGAATTTTTCGGCATTACTCAATAAGTTTTGTAGAATTTGGCTCAACTTATGGTAATCGCCAAATAAATCGAGGGGCGTCAACGGGTCTACATCAACAAAAAGTGCTAACTCTTTTTGGGCAAACCTGAAAGCAAATAAATTTATGATGGAGTCGACAATATCGTTAAGGAAAAACTTCTGGTTGTGTAAGCTAACTTTATTAGCCTCAATTTTGGTGAAATCTAAGATATTGTTGACTGTCTCTAACAGAATATTGGAAGATTGCTGTAAATAGAGGGCATACGTTTTCTGCTTATCGGTGAGGGCTGTTTTAGCCAACAGTTCAGTAATCCCTTGCATTGTGTGAATTGGTGTCCTTATCTCATGACTTACATTAGCTAAAAATTGACTCTTGTTGATACTCTCTTTTTCTGCTTTCTGTTTAGCTTCAAAGAGTTGCTGCTCAGTCATCTTTATTTTCGTGATATCGAGATGAGAGCCAAACATTTTCTTGGGCTTACCCTCACTGGTATACTCCACCACTTTCCCAGTATCATAAATCCAGCGGTAAGAGCCGTCCCGATGTAGCATTCTGCTCTCATTTGAGTAGTAAGGGCCCTTGCCTTGGAAATATTTAGCGAGGTCTGCATCAGCGCGGCTTATGTCGGCCGGATGGAGTAGATTGCGCCACACCTGGATGGTTGTAGGTTCAAGATCCTCCAATCTGTAGCCAACCATCTCAGCCCATTTCTCATTGAAAATAGTCTCATTAGTCTCTAAGTCCCACTCCCAAGTCCCCATTTCACTCGAAGTAATGATATGTTCCAGGCGTTGCTTTTGTTCCGCTAACCGCTCTTGTAATTCAATTTGTTCACTAAGGTCGGTAAAAACGGCCGTTACCTGATTCTTCCCATGGATAACAATCGAAGTTGACGAGGTCACTCCGCTCAGCAATTGCCCATTCTTCCTTTTAAGGGTAACAGGGTTAGATACCATATTTTGGCTGACTGTAAACTGCTCAAGGAAAATTTTAGCGTACTCTTGATCAGGCCAGATGTAGAGGTCAGCTATATCTAAATCTGTTAGGTCCTCGATAGTGTAGCCAAAAACCTCTTCGAAAGAGTTGTTAATTCTGGTGATGCGGCGTCGTTCAACATCGACAACCAAGACCGGAAGGGGGTTGCCGTCAAAGAGTTTATTAAACATCTCTAAAGCGACAACCTCTTTGGAAATATCTTTTGAGATCCCTAAAAAGACCTCTTTATTATCCCAAGACCCTTTCCAAACCTTGGTGTTGACCTCTATTTCAAAACCATCAGAGCCTAATATTGGCAGATTACAAGTATCACTGTCTCCCTTCTGCATCTGAGCGATTATATTTTTAACCTCTTCTCTATATTTCACAGGATGCATATCGAAAATATGGACTCGCTTACCCTGATTTTTCAGCATTCTAAAGATAGTTCGCTCTTGTAGTGCCGCATTCCCCTCTATAACGTACCCCTCTAGGTCGGCGACAAACATAAAATCGGTAATACTGTTAAACATGTTGTAGAAATTATTGGTACTGTCGTGCAGTTTTTTGGTTAAGTATTCATTCTCATAAATTGAGGTAATAATCCCATTAATTGCCTGCAGTACATCTATCTCGTACTCACTCCAGTGCCGGTGTTCCCGACACTCATCAAATCCCACAAAACCTGTGCCACCTTCCGGTAAGTTCAGTTTAAAGACAATAATTGAGATTATCCCCTGTGGGTCCAACACTTTTATGATCGAAGAGGGTAATTGTTGGATATCATGGGCACTTATGTAGCCCTGCGTCCCAATTATATCGTACCACTCCTTAACCACTTCAAAGGGTACCCCTTGGAGAGTATCAATGACCGGATAAACCCCATCGTTACACCACTCATAGGTGTTGTTGGTAACCAAATTCTGCAAATCATCTTCAAAGATATAGACGCGGCTAACATTAAGAGCTTTCCCTGTAAGACTTAAAATGGCGTTTAGCTTTTCACCGAGGGTGGTCGAAGTAATTAGCGTACGGGCAATATCAGATAAAAGAATGTTACTATTCAATCCATTTTTTACCATTTCACTATCACTTGCACTGATATTTAAAAGATTGGAACCAGAGCTAGGCTCCTTTACCAACTGCATCTAATTTAATTTTTAAAGGCAGTTAATATTTGCGTTTACTCTATAGTAAATTAGGCGGCGTGTATAGATTTTTTAGATTCATTTCAATTTTTATTAGACTTTTTGCCTAACTCTTTTTTTTAGCCTCAATCCAGTAGAGCACCCAAATACCAACTGAACCGATAAAAGCAGTCACTCCCACCATAAGCCAAAGGGGCTTAAGACCGTAGTGGGTACTTACCACACCCCCCACCAGAGGGGCTATGGCATGCCCAAACCCCATTATAAGGGGGAAAACAGCACTAAAGCGCCCCCTATGATTCAACGGGGTATTATTCGCAATGTAATACTGGCTATTTGTCGCCTCCATCACCTCGCCAAGGGTGTATGTAATGGTTAACAGATACAGTAACGCCACGGAGGAGGCAAACCCAAGACACATGAACCCAACTGTATAAAAGATCCCGGCTACTGCGATATTCCTCAGAGGATGTTTTTTACGGAGAGCCATCACTAGAAAAGTATTGCTAAAGACAACCACCACTGCATTGATAGACATCATCCGTCCATACAAGGCCGCCCCTTTTTGCCCAAACAGGGCGGTAGTGTACAAAGGTAGGGCAAAGAGCGCCTGGGCGTAGGCAAAGCTATAAAACGTAGCACAAATGGCAAAAATTAAGAGCCTTGGACGCGACAAAAGAGCCTTAAACAGACCCCCTTCGACCGCTTTCTCAGCATTATCACTTTTGAGACTCTCCTCAATCGCCTTTTGATCCGGTTTTGACTCAGGGACGTTACCTATCACAAACAGAGTAGCAATGAAAGCCGCTATGGCGTTGCCGAAGAAGAGCCACTGTGGAGCTCTATAAAACAGAAGACCGGCTAAAATAGGGCCAAAAGCAAAGCCTAAGTTATGCCCCAAATAGGTGAGAGAAAAACTCGCTTGGCGATTAGTGTGGTTGGTAACATCGGTAAGTAAAGCCCCCCTTGCCGGATCGGTAATACCATCAAACGCTAAATTTAAAAGGATAAATAGCGGTACCAGTTTGGATGGGCCCAAAAAACCACACACAGCAAACATGGCGCTGGCTAGGAGTTGTCCGGCCACCATCACCTTTTTTCGCCCTATTCGGTCGGCTAACTTTCCTCCCAAAAGGGAACCCGGCAGGTAAGCAAAGGCCGTGAAAGAGAGAAAAAGACCCGTCCAAGCATCACTATAACCCAAATACTGCGTTAGTAATAAGACTAGAAAGGGGTAGACAAATATTCCAACACCGTTAATTACCGTTGCAAAAAATAGAACATAGACCGGTCGAGGCAACCCACGATAGAGCAAAAGCATATTCTTAAAGGTGTTGGATTTATTCACAAAATCACTCTATAGAGATAAATAATCCTAATCAATATAGCTTGCGATATTAATTCGAAATAATCTGTTCTATGTAGCGCTCCACAATTTTGTATTCGTCTGAACCTGCCACAATCTGATCACTGTGTATCAAATGATTAATGATATCGCCTTTCGTCAACGCCTCCTCAGTAGAAGCAAAACTGTTCTCCTTCAAATAATCAATGAGCTCCTCCTTCAGTTCTGTAGGGAGTCGCTTGATTGTCCCCTCTTCGAGGGCTTCAACTAGAGTGTTCCCGGAGGTCGCTTTATCCGCCAGCTGAGTCCAGTATCCGGCAGTTTGATTTAATTTGACCGGAGCATGGCGTAAGTCCTCGACAGTGATGCTTCTAGTGCGTCCCTGACGTGCTAACTCTTGGGCTTTTTCCATAAGTTCAATTGCCCTTTGTTTTGAATCAAGTTGACCAATCAGAGAGTAGCCCCTCTGTAGGTGTCTATAGAGCTCCTGACTACTCAAGAATGCGTGCCAGAGGTGAAGTTGGGCGATCTCTTCCCATAGTGAAGCTCCCGCTACCCCTAGGCTCTTACCATAAGCCAAGTAATCGTCTAAGGGTTCACTCACCCTCTGTTCTAAAGGTTTAAATTTTATCAAGGGGGTTGCACTCGCTTTTTGAACTCTTTGAACTGCCTCTAAATCGATCTCATTAAAGACCTCTTTAGCGTGAACTCTGAATTTCTCAACCTCATCACCCTGTGCTGTAAAGTAGAAAACTTGGCGCTCTTTGGCAATTTCTTTGACTGCTTCAATGATGGTGAGAGCCCGTTCATCATCGCTGTTGGCTAACAGCTCATCCATAAAGATGGGAAACCTTCTATTACCGGAGAGCTCTTGCTGTTCTATAAAACCCATGCGGACGGCAAACAACAGTTGCAGGCGGGTTGCATCAGATAATTGCTCTAAAGTGAGGTTGTTTTTACCAATTAAATCTCTGGCAAAAAACCCATCTCGATTTATACCAACACTGTAATGGCGATTTGTGATCCTCTCAAACCACCCTTTAGCTCTATTTAATACCTCTAAGTTGCTGCTTTGTTGCGATTGTTGCTCTAGATGTTCCGCCAAAATATTGACCGCCATCCCTACCAACTGTTCCTCTCTAAGCTGCTCTAACTCCTCAAGGGCGAAATGATGTTCCCTTTCGGCCTGCGCTAAAGCGGAACTCTCTAAGAGGCGTTCATAATCGCGGTTAAATTTCCCCAGCTCTTTGTTCTGCTCTTCGCGTGATTCCACCTTTTCGCGCCACGCTACTAATTCTGTTTCAAGCGCCTCTCTACTCTGATTTTTGGCGATTTCAACCACTAAAGGGAAATTAGTTTCAAACTGTGCTATCTGATTGCCGGTAGCCCTCAGTTCACTATTTAGATCGTTCCACCGACTCTTCTGCTCTGAAAGCTCTTTCAACAGTAGGACCTCGTCGACTGAAAAATCCAAAGCCTCTAAAAATCTGTTTTGCTTAGCTTGTCTCTCTTGAAGATCGGCTTCTATTTTAGCTTTTTCTCGCCTTCTGCTCTCTAAATCACGGGTTAATTGGTGGGCATTTTCAAGCCGCCCAATAAAACTTTCAGCCTCACTAAACAAGTCAGTGTAGGATCCACTCTCCTTCTGGATAACTTTTGCCAGCTTTTCGAAAGCATCGGCATACTTCAACTGACTCTCTTTATAACTCCCCTCTTTCTCCGAGAGGTCATTGCGCAATTCTGACCATTTAAGGAGATGTTGAGAGAAATGGAAGAACTGAGAACCCTCTAAAAAGGTTTGTTCGCCCATTAACCCTAAATCGAGGCAAGCCTCACGCCACTGATTTATCCAACCCTGCTGCTCTTTCCGGTCGTTTTCCAAATTCTCAAGGGCAACCTCTCTTTGCCGATTACTCGCTTTCAAGCTGTTTAAGTCTACCAACCGCTTAGCGACTTCCAGGTAAAGATCCCCTAAACCCTCTAAGTCCCAAGTCGGTGGCTCTTGACAATTAGTCGCTTGGAGAGCTTTTTTAAGCTTAGTTAAATCAGAGCTCGATTTGTCTTTTTTTGAAATTAGGAGAACTAAAGCTCCCAACAGAGAGCCTAAGGAATACCACGGCGCTAAAGTAAGGGCTAAGATGACCGACAAGGCAGTTATTACCGAAGCAATCAGGGCCCTAATCTTGAAAAAGCGAGTCTTTGTTTCTCCGCTGGTCGTGGATATGGTGTCTGCAACCCTCTGCCTGAGAATCTCAAGTTTTTCTTGTTCATCCGTAGACTCCTCAATTGGTCCCAACTGTTTAACAAGCTCTTGGGAAACAGCAAAACGGACCTTTAAGGGCTCATACATTTGAGATAGCTGCTTCAGCTGCCCCACGGCGTTTTTAAGTTTCTCCCCATCAGGTAACTCTGCGGTAAGCCAACTGTGCTCTGAACGCCACCCCGCTTCACGGCTATGGCTTTTAGCTAGCTCTTTAGCACACTCTTGAAGTGCGCCGTGGGCCTCTTGTAGCTCTTTAAGCCTGTTTTTCACCCGATTAAGTAGGGCATGTTCACCGATTTGTTCAGCACTAATACCACTCTCTTTTAGACCAATTTCTAACTCTTCTACCTCTTTTATAACCGAAGTTAACTCATTTTCTCTCTCAGTAAGCCGCTCTTGTAATTCAACCAAAGAGTTGTAAGAAGTGGTCTCAACTTTACCGATTTTAGGGTGAAAATCACCCAGTTTTTGTTGCAGAGCTTCAAGATGTTTTAAAGATTGCTCAACTTCCAGCGCTTTCTCGTACTTTGTAACCTCCCCTTTAAAATACTCTCCTTCCCTTAAATCCTTATTAATTTTAGCTATCTTCTTTTCAAGTTGCTCTAGCTCATGCTGCCTCTTCTGCCCCTCTGTTATCTTTTTTTTAGAGTCTTCGACGGCTTTATATTCAGCCTGTCTCCGATTAGAAAATTTATTTATGGCGCCGGCATCATCAGTAGCTTTCTTCAAATCGATGCCACCATGGAGCTCTTGGTAAAGAGTTTCGTGAAAACTATCTTTGTAATTTTCGGCTCGTATTAAATCGGTTAGGGAGAGCCAATAAGAGCTCTCCATTGAGTCGTTACGCCCGGCAAGCTCGGCTATAGTATTATCAGAGAGGCGCCTTTGTACTAAGTTCTTTTGACTTAAATCTAATCTCCAGTTACTCTTGTCACCTTCAACAAGAGCCGTCACTGTTAGTTCTCCACTCTTATCTCTTTGCCAAAGGACCGAACGCATACACTTGGCAAGCGTGGTCTTACCGATACCATTAGGTCCCCAAATTACATTTAACTGGCTAGATAAGCCCTCAACCGGATAAAACCGGCGCGTTACAAATCCGGGGGCACGGGTTATTGAAATATCTTTGATCCAGTATCTGTCACTCATTGCCCTCTCCCTGATTAACCATTGCCCGCAGTAGTCTCTGCCCCGCTACATTAAACAGCTCTTCGACCGAGAGCCCGGCTTCACCGAGATCTTGGAAGATCGGCTCGTTGGTGCTAGATTTTATAACCTTTGCCAGTAGACCGTAGAGGGGACTCTCCTCGTTAAAGTTGAGTAGCTGGTTGGCTAGCAGTGCTTTTATGCCTACCCCCTCTGCGATTCTCTGAAGATCAAGGACCAGCTGAGTCGCGTCTTTGTATTTGCCCACCGGTGAAGCCTGTAAGGTTGGATTGATACTGAGCTCCAGTTGATTGAGATCCTCATCTTTCAACACCTTATTAAGCTCTAGCTCAGGCTTTACCCTTCCCGTAAAAGTTAAACGACAAAATAGTTTTCCACTATAACTTTCAGCGGCAACACCCTCCCCCGCCTTACGAATTGCGGCATTAATGTAGGACTCAATATTTTCTTTGGTGGTCGATTGATCCAATTCAACAGGGCATTTTTCAAAGCGATGGGGGGTCAGAGAGATAAATCGGGGGGGAGCCCAATGGACCCCCTCCTGCTCAATCAGAAAAACCCCATGGTCTCCGGTTTCGCTTCTGTCGAGGGCAAAGGGGGAGCCACAGTTAATATAACTCTCTTCGACAATCTTCTTGTGGGTGTGTCCCAGGATCCACAGAGCGGGTGGCTTAAAGCGGTAAGCGGGCACCGGAGCGTAGTGGGAGTTGCCGTCCACTTCACAGTGCAGAACCCCTAAAACCGGTAAATCGGTGTCCAGAAACTCCTCCGGAAACGTCTCGAAGGGATCTTCACTATAATATGAGGAGGGGAATGACCACCCAATAAAGCGCACCCCATTATAATCTAGAGCCTCCCAAGTCCCATTTATCCCCAAGATTCTCACATAGGGTTTTTCATTAATTAGTTTGACCGAGATAGAAGCATCATGGTTGCCGGCTACAGCAATAATGGCTATCTCTTTTTCATGGAGGCGATCAAAACCCCTTAGAAGGGGACCATAGGCTTCAAACCAAAACTTATCTTTGTCTACGATATCTCCAGCGATAACGAGGAGGTCGACTTTTTGAGTTATTGCGGTTTCAACCACCGCTTCCCAAGCAGAGGAACCCGACAACTCTCCCCCTTCGACAGCGCAAATTCTCCCTAAATGGATATCACTACAGGCTAAAATTTTCATACAAACTCACCTTGAGGCAATTGTAGCATATAAATTTGAAATATGATTCAACTAGTTCAATCTCTATGAAGTAAGGATGCTTGCTTTTGCCCTCTAGCGCCACTATATTTAACAGTGGAGTCCCTAATGAATAAAAAAATTGCGCTGTTTGTATTTATTTTATTAGTCACATTAGCCCTCGTCAGTGCCGGTGGTACAGGTGAGCGCCAAGGGGAGAAAAGTAAACCCCTCATAGCTCTCAGCATTTTACCTCAACAGTATGCCGTCAACCGCATTGGTGGAGAGTTGGTCGAGACAGTCGTTTTAGTTGGTCCCGGTCAAAACCCCCATAACTGGGAGATGAACCCCCGCCAAATGACCCTGTTAAATGAGAGCGATGCTTGGGTCCTCTCCGGGGTCGATTTTGAAAATTCCCTAGTGCCCAAAATCGCCTCTCTCTACCCCCGGCTGAAAATTATAGATGGGACGGCGGGGGTTACGTTTCGCTCTTTAGAAGAGCACAGTGCAGCCGATCATCTCCACGACAGTGAAATTGACCGCCATTCATGGCTAGGACGGGAACCCATGAAAATCATGGCCCGCCACATAGAAGCATTCCTTAGCTCTTTCGACCAGCAAAACAGTGCCATCTACAAAAAGAATTTGGAGATCTTCCTCGCCGATATCGACACCCTCTTCGACTCACTAAAAACAAAATTAGCCCCTCTGAAAGGGAGTAATGTCTTGGTCTACCACCCCTCCTTTGGCTACCTGTTTGATGAGTTTGGCTTAGTTCAGAAAGCTATTGAGACAGGGGGGAAAGAACCAACGGCTAAAAATCTTACCGCTATCATCGAAGAGGCTAAAAAGGAGGGCACCAGAGCCATTTTTGTGCAGGCTCAATTCCCCCTCTCTTCAGCGCAAAGTATCGCCAAAGCAATTAATGCTCAGGTGTTACCGCTCGACCCGCTAGCCTACGATTGGCTGGAGAATATTGCGCTAATTGGGAACACCCTCTACTTAACCCTACAAGGAGGAGAGTAGTCATGCCGGTAATTTTAGAGTTTAACAAGGTCAGTTTCTCATATGGGCCTGTTCAAGTATTAGAAGAGGCCTCTTTCCACATCCACGAAGGGGAATTTGTCGCCTTAGTCGGCCCGAACGGCGCCGGTAAATCGACTATCCTAAAACTAATACTCGCCTTAGAGTCCCCCGATAAGGGTTCTATTAAACTATTTGGAACCTCCACCCAAGCCGGACGGGAAAAGATTGGCTATGTACCGCAACACATCAGCTACGACCCAGCCTTCCCTATAGCCGTGGATGAGGTGGTTAGAATTGGCAGGATTGCACCTCTGTCTAGAAGGTATTCTCAAGCAGATAAAGAAGCCGTTGAGCAAGCCTTAGAGACCATGGACCTCCTTGAATTGGCTAAACGCCCCTACAATGCCCTCTCAGGGGGTCAAAGACGCAGAGTCTTGGTAGCTAGGGCATTAGTCGCCACCCCTGCCATGTTAATTCTAGATGAACCCACCTCCAACATGGATAGTGAAAGTGAAAATCGCCTCTTTGAAGCCCTAGGGCAACTAAAGGGGAGTACCACGATCCTTATAGTCACCCACGATAAAAGCTTCGTCTCCTCCCTCACCGATCGAGCCCTCTGTGTGGGCGAGTTTGGTCCCCATAAAAAAGGGCGCAAGGTAGTACAACACGAAGTTGTACCTATAGATGCAAACTCCTTCAAAGTTCTCCACGACACCACACTTAATCACGACTGCTCTTACAGCGAAGGAGAAGAGGCCAATGGGTAGTTTCTTCACAGCTCTATTCAGTTCATCGGTCCCCTTCCTCAGGAATGCCCTCTTGGCCGGCCTCCTCTCATCGGTCCTTTTTGGAGTATTAGGGACAGTTGTCACCGTGAAAAGAATTGCAGGCTTAGCCGGAGCTATCAGTCACGCCGTCTTAGGGGGCATAGGGATGGCCCTCTTCCTCTCGGCCACAGGGAAAGTCGCCAACCTCTCCCCGATTGTGGGAGCCATAATTTTTGCCGTCTTAGCCGCACTGGTTATCGGAATAGTCTCCCTCAAAGCACAACAAAGGGAAGACACTGTCATTAATGCTATTTGGGCTATCGGGATGAGCATTGGTGTCCTCTTTATGGCCAAAACTCCTGGTTATACCGATCCCACCAGTTATCTCTTTGGTAACATCCTCTTAATCTCTAATCGGGACCTCTTACTGCTAGCCCTTTTGGACCTCTTCGTAATCGCTTTAGTCTTCCGTTTCTATAACCAATTAGAGGCTTCAGCATTCGACAGTGAATTTGCCCAAGTGAAAGGGATATCATCATCAGCCGTCTTTCTCATTATATTGAGCGTAACTGCGATTGCTGTGGTACTTTTACAGACCTATGTGGGAATCGTCATGGTAATTGCAATGCTAACCCTACCGGCAGGAACTGCCGGCTATAGTGCCAAAAATATGTTGAACATGATGGTATTAGCTTGGCTCTACTCCTCGCTCTTCTCTATCGGTGGTTTGATAATTGGGTGGGTTCTCGACTTCCCGGTGGGGGCTATGGTCGTTGTCTTAGCCGGGGTAGTATTCCTTTTGACCGCACTAGGGTCGATGCTTAAGCGAAGGCAGAGAAATTAGAGACCACCGGCTCTTCCCATAAATCAAGCTCGTCACTCACCAACTCTAGTAGAGTGCTAACCATCTCTTCCGTGCTGTCAATCTCTTCAAAGAGGTCAAACTCTTCATATTTCTGTGGACGGTAGATTCCCACATTAATTGGTGAGAGGTACCCTTTTTTATCGCCCTTAAGGTCTTTGAGTTTCTCTCCGGTCATGAATGCCAACATCCTAAAATCGGTTTGTTGAAGGGCCACTGTTAAGATGTGACGGTTATCTTGATCAAAAACCGTCAGGGAGAGGGGGAAGACAAGGTAGCCATCCCCGTGGGCATTGGTAGGATCCCTTTGAACGACTGCTTTAATTTTTGCCTCAGGCCATAACCAGACTCGGCTGGTAGTTTTATCATAATCTTGAGGGTTTGGCATGGCCGGGTAGTTTAATGTATCTATCTCTTGAAACAATGCCATAGAGAGAGCCTCCCAACAATTGTTACAGGAGAGTATAACACTTTTTGTGAAAAATTACTTGACCGCTCCTAGTAACCCTCCCTATGATGAAAATCATTGTAAAAAGAGGAATTATAATGCACAAACCGGTACTGATGGCACTGTTGGCAACCTTGGGAACTTGGGGTATGACGGCTTTGGGAGCCGCTTTAGTTTTTTTCTTCAAAGAAATTCGCCAACATGTCTTGAACATGATGCTAGGCTTTGCCAGCGGTGTAATGATTGCTGCCAGTTTCTGGTCTCTACTGGCACCGGCGATTGAGATGGCCGAAGGCAGCTCTAGACTGCCGGCTTGGTTGGTAGCCGCCCTCGGCTTTCTGGCAGGTGCCGCCTTTCTATGGCTCAGCGACCAATTAATTCCCCACATGCACCTCGACTCAAAAAAGAGTGACAAACCGGAGGGGCTCGCTTCCAGTTTACACCGAAGTGTCCTTTTGGTATTAGCCATTACCCTTCACAACATCCCTGAAGGATTAGCTGTGGGGGTCGCTTTCGGAGCAGCCGCTTTAGAGGGTTCAACTGTCACGACGCTTTCGGCCATAGCCGTGGCAATCGGTATCGGTATCCAAAACTTCCCGGAAGGAGCGGCTGTTTCCATTCCCCTAAGGCGGGAAGGGTTGTCTATGACCAAAAGCTTCCTCTATGGGCAAGCCTCGGGCTTAGTGGAACCGATTGCCGGGGTGATTGGAGCAGCCCTGGTAATCAGTATGCAGGCCATCCTCCCCTATGCCCTCGCCTTTGCGGCCGGAGCAATGATCTATGTAGTAGTTGAAGAGTTGATTCCTGAGAGCCAGCAAGGAAAAGGGCATCTAGGAACCGACTTAGCCACCTTCGGTAACATCTTAGGTTTCACGGTAATGATGATTTTGGACGTTGCTCTGGGCTAGACCCTTTCTATCAGGTTGGCTACCGAGAGGTTGCCTAAAGTTTTAATCCCCTTCTCATCAATTTGCGAAGCGATAGCGTCCCCGATGGTGTCGAGATTTTGCTCTAAATAGACCTCTCCATACAAAGCACCCACAAGGTCGACAATTTTAAGATCATCTAAAGGGCGAGCCGGCACAAAAGCCGTCTGCATGTTGTTTGTTGGCAAGATGAACCGTTTCTTCATCAACAAGTCCAAAACTCCAAAGAGGATTTTCTCGTTCATCAGCAGGCGGTCGCTAATGTCACGGATTCTGGTCTCCCCCCCTTGATGGCGGTACTTCTGTCCAATTACCATCATCACATTAATTCCATTGGCCAGTTGCTCAGCCGGTGAGACCGGTTTGAAGAACCCCCCTTTATCGGGGCGGTACTGGTGGACGTAACTCACCTCGACTGCCGATAAAACCACAATCCAGATAATGTAGACCCAGAGCAAGAAGAAGAAAATTGCGGCAAAGGAGCCGTAGATTACCGAGTAACTTAAGGCTTTGGAGATAATAGAGGAGAATAAGAGGTTAACTAAGTAAAGCCCGAGGGTACCGACAACTCCGCCGATGGCGGCACTAACCCCGTTTACCTTGGCGTTTGGTGCCACCATTATCATAAAGAAGAGGAAGAGCCACCCAATAGTCCAAGGGGCAATTAGGCGGAGAATTACCATGGGGGTATTGTTGAAGGTTTGCCAACCCAGAATTTTAGCCATCCAAGAGCTCAGCAAAGACTTCACACTAATGTAGGCACTAAACAGGAGGGCACCAACCACCAATATGGTTAAGAAGCTAACTGCCCGCTTAACTACGTTGGTTTTACCGCCAGCCGTGCGGTAAATCTGGTTTATAACGGCCCAAACTTTATTAATTAGCAGAAGCGAAGTGATAATGAAAGAGAGGAGTCCCACCACCCCTAAGCGGTTGGCGTTCACACTGAAGGTGGTAATCATCCCCATCAGTTGATTCCCTGCCACTGCTCCAAAGACACCGGTGAAAAGATCCCCTAAAAGGGTGTAGAAGGGCTGTAGGACATTAAACAAAGAGAGGAACGCTATCAAGAAGGAGATAAAAGGGACAATCGATATCAGGGTAGTATAGACAATCCCCGAAGCGAGAATAGTGATCTTATCTTTGGTGAACTTACCGTACCAGGTTTGCAAAAAGACCCACAATTTACGCAACACGCCCCCCTTCACCTTAGAGGGCTCCCTTGTTTCATCTTCCTTTCTCATAACTACGCATCCTAACAACTAAAGCCGAAAGGGACAACCAAAGTTACACTTCTCTATTTCAGCCACTCTCCAACTACTTTATAAACCTCTTTACGGTTCGTTTCATTGAGGACTTCATGGCGAGCGTCTTCAATTAACTCCATCTTTACCCGTTTCAAGCCGGCATTTTTATAGAGCTGCAAGACCTTCTCCACCCCTTTGCCAAAGTCTCCCACCGGGTCTTCACTGCCACTGATGAGGTAGATTGGGAAGTTCTTGGGGATATTCGCCATTAGACGTGGGTCGTTGGCCCTCTTAACCCCCTCTAACAGGTCAACAAAGAACTGTGATGTACAGACAAACCCACAAAGAGGGTCATCTATGTAGGCTTTGACCATCTTTTCATCCCGGCTCAGCCAATCAAATTTAGTTTTAATTGGTTTAAAAGCGGTTGAGAAAGAGCCAAAACTCAGCTTATCTAAAAGTTTGTCACGCTTGCGCCCGCCATTAAAAAGGGCTTTTGTTTTAGCAATGCCCTTTCCAATCACCCCTAAGAAGCCCTGAGATGCCCCTGTTCCACTTAGTATCACCGCCTTAAATAGCTTGGGATGCTGGGTTATTAAATCCCGCGCTAAAAAAGAGCCCATAGAGTGCCCAAAGAGATAGAGCTTACTTTTAGGATAATCCTCCGTAATTTTCTGGGCTAGCTCATAAGCGTCTTCGACGACCCTCTGCCAGCCATTCTTAGGAGCAAAATAGCCCAACTCCCCCTCTTCGGCTGTCAGACCATGACCGCGATGGTCTGGTACATAGACGCCATAACCGAGAGAGTTGAGGTATTTGGCAAAGTCAGCGTAGCGCGCGCCATGTTCAGCCATCCCATGTAAGATTAGGATGACCCCTTTAACCTCCCCCTCGGGTAGCCATTCTCGATAGGTTAACTCCTTACCATCTGAAAGTTTCAGTTTTAAAGTTTTCATGCCATCCTCCTCTAATGGATTGTAGATGAGGAGTTGCAACTTAACAACTAAAATTTACGCTTGCCACACCCTTAAGCTTTCTCTACATTATCATCATGGATAAATACTTAATATTTTCAGACCTCCACGGTGACGTTAAAGCCCTCAAAACACTCCTCGCTCACGCTCAGGAGGAGGCCATAACCCTCTTTATTTGTGCCGGAGATGTTGGCATGCACCGCGTCGCCTCTCTATTAGAGCCACTACCTCTCCTCCTCGTGAAGGGCAACTGTGATTTTCACTATCCAGTGCCTCCCCGTTATATCACAGTCGATTTTTACGGTAGGTTACTCTTCATAACCCATGGAGATTTAATTTCCGATTGGACCTCTTGCCCGCAGAGCCTCTCAGAGAGGGACCTCTTTATAAGTGGTCACACCCACAAGGCACGTTTAATACATCCTAAAGGGGGACCAATTTGTTTAAACCCCGGCTCTCTCTCCTCTCCCAGAGACTCTTCGCCCCCTAGCTATGCTATTGTGAGCAAGGAAAAAATTGAAGTTAAGAGTCTTGTCGATAAGCAAGTACTAGAGACGCTGAGTCTTACAGAAGAGTGCCAACTGTGAAGGCTATTTTGAAATAGGGGCGCCAAATTTCAGCAAACTTCAAGATATAACCATCTAGGCCCACAGCTTTATTAGCGTTCAACAGATAGCCCCCTGAGAGTTCTAAGCCGTAAGAGCTACCCCGGTACTGGAACTCTCCTTTGTTAAAAAACCTGAGGCCCAGCGCCGCCTCCGTTGAGAACTTGGCTTCAGATAAGAGGCGGTGGCGACCGGAAGCTCCATCGCCCATCACCAAAAAGCGGTTTAGTCCAATGCCCCCCATCACAAAGGGGCGTGCCCAGCCAAAATCCCACTTCGAAATTTCCCAGTCGATGCCTGTATGCCAAGTTGAATAATTTTCCCTGACACGCCCATCATCGGCCAGAGGGGTCATCTTAAAAGCATTTTTAAAGTAAATCCCTAAATCTTTGTAGAGGTGGTAACGGAGGATAACAGTGGTCATTGTGTTCGGTATAGCTAGCCCCACCGAGAGGAGGAGGTCACTCCGTTGCCAGGCGGTTTTATCGTCAAAGACTAATTGGACGCCAACGCCACCATACCCTTCCATTGCATCTACGTACCAGTTGTAGCCAAAGGTTAACAACCCAATATATCCTTTGAAGTGGAGAATCAGGCCACTCTCAATCTCTCCAACGATATGGTGGGTCTCCCAATCATCCAAGATGTCGACGAAAGCGTACCCTAAACCGACTAAAAACATACTATTTGAGAGGGTGTGTTGTCCTACCGATATCTTCGGATAGACCTGAGCCATATAAGTGGGGGTGTACGAGGTATTGAGTTCTGCCCAGAAAAAGAGCTCAGAGTTTTCAAACCAAGGAGCGTTTTTAATCAATTCAAACTTTTGATTTAAGCCCATCAATGGCAGAATCTTGCGCTCCCCTCCCCCTTCATAATTTCCATCCAAGGCTTCAATACTGAAGACATCGTGGATAAAATTTTGGACGGCCTTAAAGCCAAAATCGCCCGCTAAAGTTAAACCGCCGTGAAGGAGTATATCGTACGCGGAAGCGATAGCCTTGGTTTGCAAATGGAAGTGGAGTAGGTACCCCCCTTGCAAGATTATCTCATCAAATCGCTTGTCTTCTTGGCGATGGGTGAGTCCACTAAACTCAAGGTCAACACCCCACCCATTAGTGTGAAAAAAGATAAACTTCATCCCGTATGAGCGTAAATCGTCGGGGTTCTCCCCCATCCCAAACGTTAGGTTATCGTTGTACATCGTGGCTTCAAAAGTCGTCTGTCGGTGACGGGCCATAAGAGGCGAACTCAACAGCACCAAAATTAGCACACAGCAAGCGACACGTAGTGGAGCCATTACCCCCTCCTATACTTCACGTAATCCAAAGTTCTTAAAAATTTATAGCGTTCTGCCATAGCCCTGAAGGGGACCACACTCTTGTGAGGATGATTACTCTCCGGGTTGATGGTAAACCTTTCCGGTATTGAGAGCTCTCTGTCTTCACCATTAAGTTCCCGTTTTTTATAAAGGGCTTTTCGCCCTATATTAATCAGTTCGGTTGTAGAAATTTTCTTCCCTAAAACTTCACTCGCCAGAGATCTCAACAGTTTAGTGCTGAGCCATTTATAGGCCAACCGGGGGGAGCGTAAGAAGAGTTGTTTAAAGGGGAGGCGGCTTTTTTCAAAAACCAGGGGAGACAGTAATTGGTTACAGATCCCAAGGCTATTGAACGTAGCCAACAAGTTCTCCTCCACTACGGTCCACTCAGCTTTACTAAAAGTACCCTTCGGTGAAAGGTAGTGCTGGATAATCTCGCCCACATTGAGGTTATCGATTCCCAAGGCCATGAAGAGGGCCTCCATCCAAGCTCCTCGAGGGTCGATTGGTAGCATAACCCTCCCGTTAATCTGACTGGCAATTTTAGGTCGTTGAGATTTTTTGAGGTAATTCTCCTCTAAATAGACAATCCCTTTTTTAATCTCTTCCCCTGCATTGAGAGTCGCTCCTATCAGGTGGATGAGTTCTTTAACTCCTCCAGGGTGGCCAAACTTCACTTTCACCGGGGTGTTTAAAAACCTTTCGCCTCTGGCAGCCATAATCCACCCAATGATAGCGCCGGTACTTATGGGGTTTAACCCTAAGGCTAAGCACTCTTCAAACCATTCAAAGAGTTGACTAGGGTCCCAGTTCCCCAAATTAGGCCCCAACGCCATCATCTCCAAGAGGTTAGGCAGGCGCATAGTTCCAATGCGGTGCCGGCAGAGCGCCGGGCAATGCTCACACCCATCGGCAACCGGAGAAAAACGCCTAATAATCTCACCACTGGTTAGGTGGAAAAGGCGAGGATCGGTGCGGAGGCTAACATTGTGGATACCGCAGTACCCCTTCTTCAAGGCCTCTTCCATCAGGAAAAGGTCCCCCGCTTCCCTGAAGTTTGCCAGATATTCACTTTTATCCAAAACTCGATTGAATTTCGTAATAAGGGTATCCAGTTTTTGCCCGTCGTGTGGGCTAAAGTGTGCATTGCCCCGCTCAACAGCGATGGCTTTAACATTCTTTTCCCCTAAGGAGTAGCCAAAACCCCACCGCTCCAGAGGGAGGTCCTGTTCAAAAATTGAGGCAAAAATGACCCCGTTTTCCCCCGCGGGTCCTATAGCTATAACGCCACAATCGCTGGCCCCTCTAAGATCTGCCGTTATTTGACGAACGCTTTGACCCAAAATTCGCTCATTGGCCTCAAAGGTTACCCCTGTGGGGGCAATGCGCAGTGTCATCATTCTCCGCCCTTCTCCGATGAGGACAATCGCCCGCCAGAGATTCGATGCTAAATAGGCGCTGAAGCGATTACAAGTGGTCTCCCCCTCATAGGTGGCACTCTCCCGACTTTTGCCCACAATTGAGAGGGTGTTTGTACAGGGGACGGCTGAACCGGCTAAAGAGCCCAACGCAAAACAGAGGGGATTGCCCTCTGCCTGGTAGAGAGCTACCAAATGGTAGGCCAAAGCCTGGCCTCCTAGCTCGTTGGGAAGGGGCAATGATTCCCATTTTTGCGTATTTAAATCAATGAGAAGATACTTTTGTCCCTCTTTATCCTTAGGCATCCCCACCTCTAATTACATTAAACTCATTCTAGCATATAGTCCTGTCAATTAAAAAGATAGAGGGTTTAAGAACAAAGACTTTCCCGTTATAATCTTCACTATTAGAGAGGTATGCCATGGAGCGAACAATTACAATCACTTATATGGAGCAGAGAATTGAGGTCCCCTCCGGTACCACTGTCGATACCTTGCTAACTGAAATTCTCAAAGTTACCGCCCCAAAACCACTGTACGAAAACAATCCTATAATTGCCGTCCGGATGAACAATGAGATTCTCCCGTTTAGTGCCAAGTTGAATGTAGATGCCACTATCGTTCCCGTCCATATGTTTAGCGACATTGGCAAGAGGATCTATCGCCATACTTTGAGCTACCTTTTAGCATATGCTAGTGAGATACTTTTCCCCGACCGCCGTTTGGTAATTGGCCATGCGCTTGGTGATGGCTTTTACTTTAATTACGACGGCAAATACTCCCTCAACAAAAATGATGTCACCCTTTTAACCGAAAAACTGAAAGAGTTAATCGAGGCAGACCTCCCCATTACCCTCGAAGTTCACTCCTACCAAGGCTCTCGTGAACACTTCATAAAGAAGGGGTACCTAGGGACCGCCCTCCTTCTGGATTACACGAACGATGCAGAAGTTGAACTCTACCGTTGCCAAGATTTTTTAGATATCACGTATGAACCACTGCTTTCCTCTACAGCCCTTTTGAAGGTTTGGCAACTGCGCCCTTACGGTGAGCGGGGGATGCTGTTACGCTACCCCCTTAGCGCCGACTTCCTCACCCTCTCCCCCTTTAGAGACAACCCCCTGCTGTTCTCAATTTTCCACGAATACAAACTGTGGGGGTCGATCTTGAAGGTTAACAGCTTAGGGGCAATGAATCAGATTTGTGGCTCAAAAGATATTAGGACTTTTATTCGGATGAACGAAGATTTGCAGCACAGAAAAATCTCCGATACCGCCGATATGATTAGCGATAAAGGAGGGGTAAAAGTTGTCCTCATAGCCGGCCCCTCCTCTTCGGGGAAAACTACCTTTTCCTATCGGTTGGCTATCCAGTTAAGGCTATTGGGCTTTAATCCTATCCAGATCTCCCTAGACAACTACTACCTCTCTAAAGATCTGGCACCTAAAGACCTCGATGGTAAACCCGATTTGGAAGCACTGGAAGCGCTCGACTTAGAACTCTTTAGGGACAACCTCGAAGAGCTTTACGGTGGTAAAGAGGTCGACTTGCCCAGCTTTGACTTTAAGAATGGGGGGCAGCGCTATTTCAAGGGAGAGAAAATCTCCCTTGCCCAGAACACTATATTGGTTATTGAGGGGATTCATGCCCTCAACCCCACCCTCTTACCGGCTTTGGATTCCAAGACGTTCTTTAAGATCTACATCTCAGCCTTAACGCAACTTAACTTAGATGACCATAACCGTATTTCGACGACCGACAACCGTATCCTACGCCGTATTGTGCGGGACAATAGAACCCGGAGCACAACCGCTCAAATGACCCTTGAGATGTGGCCATCGGTTGAACGGGGAGAGACCCGCCACATTTTCCCCTACCAAAACCATGCCGACATCATGGTCAACTCAGCTCTAGAGTACGAGCTGGCGGTCCTTAAGCCCTATGCCGAGCCCCTACTGAAGACGGTCAAACCCGACGCCTACGAAGCCTATCCCACGGCTAGGCGACTCCTCAGGTTCTTAGAGAATGTTTACCCTATCCCTTCCGATTTAGTCCCCAGTGACTCACTCCTTCGCGAATTTATTGGAGGGAGTGAGTTTAGACTAGAGTGTTGAGTTAGCCTCCGTAGAGGTGTTGGAACTCATCAAAGAGGCGCTGAACTCTGAATTGGCACTTGCCACAGACCGTCCCGTACTCGGTGAGCTCTTTTAACTCCTCCAATGTGGTCGCCTGCTTGCTCTTAACCAAGTCTTCAATCTGGTGGTCTGTCACATTTTTACATTCACAGATGACCTTAGCACTCTTCTTCCGGTAGGGGTTTTCACGACCCTGCTTTTCTAAGTAATCATCAATGGCTGCTCTAAGGGCCTTGTCGCCGAGTACTGAGCAGTGGAACTTATGTTTTGGCAGTCCCCCTAGTTTATCGGCTATCAACTTAGGAGTGAGGTAGTAAGACTCTTCAATCGACATTCCGATGACCATCTCCGACATCATTGAAGTACTGGCAATTGCACTGGCGCACCCGTAAGTTTGCCACTTTAAGTCGGTAATTATGTCGTTTTCGACCATGATGCCAACCCGCATCTGATCTCCACAAGCCATCGATCCTACCAAGCCGGCCCCATCAGGCTCCCAGTTGTCATCCTCCCAAACATTTCTGGGATGGATAAAGTGATCTTTAACTATATCTGTATATACCCAAACGGGTGAATTATTACTCATATCGTAGAAATCTCCCTTAGCCGCTTAACAATCGGCGGCATTTTTTCTAATACGTAATCAATTTCTTCCTCTGTGTTGTAACGCCCCAAGCTGAAGCGAATTGAGCCATGGGCCAATTCAACGGGAAGATCGGCTGCTAAAAGGACGTATGAGGGCTCCAGTGAACCGGTGGCACAAGCCGAACCGGTTGAAACGGCAATTCCGTCAAAGTCGAGCATCAGCAAGATTGACTCTCCCTCTATCCCGCCGAAAGAGATATTGAGGGTTCCCGGCAGACACTCTTGAGGGTGGCCATTTACATGGGTATCCTCTATGGCATTCTCCAGCCCCTTGCGTAGTTTTTCCCGCAATACCCAAAGTTCTTTAGCCTCTTTATCGCCGGTTTCCACCACTAAATCGGCGGCACGCCCCAAGCCCACAATTGAAGTGGTGCTATAGGTTCCGGCTCTGCGCCCTTCTTCTTGATGTCCCCCCTTCATAAAGGTCTTAAAAGGGGCCCCTCGGCGGATATAAAGGGCTCCAATCCCTTTGGGACCGTAAAACTTGTGCCCCGATAAACTGAGGTAATCGACACCCCATTTTTTTACATCTACTGCCATTTTACCTATCGCCTGGACAGCATCAGTATGCACAAGGGCGCCGGCAGCTTTACTAATTTTAGTAATCGCCTCAATGTCTTGAATAGTGCCGGTCTCATTGTTACCCGCCATTATTGAGACCAATAGCACGTCATCGCCCATCAAATCCTTAAAGGCTTCCAAGTCAACCCGCCCATATTTATCAACTTTGACATAGTCAACCTTGTAGCCCTTTTTCTGTAACGCTTCGCAAGGTTCAATAATCGCGGGGTGTTCAATAACTGAAGTGACAATTCTATTACGTTTTGACCCCTCATCGATTAACTCTCTGGCGAAGGAGATTACGGCGTTATTCCCCTCACTACCGCCACTAGTGAAAATCACCTCACTGACGCCACAGTTAAGCATGCGGGCAACACTAGAGCGGGCTTCTTCGATAGCACTATTCGACTCTCTGCCATAGCCGTGCATACTTGAGGCGTTACCGTAAAGCATCAAACTGGCTTGCATAGCTTCGACTACTTCCGGGGCTAATTGGGTGGTTGCATTGTTATCTAAATATACTCTTCTCATATCCTTTCTCTCTCAAAAAATAAGGAGACACTTCTCCACAGTCAAGCAAAATAGTATCAATTAAGAGAGGCCGGAATATCTTCATCATCGCAGCCACTGAGACTGCTACGGGCATATCTTATCTGGCGATTAGGGGCAAATCTTATTCGGTGAGATTTTGCCCATTGTACATAGGCACAAGTTTCTGGTAGGTAAGCGGCGAACATGGCCCTAAAGCGGGTTATACGCTTACAGCGGGCATTCTTCTCCAATCTCTCTAGATAGATAGTACACTGATGGGTCTTTACATCGTAGTACTGGCAGTATTCATCGAGATTGTAGATTATCTGGTTCCCCACTATGACTTTTTCATGGCAACACAGGCCACAGCGGTTACACTTCTGTTCCCACTTTTCTCTAGCCATAGTTTTGCCCCTTTGCCAACCTTGCCCGCAGTTCTTGGGCAGTTTCAAAATCAACCGCGGGGTGAACACTCAGAGGTGTCACAGAGATGTACCCTCTACTTAGCAAGCGGTAATCAACTTCAGGGTCCTCCTGTTTTAACTCAGGTGGCACATGGTTAGATAAAGAGAGGGTTACCTCTTCGCCTATCGCACTAAGGTGGTTGGCGTTACCATAGGCGAGACCCAACTTCGTTGCCGAAACATCGTAGGAAGTCTTCTTTTTAGAAGAGCTACTTTCCATGAAATCGAAATACTCTAAGTGTCCTAACATCCCAACGCGCCACTGCCCATTAGGCCGCGGTGGCACGTTAATATTCAAAATAACCTCAGAGGTGCAATAGGACATTAACCACGGGAGGTTATCGACGAGGAATTGGGCGGCTTCTTCAAAGGGGTAAACGTTCGTCTGTCGGTCCCGTCGTGCTGATATTGCAATTGCGGGGTAACAGCGCAAAGCGGCCTCACTCGCCGCACCTACCGTCCCTGAGTAGAGGATATCGGTACTGGCATTGTAGCCATGGTTAATACCGGAAATTACCACATCAGGAATTACCGGAAGAGCTTTTCCCCCCAGTCCATATAAAACGCAATCGGCCGGCGAGCCACTACAGTGGTAATGTCTCTCATCATAACGGACAAACGTCACCTTTCCGTGAAAAGTCATGGCATGGGATTGGGCACTACGTTCACTGGTAGGGGCACACAACCACACTTCATGGCCCGATTCAACGAGTTTTTTTTCTAATGTAGTTATTCCATCCGCCTGGTAACCGTCATCGTTTGTTACTAGTACTACCATTATTACGTGAGTCAATCTTTAGTCTCCCTGCCGGCATATAACTCTTATAAGTCGGTTTAAAACCAAAGATATGCTCGTATTCCTCCATCCGAGTAATGTAGAGGGCAATGGACTCTCTAGAGATTAAAACTAGAATGGTTCCGCTGGTTCCGGTAGAAATCATGGAAGCTCCCAAGCATCCATTCAGCTCTATTGCTCGTTTAGTTAACCAGTCTATCTCAGGACAGGTAACCTCAAAAATATCTCGCAGTCCCGCTTGCACTTTATTAAGCACTTTACCATACCCCACCATATCTTTTTGTGCAAGCAGACGCCCCC
>Ga0172382_10003555_pt1 | contig 24592 bp, 22 predicted proteins | sample Leawel138RmetaG_FD_122245 | JGI IMG/M metagenome (GOLD analysis project Ga0172382, IMG submission 122245) | Leachate microbial communities from a municipal landfill in Southern Ontario, Canada - Leachate well 138R metaG | ecosystem: Engineered > Solid waste > Landfill > Unclassified | place...
ATAGCTCTTACAATAATATAGAGGATTATTGCTGTAATTAAGAAAGTAATTACAGAGTTTAGTACTAGGCCGTACTGTATCACAACTGCATTGGCTTGTTGTGCTTCTAGTAGAGTATCATACTGTTTCTTACCTAATGTAATGAATAGCTCTGAGAAATCTAAATTAGCTGTTAGATATCCAATAGGGGGAGTAAATACATTCTTAACTAATACATCTACTAAATCTTTAAAAGCAACACCAATGATTACACCTACTGCAAGAGATATTACGTTATCTTTAAGTGCAAACTCCTTAAATTTACTTAGCTCACTTCTTAATGTCTTTTTTAGGTTTGCCATTCTTTTTGAAAAAGTAAAAAATTAATATAAAGAAAACAAAGATAAACAGTAAGCTATATACCACTATCTGATTAATAAAGGCATCTTGTAATGTACTGTTGTGAACCCTATACAGTATTAATTGAACAGCAACAAGCAGTAGTAGGAAGTAGATATGAATATATGAGTCCTTTATAAGTAGGGAGTTAATAGCCATATATGAGACAGAGTAGGCAGTCATAGCGATACCGTAAAGAGCAATGTATGGAGTAATCTCTAAATACATTCCTTTAAATACAATATCAACTATCTCTTTTGTAAAGAAGAAATATACAGCTGAGATTGCTAATCCTGTTAGCGCAGAAAAAATTAGTGATATTATCAATGTCCTTTTTCTTAATTCATCTTTCTGATTAGCAAGTCTAGATATCATTACACCAGCTATAGTGATTGATGCGAAATAAACAATTTTCCCTATTAGTGAGAGTGCTCCGTACGATGCTCTCACTTCTGGATTTACTAAGATTAGATCTAAGGTAAATGGTGCATTAAGGAGTAAGAATGTAGTAAAGAGTAGTACAACACCTTTGTACTGTATATTAATCTTCTTAGTAGGCATTTTAACACTGCCTGTTTTAAGGAATGGTAGAACTATTACTAGTGTAATTAAAGCAGGGATAACGTTTGCAAGAATAGGGATTGTTATATCCATACCTCTAGAGATTGCAAAGAAGCCTAGTGCGAATTTTAATATTGTTTCAAGTAGAAGTATTATATTTAATGTAAATATCTTCTCTAACCCTAGTAGGAAACCTTTAGGTATAGGGGACACTATAGCACCAAAGAGTGCTAGACTAAGAGGTAGTATGTATTTCATTGGTATGTTTGCTACTTGTGCAATCTTCTCTCCAAAGAGGATAAATATGAGAGAGAGTACTACCGCTATTACGCTTAACTGAAGGATACTTTGAATCTTAAATTTCTCTAGATTAAAGTCTCTCTTTTGAGCTACCTTTTTAGTAATAGCAGTTTGTATTGCAATTGCAGGTATCTGTACAAGGTATATTATCCCTATAGCTGCATTATAAAGACCGAAATCAGTACTACCTAAATTTCTTGCAAGGTATATATTGAAAAGATATGCTAAGAAGTTTACTATTACTCCAATAAATATTGTAATGAAGATATTCTTTAGAAAAGTTTGGTCTCCTTTAAAGTATTTACTAAGATTCATGGTGTATAATCAATTGGTTATATATAATAAATAGAATACGATAATTTTAATAATTTTGCCATTATGGAACTAATTATAGCTTTAATAGGAGGTATAGCACTTGGAGTAGGTCTTTTCTATTTCTTCTTTAAAGGAAACAGTAAACAGCAAGAGGAGATATCAGATACCATATCTCAGAAGTTAAATGAAATTATGCCCACTATTCTAAGTCAGGCTAATGAGAGTTTAGTTAGAATGGCAGATTTGAAATTAGGAGCAGAAACTAACAAGACTAGAATTGATGTTGAGAATAAAAGAGCAGAGATAGAGAGGTTGGTTAAAGTAATACAGGAGGATTTAAAGAGTAGTAAGAAAGATTTGGAGGTTTCTGAGAGAGAGAGGATTGATTCTTTCTCTTCACTTAAAAACTCATTAGATGAGTATAAGAAGATTACAGAGCAGCTTTCTGTGAGTACAGAGAATCTTAAGAAGGTGCTTTCTAATAATCAATTAAGAGGACAGTTTGGTGAGCAGGTTGCAGAGGATCTTTTAAAGATGGCAGGCTTTGTTCCTGGGGAAACATACACTAAGCAGGAGGGAGATAGTAGTGGGGCTAGACCTGACTTCACAATATATTTCCCAGATAAGACTAAGATAAATGTAGATGCTAAATTCCCATACGCTGCACTACAAAAGATGACAGAGACTGATGATACTGATGTAAAGGCAAGACATATGAAGCAGTTTGAAACGGATGTAAAAGAGAAGATTAAACAGGTAACTACAAGAGAGTATATTAATCCAGAGGAAAGGACTGTAGATTTCGTTATCCTCTTTATTCCAAATGAGATGATATTCTCCTTTATCTATGACAAGATGCCACATATATGGCAGGATGCTCTTGCAAAGAAAGTAGTATTTGCTGGTCCATTTAGTTTTACAGCAATACTTAGAATGGTTAAGCAGGCATATGATAACTTTAGGATACAGGAGAATATTTATAAGATTGTAGGGCATGTTCAATCAGTAGAGAAAGAGTTTGAGAAGTTTAATGAGGAGTTTGATAAGGTAGGAGTTAGGATTCAGCAGTTACAGAAACAGTACTCTGATGTTAGTACTACTCGTGTTAATCAGATGAAAAGAAAGATGGACTTAGTAAAGCTTGAGGATGGTAGTAAACCTCAAAACAAGATTAATGAGGTTGTAGCTATTCCAGAGAGTATTAAATCTCCAGATCAGGGTAGTCTTCTTTAAAAAAAAGAGGGAGTATATACTCCCTCGATTCTTTCCAAAGCAACCTAAAGATCTATTACTTTGTGGTTGTACTCTTTGGCTTCCATGCTAAAAGATACAGTAATACATATATGGCGAAAGGTATTAGAACTAACAGAACCAATATCTTCTCATATCCTCTTTTCTCTGTAATTTCAGCTAATGCAACTATTGATAGTATTGCAACTATTAATGCTCCAAGTCCTGGAATTAAGAATAAGAGTAATAACCATGGATTTTGACCACCTAGTTGGAATAACATTACACTATTTAATATTGGTATCCATGCAAACCATGGATTGTCATATTTAAGTTCTTTACCTATTTTCATAAGTGCAAGAGCAGAAAAGATGTAACTACCAAGCCCTATTACTAAAGAAATAAGTAGATATGTACCAACAAAAAAGCTCGCTATTCCTGCCCCTAGTAAACCTGCTAAGAAGCCTTCCTCATCTACAGAGTCTGTAGTGGTGGTAGTTAAGTAATCACCAAAATCAAAATCTGCATCATCTGCCCAATCATCAAAAAGAGCTTCGTAATCGTAATCATCATCTATGACTACCTCATACTGCTCTGGACTTTCTGTAGGTACTTCTTCCTCTTGTGCTGATATTACACCTAGTGGTAATAGCAGTAGTACTAGTAGAGAAACAAGCAAGAGTTTTGTTTTACTCATTTAAAAATATTATAAAGTTATATATATTAAAATGGTAACATCAATATTAATAGACTTCAAGATATTCTCTCTCTATTTGTAAAAGAATAGGTACATATGCTAACTTATACTAATGCCAAACGATAAAGTTTTTAAAATAATTAAGGGTTCTAATCCAATACTTCTTTCTGCACCACATGCTTTTTCTCATAGGAGACCATCTTTAACACTTTCATATAAATTAGCAGAGCCGTGGACTGATGATATTGTAAGAGAGATTTGTGCTAATACAGGTGCTTGGGGAATAGTGCTTGTAGATGAAACAGATAGTGACCCAAACTACTATCCTCTTAAGAGTAATGAGTACAAAAAAGAGATTGTTAATATTGTAAAAGAGGGAAAGATTAAGAAGTTCTTAGATATACACGGTTTAAATGATGAGCATGAGTTTGATATGGGTATTTTTTACCCTTCTAAGTTCTTTAATTCAATACAATTAGCAGAGAGTGTTAGTAAGGGCATTAGTAGGGGTAATTTAAGAGGTGTTAGTACCTGTGTATTAAGATTTGAGGATGGTGAGAGGGAGAGCTTAGGTGAGTTTGTTGCTTCTAAGCTTAGAGTTCCCTCTATTCAGATAGAGATAGCTAGGTATATAAGGGAGAAGCAATTACTTAGGAATAGCTTCATTGAGAATATGTCTGACCTTCTAAGAGTGTAATATTCATTAATATTTAGAGCGTTTTTTGACGAATATCTCCCCCTTTGTTATTCTTTATATATAACTTAATATAGTCATTTACTATGAACAGTACAAAAAAAGAAAGTAAGGTAGAGGTTAATAATCCAAAAAATAAAGCTATTGATGTAGCAGTGGCTCAAATAGAGAAACAGTTTGGAAAAGGTTCCATTATGAAATTAGGGAGTAAGCAGAAAGTTGCAGTAGAGGTCATTCCTACAGGTGCACTCTCATTAGATATGGCACTTGGTATAGGTGGTATCCCTAAGGGTAGAGTTGTTGAGATATACGGTCCAGAGTCTTCTGGTAAGACTACTCTCTCTATACACATATTAGCTGAAGCTCAGAAGAAAGGAGATGCTGTTGCTTTCATAGATGCAGAGCACGCCTTTGATCCTGTGTATGCAAAAAATATCGGCTTGAATATAGATGACCTTTACATCTCTCAACCTGATTTTGGAGAACAAGCGTTAGAGATATTAGAGACATTAGTTAGGTCTGCAGCTTTCGGAGTAATCGTAGTTGACTCTGTTGCAGCTCTTACACCACGTGCAGAGATAGAGGGAGAGATGGGGGATAGTCATATGGGTTTACAGGCTAGATTAATGTCACAGGCTTTAAGAAAGCTTACCGCTATTACTGGCAAAACAGGCACTACCATTATCTTCCTAAACCAACTTCGTATGAAAATCGGTATCATGTTTGGTAATCCAGAGACTACAACAGGTGGTAATGCTTTGAAGTTTTACTCATCGATAAGGATGGATATTAGACAGAGAGATAAAATTCTAAAGGATGGGAATATAATTGGGCATTCAAGAGTTGTTAAGGTTGTGAAGAATAAAATGGCTCCTCCATTTAAAGAGGCTACCTTCGATATGATATATCCAATGGGTATAGATAAAGAGAGTAGTATATTAGATGCTGCTTTACAGTTAGATATTGTTCAGAAATCAGGAGCATGGTTTAGATATGGAGATCAGCAGTTAGCACAGGGTAAAGATGCTACAGTACTGCTTCTTAAAGAGGATAGTAAGCTTAGAGACAGTATTGAAAAGCAGGTACGTGCTAAAATGAAATAGATGATTGTAAGTAAACTAGAGTATCAAAAAAGAGATCCTAACAGGGTTAATCTTTTCATAGATGGGAAGTTTTTTTGTGGTATCTCTCTAGATACATTAGCTAAAGAATCTCTGTATGAGGGTTTAGAAATAGAAGAGAAAGATCTCAGTAGGATATTAGAGATGGAGATTACGAATAGGTTTCTTTCTCGCGCTATGGAATATATTGCTAGGAGTCCTAAAACAGAGTATCAGATGTATAAATATCTTAGAGAGTTGAGATTTAAAAAGAAAGATGTTTGGTTTAAAGATAGTTTGGATATAGAGTGGGAGAAACTTTTTGATACTATTGTTGAGAAGCTAAAGAAGTATAAATATATTGATGATGAGAGCTTTGCACGTCTGTTTGTATCTAGTAGATTAAAGAACAAGCCTAGAGGTAAGAGTATACTCATTGGTGAGTTACTTTCTAAAGGTGTTAGTAAAGATATTGCAGAACTAGTTTGTAATGAAGAGATTGTAGATGAGTATGAGCTTTTAAAAGCTGTATTTAAGAAGAAATATAAGGGTAAGAAGTTTGATTATAAAGATAGTAAAATGATTAACTTTCTTTTAAGGAAAGGTTTCTCATGGGATTTAATTCAAAGATTAAAAAGTGATGACTCTGAAGAGTAAAAGTAAATGGATATTACCAAAGAGAGTAGAGGGTACTGATCTAATATCCTTTCTTTTAAAATCAAGAAATATTTCTAACATTGATTCATTCTTAAATCCATCATTAGAAAATATACCCTCTTTTGAGAAGATGTATGACAGTAAAAGAGCAGCTAAAGAGATTGTACAGGCTGTAAAGAATAGTAAGAAGATAGTGATACATGGGGACTTTGATGCAGATGGAATATCTTCTGTAAGTATACTTTGGGAGTTTCTTTTTAGAGAACTTTCTAAATATCTTGATTGTAAGGTAGATGTAATTCCATATATCCCAAGTAGAGTAGATCAAGGATATGGATTAACAGAGTCCTCCTTAGATGATTTGGTATCTCTTGGAGCTGATACGGTTATTACTGTTGATTGTGGGATTAGGGATAAGGAGTTGATAAAGAAGTATATGAAGGAGAAAGCTCTACACTTTATAATTACAGATCATCATCAACCACCAGAGGATATTTTAAAAGACTTAGACTATACAGTAGTTCATCCAATGTATCCTAAAAAAGAGTATCCAGAGGTAAGTGTATGTGGTGCATTTGTTACCTTTATGTTAATTCAAGCTATTAAATCTGAAGTTGGTATGGAGATTAAGATAGATGAGGATACTGAGGGTTTAGATCTTGTAGCATTAGCAACAGTTACCGACATTATGCCTCTTTTAGGAGTTAATAGAGATATAGTTTCATTTGGTATTAAACAGATTCAGAAAGGCACTAGGTTAGGTCTAAAGGAGTTAGTTACAATTTCCGGTATAGAGAGTAAGGATATAGATAGCTATCACTTAGGATATATACTTGGTCCTAGAATTAATGCTGCGGGGAGGATAGGGTCTCCTTTAGATGCTGTTAAGATGCTAGTTAGTGACAAACAGGAGCTGTGTAAGAGTGTAGCTAACACTCTTAATGAAACCAACTATCAAAGACAGTTCATGACTCAAGAGAGTATACAGCAGGCAGAGGAGATAATTGGGGAGGATATAAATCAGAAATTACTTTTTGTAGTGGGGGACGGTTGGCATGAGGGTATAGTGGGATTAGTTGCAGGTAAACTTAATGAGAAATATCATAGACCTGTACTTGTAGGGACAAGAGGGGAAGAGGGTATAAGAGGCTCTGCGAGGAGTATAGAAGGCTTTGATATTACTAAGGCTCTTACTTCATGTAGTGAGTATCTAGATAGGTATGGAGGTCATGAGCAGGCTGCAGGTTTCACTATCAAGCTAGATAAGGTAGAAGAGTTCTCTAAGTGTATTCACGGTATTGCAGAGAAAGAGATTACAGAGGATATGTTAATTAAAGATTTGAAGGTAGATTTACTCTTAGGTACGCAAGATATTGAAATACCATTAGTTGAGAGATTAGATGCTTTAAAACCGTACGGTAATGGTAATAGGAAGCCATTAATAGGGTTAGTTAATCTAGTTGTATTTAAAAAACAGGTTATGGGTAAACTAGCTAACCATATGAAGCTTGTATGTAAAGGAGATGGTATAGATTTAATAACCTTAATACTGTTTAACTGTGATGAAGATATCGAAGAGATTAAAGTAGATGATGTAATAGATGTGGTAGGTAGTGTGGGTATTAATTCATGGAATGGTAATGAAGATATACAATTTCTTGTAAAGGAGTGGAGGTTTAAAGTATAATCGGAAGTGACAGTGCAAAATATTAAAGAGGTCCACAAGACAATTGGGGTGGCACCACGGTAGAGATATCGTCCCCTTTCCAGTAGAGATGTATATCTTTAATGGGAAGGGGATTTTTACTTAATATATATATCTAAAAAAAATGGAAAGAGTACATGTAAAAGATTTAGCTAATTACATAGGTAAAGAGGTAAGAGTAAGGGGAAGAGTAGATACAGTAAGAGATCAGGGTAAGATAATATTTATAATATTAAGAGATAGAAGTGGAAAGGTACAGTGCATAGCATGGCACGGTGATGAAGATGTATTTAAGAGTGCTAAATCATTAACTCATGAATCAATAATTGATGTCATTGGTGATGTAAAAGAGGCAAAGCAGGTAGCAAGTGGATATGAGATCGCTATTAAGCAATTAAAGATAGATTCTGTAGCACAAACTCCTCTTCCAATTGTAATAGAGGAGCCTCATGCAAATAACCTTACTGCACTAGATAGAAGATTGGATTACAGATGGATAGATTTAAGAAGTGAGAAAAATAGTTTAATGATGGATGTTGCTACTGTAATGGGGCAAGCATTAAGAGAGTACTGTATAGAGAATGGTTTTAAAGAGATACAAGCCCCTAGGATAATTAGTGCGGCTAGTGAATCAGGTGCCAGTGTATTTGAGATTAAATATTTTGATAAGAAAGCATACTTAGCTCAATCACCTCAATTTCATAAACAGATGGGTATAGCTGCAGACTTAGAGAAAGTGTTTAATATGGGACCTGTATTTAGAGCAGAGAAATCCTTCACTACAAAACATTTAACAGAGTACACAAGCTTTGATGTAGAGATTGGTTACATTGATTCATACAAAGAGATATGTGAGTTCGAACAGGGAATGATTAAATATATGTTAAAGAAAGTAAAAGAGAAATATGGAGAAGATATTAAGAGAGTATTTGATATTGAAATAACTGTACCTCAAGGAGATTTCCCATACTTAACAGTAGCACAAGCTAAAGAGAAGTTGGCTAAGGCAGGAGTACCAAGTAAAGATGTAGGAGATTTCTCACCGGAGGAAGAGAAAGCAATTGGAAAGATTATGGAGGAGGAAACAGGGAGTGAGTTCCTATTTATAATTGATTATCCTCACGCTAGGAGAGCCTTCTATCACATGAAAGATGAAAATAATCCTAAGTTAGCACTAGGGTACGACCTATTCTGGAAAGGTTTAGAGATAACTACGGGGGCACAAAGAGAGCATAGGTTAGAGCAATTAAAAGAGAATGCACTTGAGAGAGGTATGGATGAGAAATCGTTAGGGGAGTATTTTGAATATTTCAAATACGGCTGTCCTCCTCATGGTGGTTTTGCAATTGGTACAGAGAGAGTATTAATGAAGATGCTTGGATTTGGAAGTATCTTAGAGAGTACATATCTTCCTAATACTCCTAATAGGTTGGGGAAGTTAATTGCTAATAAATAGGATAAAGAATATATATTTATGTTAATATCAGAGATAATATTTCTCAGATTAGTATGAGTAACTCCCTAGTAACAGTTAATAAAGAAAAGAATCTACCTGATGAAAGATATGATGAGAAGCTTTTTAAACAGGCGTATAAGGCTGGTCTAGAAGCAAAAGAGTTAGAGAAGAGAAAGGGTAAGAGAAAAAAAATATTAATCTTCTCTTCAATCTTACTCTCTACTGTACTCCTTGTAGGTTTAACACTCTTCTTACTCTCTATTAGAAAAGAAAAGTTTGAGTATATTGAATCTACTCTTCCATCTCAACAGAAAATATACGGTACTATAATTGAAGATACTGAATTAAAGAGTATACCTCTATCAATATCCACTAACAGTATTACTGCACAGAGTGTATTAGTTTTTGATAGTGAGAGTGGTACTGTAATATTTGAAAAAGACTCTAGCGAGAGGAGATCTATAGCTAGTATTACAAAGCTACTCACTGTCATTGTTGCTCTGGAGAGTTTTAACATAGATGATTCTATAGAAGTTAGTTTAGAGAATATACCTGAGGATTTAGATTGGGTATTAGAATTAAAAGAGGGTGATAGGATAAAGATAGACTATTTACTTAAAGCTATGCTTCTTAGCTCTTACAATGATACCGCTATTGTATTAGCAAATGCATATCCAAATGGAGGATATGATTCCTTTATAAAAGCTATGAACAGTAAAGCACAATCTTTAAGAATGAAAGATAGTATGTTTAGTAATCCAGCAGGTTTAGATAATGAGATGAACTACTCTACTGCACAAGATGTTGGGAAGTTAGTTTCTGCAGTACTTAATTATAAATACATCATAGATCTCGCAAGTAAGGGCTCTGTAAATATATCTTGGACTTCAGGTGAAGAGTTAAAGAGTGAAGTACTGTATACAACTAATCAGCTATACGGTATGAATGCATATATAAAGGGATTGAAAACAGGTATTACAAAGGATGCAGGACAATGCTTTGTAGGATATTTTATATATCCCAATGGTTCGCAACTAATTACTGTAGTGCTAGGTTCTACAGATAGATTTACTGAGACTCAAACTTTGGAGAGATTAAGTAGGAAAGTATTAGAAAGAGAGTAGGCCACCCTCCTTAATTGGTGCAGGAGGAAGCTCTATTCTGTCTTGTACAATGTCATAGTTAATAGCAGGGTAGTAGATAAAGAAGTCTGCCCTTTCACCACCCTTAAGCTCTGCTTGACCCTCTACCATATACACTGGTTGTAGATACTGTTGCTCTAGGAGACCTTCGTAATATGTAATATATATATTATCTACTCTAAACTTGTTTACACTTTGAGGAGTATATCCTATGACCTCATCCCCACTACTATTAAGATATACTAAGCTTCCCTCTCCCTCCTGTATTCTTTGTAATGCTAATGATGGAGAGATCAATTCATATGTACCACAAGCTTGATTCTCTACACTCCATGTACTGTATTCTATTTGATATATATTGGGTAATATCTTATTCTTATCATCCTTTGGTCCTACATATACAGATATATTTGTTTTAACAGGATATTGATATGTTAGTAAAGTACTAAAGTTATAGATTTCAACCCTATCATCATTAATAATCTGCTCACCTATCTCATATGTTAGCTCTTTTTTTGTTAAGCTATCTACCATCTGTTGGGCATTCTCAATATTTGTAGCTATTGAAATCATAGGCACCTTTCTTAAGAAATCTACCCTTATTAACTCTGCTGTAAGAAGAGACTCTGCTTGGGAGTAAGATCCATCTGGATTTATATCTATTAAATGAATTGTAGGTTGTATATCTGTATATACCTGTTCAAGTACTCCAAGACTTCTTAATGCATTTGTAGCAAGTGAGGGAGCCTCTCTCTCTGTAGGTAGATCAAAATCTCTCCTTATTTCTCTAATTCTTTCTACATCTGTTTTCATTGTAAAGTTAAGATCTCTAGCTCTAACATTTAATGTCTTCTTACTCTCATTATTTCTCCATATATACCCTGTTGTATCTTGTCTAATTACTTTCTCTGGATCAAATCCCATTTTCTTTGCAAGTATTTTAGCCTCTGCCTGTGAGTTTATTATCTGTCCTAAGTTTGTATATCTATATACATTAACAATATTAGGGAGTGTATCTACCTTCCCTGTATCTGTTTGTAATTCAAAAAGCATCTCTGAATCAGGATTAATATTCAATGCAGGTATATCAAGTTTATGTGTAAGAAACTCCTCCTTCTGTTCTGTACAACCGAAATTCGCAGTTAAATACTCTGGGGGTAGCGAGGCTGTACTACTTGAGAATATGAAGAAGAGTACTACAACAAAGAGAAAGCCTACTATTAAAGCTATTATTCCAAATCTTTTAGTCCAAAACGCTGCTTCTGTTAATGTCATGGTATAATAATAACAGTGTATATTTGTTATATCAACCTAATTTTATATCACTTTCTTTGATATGAGAACAGTAGAAGAAAACAAGCTAATTGCAGACTTACTATTTAGCAATGTAAAAGAGAGTGTAGGAGATATACTAAAAAAATATCCAAAGAGAAAATTAAATGAAGATCAATTAGTTCTTAGGTTTCCACCTAGTCCTACGGGTTTTGTCCATATTGGAAGTATATATGCAGCATTGATAAATGAGAAACTTGTAAGGCAGACCAACGGTATATTTATCTTTAGAGCAGAGGATACAGATAAGGAGAGAGAGATAGCTAACGGTATTGAGGTACTGGTTGAGGGTATAAAGGGGTTTGATATAAAGATAGATGAGGGAGCTTTAAGCTTTGATAAAGAGATTGGTGAGTATGGACCATATATACAGAGTAAGAGAGTAGAAATTTATAAGGTGTTTGCTAAAGATCTGGTATCTAAAGGTCTGGCATATCCATGCTTCTCTACAATAGAAGAGCTTTCTGCTATTCGTGAGCTACAAACAGAGAAAGGTTTAAGAACGGGATATTACGGTGAGTGGGCTAAGTGGAGAGATGCATCTGTGGAGGAGATTAAAGAGCAGTTGGAAGATGGTAAACCCTTCGTTATACGTCTTCACTCTAAGGGTAATATAAAGAACAAAATTAATATCAAAGACCTTATCAAAGGTGGTATTACTCTCTCTGAGAATGATATGGATTCTGTTTTACTTAAATCAGATGGTTTACCAACATATCATTTTGCACATCCAATAGATGATACTTTAATGGATATATCATTTGTTTTAAGAGGTGATGAATGGTTACCATCACAACCTTTACATATGGAGATCTTTAGTGCACTTGGCTTTGATCAGTTACAGTACGGCCATATTTCCCCTCTCATGAAGCTAGAGAATGGTGGGAAGAGAAAGCTAAGTAAAAGGAAAGATCCTGAGGCTGATGTTGCATACTATGTTAAAGAGGGATATCCAATTGGTGCTGTTAAGGAGTATTTGCTTAATATTGCTAATTCAAATTTCTACGATTGGAGAATTCAAAATCCTAATGAAGATATTGATAAGTTTGAGCTTAAGTTAGAGAAATTTAATAAGGCAGGGGCTCTTTTTGATATATCAAAACTAAATGATGTATGTAAAGAGTATATATCAAAACTGAGTGGTGAAGAGGTATATGAGATGACACTCTCTTGGGCAAAGAGATATAACAGAGAGATAGGGGAAATGCTTGTTAATCATAGGGATTACGCTATTAATATCTTTAATATAGAAAGAGAGGGTAGTAAGATTCGTAAAGATATTGCTAAGTATTCAGATACAGTATCTCTTTTAGAAATCTTCTTTGATGATATGTATGAGAATATGCCTAAAGATACATTAGAGATGGAGAAAGGGCTACAGAGAGAGATATTAGAAGACTTCTTAGATGTATTCTATCCTGGAGATGCAGTAGATGAATGGTTTGGTAAGATTAAAAATATAGCTACAAAGAGAGGATTTAGTACTGATTACAAAGAGTATGAGAAAGATCCTAAGAAATTTAACGGTAAGGTAGGAGATATTGCTATGGTTTTAAGAGTAGCTATTACTGGTAAGAGGCAAACACCAGACCTTTATCAAACTATTCAAGTTATGGGGGAGAGTAGAGTAAGAGAGAGAGTAAAAGGGTATATTAATTCTTTGTAGATGTGTAGTATAATTGTTAGTTTTTGCCGGATCGTCTAATGGTAGGACGGCGGTCTCTGGAACCGTTAATCCTAGTTCGAATCTAGGTCCGGCAAAGCCTGTGTTACTAACCCTGTAGTATGTGAAATATGAGAGAAACCTTGTAAATGAGTGGACTTCTAAGCGCTAGGCTTACTCTCTAAACGAACTCATTAAGCTAGTAACTTTTTGCATTGTAGAGTAAAGAAGAGAATTTGTAGCTTGATCTACAAACCCTATCTCATCCATTAAGGTTTCTAATTCGTCCTCTGAAAGTAGAATTTTACATATATCTGGATTAACAGAGCTATCATTTAAGCTTGAGAGCTTGCCGTGTAAAGGTGTATCTTCATATTTAGATAGGTCTAAATTCTTTAAAAGCTCACTTACCTCTTCTTTAGTTAATTCTAGTATACCTCTTTGCATATCTATTTATATTAACTTATTCTTACCTTTACAACTACCTGTTTAGAAGTTTCGTAACTGTGAGTATCTCCTCTATCATCTCTGCTTTCCTTTTCTCTTGATTAGACTCTAGCGCATTAGCAAAACAGTGATGAAGATGACTCTCCATTAATGTTTGATTTGCTGATTTAAGTAAACCAATTACTGCAAGATTCTGTTGCATAATGTTTATACAGTACTGATCTTCCTCTATCATCTTTATTACAGTCTCTATTAATCCTTTAGATTTTTTAAGATTAATTAAAGCTTTGTGCTTATCATTTTTCATATTAAAAAGTATAAATTAAAATATAGGGGATACTATCCCATTTGCTATCAATGTACCTAAGAGAGTATATATTGCAAAGAATATTACTACAAAACCTGCAATCTTTAAGAATAGGTCTGAGTTTGTACTCTCAACTATCTTTTTAGAACCAAAAGAGATTAACAGAAGTACTGGTAAAGTACCTAATGAGAAGATTAACATTACTAATGCTCCTTGTAGGAAGTTGCCTGACATTACTGCATTCAGTTGCATAGCTTGTGTAAAACCACACGGTAAAAAGAATGTACCCATACCAAAGAGTATTGGAGTTAAGAATTTAGTGAATACTTTTCCTCCAAAGAGACCCTTTGAAAGACTCTTAGGTAGTGCTAACTCAAGCCTTCTAAACCATGGCGATATATTTAAAAGGTTTAAACCTAGTATTAACATTACAAAGAAAAGAAGAATTCCAATAGCTATCTCTACACTTTGTGAAAGTATGAAAAGAGAGCCTAATATTCCCAGTACACCTCCTAAAAGAAAGAAGCCTACTACCCTAGATATATGGAATAGGGCCATTGGCTTTAATCCTTCCTTTCCTTTTGCATACATTGAAGAGAGAGAGAGGACTAATGATCCTACTACTGCCATGCAAGATGAGAAAGAAGCAATTATTCCAAGAAGAAATATTGTAGGGAATGAGAGATCTTTAGAGAACATAGAGTCACCAATTGTTAGTTTTTGTATTCCAGTAAATAGGATTAAAAAGAGTAGTGCTATTAAGAATGCTAATGGTAATTTATCTAAATTAGCTTTCTTCTTTATAATCTCTGTCTTTATATTATATCCACTACCATCTATCTTTTTATTAATATCTGCAATTATTTTATCTGCATCTAGGGAGTCCTCTATTTCAAAGGTAAGTACTTGGGTTCTGTTATTAGATTTTACATTCTTTACTCCCTTAATATCTTTAAATTGAGTTTCTATATATAGCTCACATGAGGGACAGTGCATACCCTCTACATAATATTTCTTTTCTTTCATTCTATATTTTTAAAAGTTTAAGTCTTAGTGAATTTGTAACTACAGAGAAGCTACTTAGAGCCATTGCTAATCCTGCAAATATTGGATTAAGAAGTATTCCCCATACTGGATAGAAAACTCCTGCAGCAATTGGAATACATATGATGTTGTATATGAATGCCCAAAATAGATTCTGTTTAATAGTTTTTAATGTTGCTTTAGAGATTTTAAAAGCTACTGGGATACGATTTAGATCTCCACCAAGAAGTGTAATGTCAGATGTAGACATAGCTATCTCTGTACCTGTAGCCATTGCTATACTAACATCTGAAAGAGCTAGGGCAGGAGCATCATTAATACCATCTCCTACCATTGCTACATTACTTCCTTCCTTCTGATATTTCTCTACATATGATGCTTTTTCAGATGGTAGTACCTCAAAGTAGTACTGATCTATTCCTAGCTGTTTAGCTATATGTTTAGCAGCGTATTTATTATCTCCAGTTATCATTACAGTATTTATACCCATTGAGTGTAATCTATCTATTACACCCTTACTCTCCTCTTTAACTTCATCCGAGAGAGTTATACTTGCAAGTAGCTCTTTCTCATTTGTAAAGAGTACTACTGTTTTACCTTGATTCTCAGCCTTTGTAATCTCTTTCTCATCTATATCTATGCCAAGGCTTACAATATATTTAGGCTTACCAATGTAATACTTCTTACTATTTATATGTCCAGAGATTCCCTTACCATCTATATTCTCAAACTTAGTAACTTCTAACTCCTTGCTGTTTTTCTTCTTTAAATAATTAACAACAGACATTCCAAGTGGATGTTGGGATTGTGACTCAAGGGAGTATATTATACTTTCATACTCAGGATTCTTTTTAAAAAACTTAAGTTTCTCTACTGTAGGTTTTCCTCTTGTAAGAGTTCCTGTTTTATCAAAGATTACTGTATCTACTTTATTTAACTTCTCAATACTCTCTGCATTTTTAATGAGAATTCCACTTTGAGCTGCTTTTCCTACTCCAACTATTATTGCAGTAGGCGTAGCTAAACCAAGTGCACATGGACACGCTATTACTAGTACTGCTACAAAGGAGGATATTCCTAGAGATATGAGGCCAAAATCTTTAAGTATGTATGCAGATATACTCCATGTAAGGATTGTAATCGTAGCTATAATGAGTATTACAGGTACAAAGATTGTAGAGATCTTATCTGCGGTTTTCTGTATCTCAGCTTTTGAATTCTGTGCCTCTTTTACTATTCTTATTATATTAGCTAGTGCTGTTTCATCACCAACCTTAAGAGCTTTAATTCTGAATGTACCCTGAATATTAAGAGTACCCTCATATACTGTAGCCCCATCTTCAACATCTAGAGGTATTGGCTCTCCTGTTAGCATAGACATATCTATTACTCCTGTTCCTTTTACTACCTCTCCATCTACAGGTATTTTAGCACCGGGTTTTATTAGTAGTATATCTCCACTTTTTATTTCAGAGATGTCTATTTCTATCTGCTTATTATCTTTTATAAGGATTGCAGTCTTTGCTTGTAGTGTTGCTAATTTCTTTATAGCTTCACCAGTTTTATACTTAGACTTATACTCTAGATATTTACCTAAATATACAAATCCAATTACAACAATAACAGCATCAAAGAAGGTACCCTCTCCTAACCGTATACCAAGTGAAAATATATTATTAATATATACAACAGTGCTGTATATGTATGCAGTGAATGTACCAACACCAATTAGTGTATCCATATTAGCGCTACTACCCTTTACAAACCTTTCTACTCCTCTAAGAAATGGTCTACCTGCACTTAGAAGAACTATAGAGGAGAGAACTAGTAGTGTACTATCCATTACTACTTGAGAAATTTCAATCTTTGGAAGATTTACTACAACCATGGAGAGTAATTCATATATCATGATGAGGAATACTAGTAGTGATATTGGAAGTAGATATTTGAGCTTATTTACTTTCTCCTGTAGCTGAATCTCTTGTACATTCTTTTCTTCTGTTAAAAGTTCATATCCATGTTTTTTTAAGATTTTGTTTATATCTTCTATTACTTTCTTAGGTTCGTTAGCTTCAATGTATCCACTCTCAGATGCAAAGTTCACAGAGTAACTTTTTATATCTTCATTATCTTTAAATACATTCTCAATATTTAATGCACATGTAGCACAGCTCATCCCTTTTATTACAAATTCTAATTTCTCCATACTAATATCTATTCAAATTTAATTGTAAATGTATACATTCCCATACTACAGCTACCTAAAACCTTCTCACCTTTCTCTGGCTTACCTAACTCTATTTCTGTAATACCCTCTTGAGGTAGTATCTTGGAAATATTTAATTTTGGAATTCTAAAGGATCTTTCACATCCATATGAATTTTTTGATTCAAGCCTAAGTACTGTTTCCTTACCTGCAACTGCAGAGACCTGTTGTGGGAAATATCCTCCTGCTCTAGAGGTTATATTTATTATCTGTTTACCATCTTCCTCTGTTACTGCATTCGCAGTAGTGGCAGCTTTTACATCAGAGCTTTGTTTTCCTTTAGAAGAACTAACAGCAAAGAAAATTAGTGTAGCTACCGTTATAAGGGAGAGAATTAGGGCCATGTATTTCATATTTTTTCTTTACTATTTAATTTTATACCTAGGGGGTGGGTATATATTATTTACTTCTTTATTACATGTCAAGCATTTATAGATATGTTGTACTCTCGGGATATCTTTACACAGGGAGAGTGAAATGATACAGTTATATATAGTAGAAGAATTAACAGTGTATAAATTAAATATATATAAATATGCAAAAGAAACTTTATAGATCTGAAACAGACATTATGATTGGTGGAGTATGTGGTGGATTAGGTGAATACTTAGGAATTGATTCTACAATAGTTAGATTAATATTTGTTTTAATACTTCTTTCAGGAGGCTCTGGGATTTTAGCATATATAGTGCTTTGGATAGTGTTACCTACACAATCGAGTATAGATCTACCTTCAGATGAAGTAGTAAATCAAAATGCTAAAGAAATTAAGAAGAAGGTACAGAAGAGTAGTAAGGGCATAAGAAGGAGTGTAAAATCAGATAGTAAGGTAAAGAAATAAATTTTTAAATATTACTCTTAGAATGAAAGAAACTTCAAAGAGGTATAAATCTAGAGATGTAGTATGGGCTATATTTCTAATCTTTGTTGGCTTTATATTCCTTCTTAACACAACAGGGCTATTAGAGTGGGGTATATGGCTGTATATATTAAGATTTTGGCCAATATTTCTAATATTAGGTGGTATTAAATTAATAATAGGGAACTCCCCTGTTGCAGAGATATCTCTTACTGTATTAGCTATACTTATTTTTCTTACAATTGGTATTCTTGCATACTCTTCATATACTCCAAAGTATAAATTCTTTTTCCATGGACCAATGTATGAGTATATGAGAGGTGAATATCCTCGATTTGTACAGGGTAGAGATAGTGTAAAGAAACAGATGACTGTTACACAGGAGGATTATCCTGAGGATGTAATGAGTAAGAGCTTACAGTTAAATATTGGAGGTGCGTACTTTGAGTTGTCTGATGAATCAGTTTCAAACTATCTTACAGTAGAATCTACATATCCAGACCATTTCTCATCCCCAACTATTGAAAGTAAGCTAGAGGATGGAAAACTCAGTATGGAGTTTAAGGGTGCTTCTCCAAGAGGCTTTATGTTTATTAATAACCAGAGGGCAAAATATGATCTAGTTTTAGGTAAAGAGAGTATTTTAACCAATCTAAACATTACTTTAGGAGCAGGAGAGGGTAAGGTGCTGTTATCAGATTCTGTAATTGGTGACATCTACTCTCAGGTTGGTGCAGGTAAATTAGTAATAGATTTAAGTGAGAGAAGTATTCCGAATGAGAAAATCTCTATTGAGCTTGGAGCAGGAGAGGTTGTTTTACAGCTTCCTGAGGGTGTAGGATACTCATTAGAGTATGATTTAGGTATTGGTAATATCTCAGGGGATGGTAAAGATATAGCATCCTTTATTGGTAGTGAGAAGGGTTATAAATCAGAGAACTATGATTTAGCAGAGATTAAAGTTAATATTGTAGCTAATGTAGGTGTAGGCTCTTTAGTAATAGAGAGTAAATAATATTATTAATACTTAATATGAAAAATAGTACGCGTTTTATCTTTGGAGTAATCCTAATAGTATTAGGTATACTCTTCTTAGCAGAACAGATAGGTATGTTTGGTACTTTCACTGTCTCTCTGTGGTCCTTCATATGGACTTTCTGGCCTCTTCTTTTAATCTTACTTGGATCTAAACTTCTAATAGATGGTAATAGTAATGGTGGGTTAATACTGTTAGTTGTAGGTGCAGTATTACTTTCTACTAATCTTTTTCATTGGAATTTTTTCGCAATACTGTGGCCTGTTTTAATAATTACAATTGGTATCTCTATACTAATTAAGAATGATAAAGGCTCTACCAATATGCAGAAGCAATCTAGTACTAAGGATACTTTAAATGAGACAGTTGTATTTTGGGGAGTGGATAAGAAGGTTAAGTCTAAGGAGTTTAAAGGGGGAGAGATTAATGTTGCTTTTGGTGGATGTACAATAGATTTAAGAGAGGCTAAGATAGCAAAGGGCGGTGCTAAGCTACATGTTAACTGTGCATTTGGAGGAGTTGAGATATTTGTTCCAAAGGATTGTAGAGTAGTAACAAATGGTACAGGGATATTTGGAGGTTGGGATCCTAAGATTGAAGAGAGTGATATTACAGAGCCTGTATTAGAGATTACTGGAGGTGTAGCTTTCGGTGGTGTAGAGATTAAGTAGAGAGTGTCCAATTTATAGGGGGGATACTGTGCTCTCTTAGGTATGTATTTGTTCTACTGAATGGCTTACTACCAAAGAATCCTCTTCTTGCAGAGAATGGAGATGGGTGTGGGGAGACTATCAGTAAGTGTTTCTTCTCATCAATTAACTCTTTTTTCTGCTGAGCATATTTACCCCAAAGTATAAAGACTAGATTTTCTTTCTGTAAAGAGAGCTTCTTAATTTCACTGTCTGTATACTCTTCCCATCCAAGAGCCCTATGTGAGCCTGGGGTATCCTTTTGTACACTCAGTACACTATTTAAAAGTAGTACTCCCTGCTTCGCCCACTCTGTTAAATCTCCATGCTTAGGAGTCTCTATACCTAAATCATCTTCAAGTTCTTTATAGATATTTCTTAAAGAGGGTGGTATTTTAATACCTTTGTTTACAGAGAAAGCTAATCCATTTGCTTGACCAATTCCATGATATGGATCTTGCCCAATTATTACTACCTTAACAGTATCTATTGGTGTGAGCTCTACTGCTTTGTACAGATCTTCTCTTAATGGAAATACATCATTACTACTGTACGCTATTTTTTCAATATCTTCTCTTTTCAAAATCTTTTTTAAAAGTACAGAAATTAGGTATAATGTATATAGATATTAATTTAAAAGAGAGAAAAATGCCATACGATTACGAAGAGGAAACAGGAACAACAGAACAAATTAAATATGGAGAGAGGATAGTAACTGATAGTAATAGGTATGGGATCTTTGAAAGAGCGGATGTATTAGATATCTCTAAGGAGAGAGTAGAGAGTAAATTGAATGAATATGATCAGATATATACTAACTTTGTAGATCAAATGGGATTTACTAAGTATGAAAATGATGCCGTCTATTATCACCGTAATATTGAAGGTATTCCTGCTAAACTAGATATGGCAGTTACAACTCTTTTTAAAAATCCAGTTTCAAGTGACCTCTATTTCATACTTGATTACAACAAAGCCTTACAACATGATATTCCACTTCTAATGGTTAGATTAGATGATAGATTAGGAACAGAGGGTAGCTCTGATAGGTTAACTGTTTGGGGGTATGATAGTGGTAGTAAAAGGTTCACAGATGCTCGTGAAGTAAAATCTGTTGAGGATAACAGGAGAATATACAAGAATTTAATTTCATATCTTAATGGTACGGATGCTAGTAAAGATGCATTCTTTAAAATAGCTTCTTCAGTATATACCTTTTAGTGTGATATAATCTTTTAACACAAAGACCCAGTAATCACTGGTAAGTGGTGGAAAGAAAGCCTTTAGGTGAGTAGAATCCAACGGTTTGTTACCGAAAGTAAACAGGACCATATATCTGGTCTATAAGGAGATTACAGTAATGTAGTTTTGAAAAAGGGTGGTAACACGTATATGCGTCCCTTTGTAAGAATTGATACAATGTATCATATCTTACAAGGGGATTTTTGTTTAATATTAATAAATATATAAATGGATAGTATAAAGATATCTAAGGAAAACAGTATACCTAACTTCTCAAATACAGAGTTAGAGATTTTAAAATATTGGGATAGTAATAATATCTTACAAAAGAGTATTGATCAAAGACCTAAAGACAAAACCTTTACCTTCTATGATGGCCCTATTACTTCTAACAATAAACCTCACTACGGACATGTCCTAACCATGGTAATTAAGGATGCTGTACCTAGATATAAAAGTATGAAAGGCTTTAGAGTAGATAGAAGTTTAGGATGGGATTGCCAAGGTATACCCGTAGAGTATGAGGTAGAGAAATCTCTTGGTTTTGAGAGTAAGTCAGAGATAGAGGAGTTTGGTGTAGAGAAATTTAATCAGCTATGTAGAGAATCAGTAGAGAGATACCAAGAGGAGATATCTGCTGTAACAAAGAGAATGGGTAGATGGGTTAACAAAGATGAGGAGTATGCAACTATGAATCCTACATATATTGAAAGTATATGGTGGTCATTAAAAGAGCTTTACAAGAAAGGACTTCTCTACCAAGGATACAAAGTAGTACCTTACTCTACTAGAGCAGGTACAACACTTTCTAACTCAGAGGTAGCTTTGGGTGGATATAAAACCATCATTGATCCTGCTGTAACTGTTAAGTTAAAGCTTAAGGAAAGAGATGCGTATCTTTTAATTTGGACAACTACACCTTGGACATTACCAGGGAACTTACTTGTTGCAGTTAATAAAGATTTTGAATATGTACAGGTACAGTATGAAGGAGAGAAATATATTGTAGGTAAGGAGCTTGTTGAAAAAGTATTTGGTAAGGAGTTAGAAGTAGAGGAAAGTTTTAAGGGTGAGCAGCTAATAGGGATGGAGTATGAGCCTCTGTACCCTTACTATGCAAATAGAAGAGAAGAGGGAGCATTTAGAGTTGTACATGCTAATCATGTTACTTTAGAAGATGGTACAGGGCTTGTACATCAAGCTCCATACGGTGAAGAGGATTTCATACTGATGACAGGTATGGGTATAGAGATGTTTGATTATCTTGATGATCAGGGAAACATGAAAGATGAGATTGAACAATTTAAAGGTATGTTTTATAAGAAGGCTAATAAATATATCATTGAGGACCTAGAAAAAAGATCTCTACTTTTTAAACATGAAGAGTACGAGCATCAAATACCAATGTGCTGGAGAACAAATACACCTTTAATCTACAAACCAATTAAAAGTTGGTATGTAAAAGTAACAGCAATAAGGGAGCAGTTAGTAAATGAGAATAAAGATATTAATTGGGTTCCTCATCATGTAAAAGAGGGAAGATTTGGTAATTGGTTAGAGGATGCAAGAGATTGGGCATTAAGTAGGAATAGATATTGGGGTACTCCTCTTCCTGCATGGGTATGTGAAGAGTGTAAAGAGGTAGAGGTATTAGGATCTTTTGAGGAGATAAAGCAAAGGTCTGGTATAGAGATAACTGATCCTCATAAACCTTTTGTAGATGAGATTACATTCTCATGTACAAAGTGTAACGGAGTTATGAAGAGAGTAAATGATGTAATAGATGTATGGTATGACTCTGGCTCTATGCCTTTTGCAAGATTCCATTACCCATTTGAGAATATAGAGAAGTTTAAATCAAAATATCCTGCAGAATTTATAGGCGAGGGTGTTGATCAGACAAGAGGTTGGTTTTACACATTACATGTATTGGGTGTTGCTCTTTTTGATAAGAAGGCATTTAAGAATGTAATTGTTAATGGTATGGCTCTTGCTCCAGATGGCACTAAGATGTCTAAGAGTAAATCTAACTATGTTGAAGTAAATACCGTTGTAGATGAGCTTGGTGCAGATGCATTAAGGTTGTATTTCTTAAGTTCACCGATTGTACATGGTGAAGAGGTAATCTTTAGTGAGAAGTATTTAAAAGAGATTACTGCTACAGTACTGCTTCCATATCTTAACTCTGTTAAATATTTCCTTAACTATCAATCTCAATTTGATTGGAAGTATGAAGATGGTTACTCTTCAGACAATGTTATGGATAGATGGATATTAGCAAGACTCTCTGAAACAACCATAGAGGTTGAAAATGGTATGGAGAGATATATGTTACAGAAGGCAACAAAGCCAATATTTAAGCTAATAGATGATCTATCTAAATGGTATATACGAAGATCTAGGGAAAGGTTTGTAAGTGGTGATAAGGATGCACTTAATACCCTTCACTTTGTACTCTTAGAGATATCCAAGTTAATGGCACCGTTTGCACCATTTATATCAGAATCTGCATATCAGACATTAGCTAATGGTTTTGTACCCTCTGCTAAAGAGTCTGTACATTTAGAGGACTTTCCTTTACTTAACGAAAAGTTGTTAGACAAGGAGTTGCTTGTAAGTATGTCAAAAGTAAGAGATATATCCTCCTTAGGTTTAAATATTAGAAATGAGAGAAAATTAAAAGTAAGACAACCGTTATCTAAAGCATATATACCTTTGAAAGATGAAGAGATGATGGAGATAGTGAAGGGGGAGTTAAATGTTAAAGAGGTTGTTTACTCTAAAGAGGTTGTGGAGGGAAGCAGTATAGAATCACAGGAGGGTAATCATGTGTTTGTTTCTTTAGATATATCTATTACAGATGGTTTGAAGGAAGAGGGTCTATTAAATGAAATAGTAAGAGGTTTACAGGTTGCTAGGAAGGAGAGTGGTTGTCAGATGGGAGAGTTAATCTCTATATATTACAGAAGTGATAGTGAAGAGATAGAGGAGATATTAAAGAAGAATGGAAAAGAGTTAAGTAAAATGATATTTGTAAAATCTTTCGAGAAGAGAGATAACCTTAATGAAGCTATTAATATAAAAGTTGATAATGAGATATTAGAAGTAGAGATAATTAAATAGTATTAATCATTATCCTCTATTTTAGTTTCTATACCTGTAATCTTTTCAAAGCTTTTAGCAGCTGTGAATAGTTTTACTCCAGAAGATACTGCTAACTCACCTACAATATCGTCAATAGCTCTGTTAAGCTCATTTTCTATTGTAACTGGTATTAATCTACCATCTTTCTCTCTCCCTCTTTTAACATGGTTACAGTACTGTATAGTCTCTATAGCTGATTCAATATCTGCTCCTTTCTCAAGGTTTTTAAATAGATCCATAAGTTTATTAAAATCTGTAGTCTTTGGATCTTTAATAGGTTTCTTTTTTAATACAGCTATCTTCTCTTTAATATCCTTAGCACTATTTA
>Ga0172382_10003556_pt1 | contig 24587 bp, 25 predicted proteins | sample Leawel138RmetaG_FD_122245 | JGI IMG/M metagenome (GOLD analysis project Ga0172382, IMG submission 122245) | Leachate microbial communities from a municipal landfill in Southern Ontario, Canada - Leachate well 138R metaG | ecosystem: Engineered > Solid waste > Landfill > Unclassified | place...
GCTTTTTGCAGGGGTGAAATTTATCGATGGCATACCGGCTAACCTAACCCTGCCGGATGATCAACAGACCGCCGCCTGATCTATGTCAGAAAATGCTCATACACCAGATTTGACTATAGCTCGCAAGGCATCAGTGATGGACTCTACCACGATAATCTGTAACTTGTATGACACAGCGACGATCAGCCGATAATCATTGCCTTTGATGTTGAAAACAACCCGGCGGTTCTTCAGCAAGCCGGCACTAGGATACTGTGCCTTGATATCTGCGGGTTGAGTCCATATCGCATTCACAACCTCCCCGTACCAAGCCCTTAGAGGCAGCTCGGCACTGGGGTGGAGCTTCCAGAAGTCCCGGAGCATGGACACGGCAATAACTCGCATGACATGAAGTCTGGTCCCAATATGGGACATGCGCAAGCATCTGGTGCTGAAGATAGGATGGCGAGGGCAATGCAGCGGAAGCGGGCATTCGGCGACTTGACCATCATGTTCTCCCAACTCATCACGATGGCTATAAATCGCAGTTTTTTGAGAATCGTAATCCCTGGTTTATCCTGCGACGACGAGCGCCAGTTGAAGATGCTCAAAAACGGTCTGATGGAGCACTAACAAGGTTCCGGTTTCACCCTCATGATGTCTGTTGTTTTTTGCTTTTTTCTTCAAAATAAGTTTTCACAATAGCCTGTTCAAAAGCCTCTACAGCTTGATTAACAGCACTCCAATCTGCACCGCTTGTAGAAGCCAACAATAGGGCATCCATTACGGCAATGGCGCGGTGGTACTCTCGATGCAGATGATCCAGCCGGTTCGCGTTATCGCCTCCCAAGCGATGGATATCCCCATGGAGGGAGCAGACCGTGGCATCAGCCAGAGTCAGGTAATCTACTGCGCGTGGAGAGCGAGTGATGGTTTTTTTCAGCGCTTCGTGTTGAGCAAGACGCGTAGCATACAGTCCAAGCAAACTGATGGGTCGATGTCGGTGCGGGAAAACGCTGTGCTTGAGGAATGCCTGCAATTCTGCGAACGGCATAGGCCTGGCAATGGCGTAACCTTGTAGAAGCGTGCTTCCCATAACGGTGACTGCATCCAGGATATCTTCAGTCTCTACACCCTCTACCACGAGATCTACCTGCATGCCGTTGGCCAGATCCTGAATGGCGTTTAAGAAATGAAGGTCCTGCGGTCGCTGTTCGAGGGAGCGGACAAAGCCCTGGTCGAGCTTGATTTCGTCAATAGGCAGTTCCTTCATGCGGAGCAGAGAGCTGTAGGCACTTCCCACATCATCAAGCGCCAGGCGAAAGCCTAATGCTTTTATTTCCAGGAGCAATTCCAACGCGGTCTGCCGCTCCAGAAAATCCTCTCCCTCAAGAATTTCCAGTGTGATGCGTGATGCATCTACCGTGCTTTCGCCGAGTATTTCACGTAAGCAAGTGATGCAAGACCCCGACAGAGAACGTGGATCCAGATTGACGGAGACCCATAAAGGCCATCCTTGGGCATCCAGTATCGAGAGATCCTCCAATGCTTGGGTTAATACCTGTTTGTTGAGATCAGAAAAGTCTTCACCGTGTAATTGCGGCAAAAACCGGGCTGGAGGCCAAATAGTCCCGTTTTCATCCCGCAGGCGTGCCAAAGCTTCGATGCCGACTATCTTGCCTTTGCGGCTATCCAGAATGGGTTGGTACCAGACCTCCAATGCGCCGTTATCCAGCAGGACCTGTGCGGGATTACGCTGATCTGCGAAGTTTTCCTCACCGAAAAGTGCCCAGCAATTTTCTCGATCCGCTTTGTGAGCTTTGATTTCATAGAGCGCCTGATCAGACCAGCGCAACAGCTGATCCGCCTGGTCTGTATCGGCAAAAGGATACAGTACGACACCCATACTTGCCCCAACCTGAACGCTTTCACCATTACTCAGAAGGATCGGTGTGGTGATGATTTCTTCGATCTTTTGCAAGACTTGCGTAAGGTCTGCATGCCCCGCCAAATCTTCCAGCAGGAGTACGAATTCATCCCCCCCGTAACGGGCAATAAAATCGGATTTGCGCAACATACCGGTCAAACGTTTACCTAAGGTCACCAATACTTCATCGCCTATCTCATGACCATAGGTGTCATTGATTGGCTTAAAATCGTCCAAATCCAGCATACAGACCGCCAGAAGACGATTGTGACGAATGGCGCGGAGCATGGCTTGCTCCATCTGCGTTTCCAGCGCCCGTCGATTGGGAAGATCGGTTAAAGCATCGGTATGCGCCAGATTTTTAAGGGTTTCCCGATACTGCTGTTCATTTCGACGAGTTTCCAGATGCTCCATGGCGTCAGCAATGAACTCAGCCACCTTTTCCGCACTGTCGGCCATGAGTTCCGGCGGCTCATCTTGTAAGCCGCTCAACACCAGCACCCCCCAAACAGAGGCATGTCGATGGATCGGCGTGGCCAGAAGCCACTGGATGCCAATGGCTTCTATCGCCTGTCGCCATCCAGCCAGATCGGGATGTTGCAAATATTCGCTGTGCACATAGTCAGTCACGAGCAAGGTACGGTCCTCAACCTGAGCCCGTGCCGTCATGCTGCGCGCATGAGGATGGTCTGGCGAAAACAGTACAGCCACATTCTCCAGAACTATTGGTTGCAATGGACCGGAAACCGCCAAAGGCCGCAAAATGTGACCGGTATCGGCCCGAGCGATGGCGCAGGTATGAAACAGCCCGCTTTGATCCAGACTGCTCAACATCTGGTCCATAAGCCGCTTTTGGGCCTGATCCCAAGGCAGGTCTACACTTCCTGTGAATGGGGCCTTACTCATGCTGGAAAAAATATCCAACCAGATTTTTAGGGGCGATTGGTTATCCATTGAACCTTTTTGGTTGATCGAAGTAACTCCTTCTTCACTGGAAAAGCTATCGGGTGATATATGCCATGCTGTATAATTATTCAGACCTTTCTGCTGAATGCGCGGAGGTAATGTAACATTCGTCGGGTACCTCCGGCAGCGTTTCAAATCCAGGCTTCGCAAACCAATATCCCTGAAACAGGTCAATACCTTGCCTGCGCAACCAGCGATATTCCGCAAGCGTTTCCACACCTTCTGCCAGAATGCCGATATTCAGTTCCCGGCAGGTCAGTTGTATACCATGGACAATGGCCTGACGCCGCGCGTGGCGATCAATATCAATAATCAGCTCCCGGTCGAGTTTGATATAATCGGGCAAGTAGTTCGCCAGCAAATTGAGCCCCGCATAACCCGCACCAAAATCATCGATAGCCGTTCGAAATCCTAATTTTTGATAATAATCAATGATACGGCGAAGATGTTCATGATCCTGTATTTTTTCACCTTCGGTAACTTCAAAAACGATCTGACTGATGGGAAACCCGTACTTTTCTGCAGCCCAGAGGGTGGTGCGGATACACTGTTCAGGCTGATAAACGGCATTGGGGAAAAAGTTGATGTTCAGATCACAGGACATCCCCAGCTTTGCGGCAAGTTGTACCGCTTTTATCCGACAATTCTGATCAAAGCGATAGCGATTGGCATCGTTGAGTTGTTCGAGGATGGAAGACGCCGGTTCACCTTGTGGTCCGCGCACCAGTGCCTCGTAGGCAACCACGCGACGTTCCCCTGCATGCACGATGGGTTGGAAGGCAAAGGTAAATTCGAAGCCCAATGGCTCCTCCTCCTTGCAGCGGCTGCAAGAAGGTTTCAGCGAAAGTGTATCTGGCGTGTGCATGGATGGATAGTCTCCTGTATTTGCAATATCATGACATCTTAAAAAATTTTAAAAAATATTCATTATAAATCATTATAATAGTGAAAATTCTCATGATAAGTAGATTAACAAAAAATTAAAACACTCCATTATATTAATAAAGAAATTGCTTCATATGTGTTACAGGTGTCACAATACTTAGAGATTTCCGCTAGTTCAAGCGTTTGCCCTAAAAGAAGAGCAATCCTGTTGCCAGGATGTACATGAGTAATCATATTCATGATGCAGGCATGAGAGACGACACGCACCTGAATACCCATGTGGGAAGCAACTGAACCCAAATGAAACAATCCCTGCGTATCACCCTTGCTACTGCACTCCCGGCGGTAGTTCTTGCGTGTATCGCGTGCGTGAGCAATCAGGCTCTGGCCAATACCACGCCTGCGCAAACCCCCGCTCCGTCTGCTGCGACTTCAGGAGTGGCCGTCGTGGACGGGCGGTTAGTCGTGGCTGGAACCAATCAATTATTTATACCGCGAGGATTCACCTCGGTTTCCTTGGCCTATCCCACGCAGTACGCTGCCACTTTATGTAGCAGCTATTTTCGTGCCTCTCCCCCAGCAACTAATCTTCAGGAAGCGCAGGCAGCTGTGACGGCAACAGCAGCGCAGGCCTTATTGTTATCTTGTGTATGCAATCGAGTTGATGGGATTGATCTTTAATTTCAGCCGAACTTCCCTATGGCACGATTTGCTTGACAGGACGAACCAGAATTTCTTCGACAAGCACATGAGCCGGTTGAGCAAAACTGTATACGAGAGCCTGGGCAACATCATCTGCATGGAGAGCCTCCAGAGACTCACGTCTTTTGTGCATACTCTCTTCGGAAACATTAAAACCCCATTCTGTCCAGACTGCACCCGGCTCAATGAGTGCCACCCGAATACCTTCCGGACCCAGCTCCTTACGTAAGGCGTCATGAAAGCCGACTACCGCAAATTTGGTCGCATTATAAACTGACCAACCAGGAAGACCGTAGCGACCACCCACGCTGGAAACCGTCGAAATCATTGCCCCGGGCCTCCCTCTAAGTAAGGGTATAGCTGCATGTGTACAGCGGAGCACTCCGTACAAATTGGCATCAATCATTTCTTCCCATTCATGCGGTTTACTATCAGCAAACTCAGCGTGATAACCGAGACCAGCATTATTGAATAGCAAATCAATTCCATTAAAATGATTTCCAACAGCTTCAAACAAATGAAGCACTTCCTCCGGTTTTCGCAAGTCAGCAGGCATCACCAAGGCGGTATCGCCAATTTCCTGGGCCAGTTTTTCTAAGCGCTCGCGACGACGAGCTACCAGGACTACATGCATACCCTCGGCCGCAAGCAGTCTGGCGCTAGCCTCACCAATTCCACTGGATGCTCCAGTGACAACAGCAACCTTACCTTTTAAATCTTGCATTTTCATGAAATAACCTCTCAACATGGGGAATTTATATACCGTCCAGTTGGTATTAACCGTAGTCAAGGCAAACCGTTTCGTCAAGCTGGGATGGCTTTTGTGGCGCAAAATTTGATCTCGTTGGTCTTGAAAATTAGCGCTGAAAGGCAGAGCTCATCAGAAACTGGATCAGTTGGACGATCCGCTCCTGCGGATTGGCTCCTGTATCGACTTTACGGCACTGGCAGCACAGGTGGATGGCGCGGCTCCTCGACCGGTGAGTCCCCAGGGTGGTCGCCCGCCTTATACAACTCCTTTCTCACAGGACGAAAGTTTCCTGCCAAATGACCATTTACACAAAAATTCTTACACCCCCGACGGTGAATAATTTGAGGATAGTAACCTCAAAAGAGGTGCCGATCGCTCGCTGGTCTGGGCTGCATACCGATATCGTCGCAGCAGGAAAACGGGCTTGTTCGGTAGCCCCGCCTACAAGTAATGGCGTAACGCAGCCATCTCTCCTTCAAAGTGGAGAACATGGCCTGGAAGATCGCGCACAAACTGAAAGTCTCGAAAATCAAAACCGGGGGTAACAATGCACCCCATTAGAGAAAAAGCCCCAAGGCTACGGGCACACTGCCAAGCTTTGCCGGGAACAATTGCCTGAAGAATCTGCCCTGCGTCGAGATCATTACCCAGAATGTGTTTCTGAAGATGGTGTGTCTCCGTGTGGTAGATGATCAGCTCCAAGGGGGCGCCCTTGTAAAAATGCCAGAGTTCAGTAGAGGAGATCATATGCCAGCGGGACAATTGATTTTCTGCCAGCAGGTAAAAAATGCTGGTCAGGGTAGGGCGATCTCCCCGTGGGGTGCTCACCATTTCTGGCGATGTAAAGTTCCGCCGATACCAACCCCCTTCTGGGTGCGGTTGAAGATCAAGCTGGTGGATGATTTTCTGTGTGGACATGGTTAAGAATAAAAGGCGCTCTTCAACCCAACAGCTTTGCCAAATCTTCTGCTTTCAGATGATTGTATCGTTTTCATCGTCGGTTAGACGGCAATCTCGCGATTGCGATTGCGGTTGCGCTGGCATTTTCATCTGTAGGCAAGGATTCCCGTGTGGTAAGGGGATGTTCCATTCTTTGATGGCGTGAGTAATTACCCTGGACAGCAAAGCGATTTCGTGTCGCACAGTCTGGCTAGAAACCATGTGTCCAGTTTTTGAACTGACAGTGTTTAACCGTTTGTCTCTATATTTCGCAATCAAGTCTGGCGTCAATTGCGACAGTGCATATTTCCCTAAGCTGGATTTTTTGAGCATACGGATCACGGATTCCGCTGATTGACGGCTCTTTTTCAAAGGTAGTATTTCACGGGAATAGCGATCCAGTAAATCCGCAAGGATGGTTGAGTCCGCCAGTCCACGATCCCGCCAGATCCCGCGCATCATTTCAGATTCTGTAACGGTTGCCCATTCTTTGGCTTCAGCTTTGGTTCTGAATGTCTTGACCTGGAGTGGAAATCCCTTGCGTTTGATCTGCGCTTGCCAGCCGATGGTGAAACCGTCCTGGTCTTCGCGTGAGCGGATGGTAGCCATATTTGCCACATCAGTTTGTAACCTAAGTATGGCATCAGGGTATTGTTTTATATGGTGCCCCGAGCGCGAATCGAACGCGCGACCTACCGCTTAGGAGGCGGTTGCTCTATCCACTGAGCTACCGGGGCATGGGTCCAGTCTAGCAAAAGCAGGTTACCGGCGGCGAGTCCCCGGTTTGTTCGCAGCAGCCAAGCAGATGCTTTCAGGTTAAGGCAAAAAAATACGTGGCATAGCACAAACCGTTTACTGCAAAGTGATAAGGACGCAGGACGACTCCACGGATGACCAGCAAGTAGGTATAAGTGCCGGCCAACAAAGTGAGTCCCGCACCCAGCAGTACGGGGAAGGAGGGCGACCAGGGGGTGAGTAATACGCCAATGGCGGGCAGGAGGCTGCCCTGAAAAACCAGCGCACCGGTGATGTTGCCAAAGGCGAGGGTATCTTTGCCGCGCCGAATCCAGAGGATGCTGTTGATTTTTTCCGGAAGCTCAGTGGCGATGGGAACCACCAGCAGCGACAGGATCAGCGCCGAGATGCCCAGCCAGTGGGATAACCCTTCAATACCATCGACAAATAAACTGGCACCGAACACAATCATGCCCAAGCCAATCGCCAGTTGCAGCAGAATCACCGGCATTTGTACGGGTAAACCCGCTTTGCTGAGGTATAAGGCATGACCAGCTTCTGTGCCATGACCCTCGGCAACCAGGGCTGCCGAAGCGCGTAGGGTGACCAGCACATACAAGAAATACAGGGTGATCAGAATCAGGGCGATGCCGACCCGTACCAGAGTAATATGATGAGGGACAAACAAGGCGACGCAGGAGAGGCCAAAAGCCGCCAGAAACCATACCAGATCACGGCGTATTCCGCTGGGTTCTGGCTGCAGGGCACCCTGCCAGCCCCGTTGCGGAGACACAAAAACGGCCATCAGGAATAAAGTCAGGGTGGATAACATCATGGGCGCGCCCAGAATGGCACCGACACCGACTTCTTCACCAAGATGGGCGGGTTTTCCCGATGCGGCCGCAAATACCGCGACGATGGGGACCATGGCCTCCGGCAGTGCCGTGCCTACAGCGGCAAATATCGAACCGGTGACGCCTTCGGATATGCCGAGGCGGTCACCCAGATGTTCCAGGGCATTGGTAAACGCCTCGGCCCCGGCGAGGATGATGATCAGGGCAGCAATCAGCAGGAGTATATTCATGAATGGATTATGCCACAGTGGTCTGTATCCACAACGACAAAAAACAGTCGCAAGATGAGTTTCAGCGTGGATTATGTTTATACTGCAAATATCATCTGGAATGACCGAGGCAGGAGCAGAGTATGCAAAAGTTGTGCAGTTTCTTCGATCGGGATATTTACCATGTAGAAGGTGGGGGCGTACAGCCAGCAGTATATTTTATTGCCGATAAAGATGCCGGGGGCATTCTCGTCAACGCGCCGGAATATACCGAGGTATTGAAGGCAGAACTGGAAGCTTTGGCTCCGCTGCAGATATTGTTTTTGCCCAGCCATTTTGGGGCTCAGGATGTGTTGCTCTGGAAGCAGGCCGGTTGCAAGCTGGTGGCGCAGCCCGCCGAGGCCCAATTTTTGAACACGCCCATTGATATTGCCCTGGATAGCAAGTTGCGCCTGACGCGCACCATTGATTTTCTGCCCATGTCCGGCCGCACTCCCGGCAGTTGTGCTTTACGCCTGAAAAACAAGCCGGGTGCCATTTTTTTCGGTCCCATCCTCGAATGTGCCAGTCCGGACCAGTGGCCGACCCTGCTGGCCCATGCCGATGATCATTCCTGGGAAACCCGCATTTTCGGCAGCCTCGGTCTTCAGGATGTGCATTTTGAATATGCCTTCACAGATACCTTTGTGGCAGACAGGACGCCCGTTGGTCCCGGGGCAGATCTGGCGATTCAAACAGAACTGCAGGCGGCTCTCGACGCCGACTGATTTTGCCCAAGCGCATTTATCGACAAGAAAACACTGCAAATTCGCGATAATTGGCGTATAGTTCTGACCCTGAATTCTCTTCCGGGTGTGTCCATGTCTCAACAATCTGATCTCCGTTTTAGTGATTTTGCTCTCGCCGAACCTTTGCAGAAGGCGGTGGCGGAGATCGGCTATGAACAGCCTTCCCCGATTCAGGAGCAAAGTATCCCGCCGCTGCTGGAAGGCCGTGATGTCATTGGCCTCGCCCAGACAGGTACGGGTAAGACGGCGGCTTTTGCCTTGCCACTGCTCAGTCGCGTCGACATCAGCCTGCGCATTCCGCAATTGCTCGTTCTGGCTCCCACTCGCGAATTGGCCATCCAGGTTGCCGAGGCCATGCAAAGCTACGCCAAATTTCTGCCGGGTTTTCATGTATTGCCTATTTACGGTGGACAATCCATGGGCTTGCAACTGAAGCAACTGCAGCGGGGGGTACATGTAGTGGTAGGGACTCCGGGGCGTATTCAGGATCATTTGCGCCGCAAAACCCTGCGCCTTGACCAATTACAGGCGGTAGTTCTGGATGAGGCCGACGAAATGCTGCGCATGGGCTTCATTGATGCAGTGGAAGACATCCTGCAGCACACGCCGGATGGTCGGCAGGTGGCCTTGTTCTCGGCGACCATGCCCGATGCCATTCGCCGGATTGCAAAAACCTATCTCAAGGACCCTCTTGAAATCAAAATCAAGTCGGCGACGACCACCGTGGCCACTATTCGCCAGCGTTACTGGCAAGTGAGTGGTACCCACAAGCTGGATGCGCTGACGCGGATTCTGGAAGTCGAAGACAGTAATGCCTGGATTGTATTTGTGCGCACAAAAACGGCGACTGTAGAACTCGCTGAGCGTCTGGAAGCACGCGGTTATGCCTGCGGTGCCCTGAATGGTGATCTGAGTCAGGCCCTGCGTGAACAAACCATCGAACGCTTGAAATCCGGTGCTCTGGATATTGTGATTGCTACGGATGTCGCGGCGCGGGGCCTGGATGTGGAACGCATCACCCACGTCATTAATTACGATATTCCCAATGATACCGAGGCTTATGTGCATCGGATTGGGCGTACCGGACGGGCAGGACGAACCGGTGATGCCATCCTCTTTGTGGCGCCGCGCGAGCGTCATTTGTTGCGGGCTATTGAAAAGGCTACCGGCCAGACGATTACGGCTATGCATCTGCCGAGCATCGAAGATGTGGCCGACCGCCGCATGACCCAGTTCAAGGACCAATTGTCGGAAGTGATCAATGCTCAGGATTTGTCGGTTTTTGAATCGCTCATTGCCGATTATCAGCAGGAACATGACGTGGGCCTCAGTGAAATTGCGGCAGCTCTGGCCTACATGGTGCAAAAAGAACGGCCACTGGTGCCTGTTGAAGAACCCACCCGGCCCATGCGTACTGAGTCCTCAGGATCGGGGCGGCCAAGCTCTTCACGGCGGCGCAGCGATGACGAAAGGCCAGTGCGCAGTGATCGCGGTGCCAACCGTACACCCCGTAAACCCCTTGCTGATGACCAGCCGATGCGGCGCTTCCGTCTGGATGTCGGCGAAGATCACGGCGCCCAGATCAAGAATATTGTCGGCGCTATTGCCAATGAGGCAGGGATTCCCAGTCGCAATATCCGCAAGGTGGAAATCCACGGCGAGTACAGTACGGTAGAGTTACCGGCAGATATTCCTGCGGCCGCCTTGCAGCATTTGCAGAAAGTCTGGGTGGCGGGACGGCCGTTACAAATTGCCCCACAAGAAGCTGGAAGCGATAAATCGGGAGCACCCCGTCGGTCTTCAGCACCACGTGCGCGTACCGGGGGAGACGCGAAACCATCCAGAAAGATTTTGTCGGCAACTACCAAGCCATCGAAAGGTGAGGGTAAACCGCGTGGTAACTCGGCTGGCAAGCGCAAAAAGCCAACGAGAGAGAGTTAGAAAATATAAAAACCGGATGCGTGAAACATCCGGCTTTAACGCTGAGCCCTAATTAAGCCCGGCGGACCTTTTCGGCCTGCAGACCTTTGGGTCCACGCGTGACTTCAAAGTTGACCCTTTCACCTTCAGCCAGAGTTTTGAAACCTGTACCTTCAATGGCGGAATGGTGCACAAACACGTCTTCCTTACCATCTTCAGGTGTAATGAAACCAAACCCCTTACTGTCATTGAACCACTTCACTGTACCAACCGCCATTTCACACCCCAAAATAATCAAAAATAGCCCAACCGGCTACTTTCAAGAATAGCATATACCCGTCCCTACGCAAGTTACTATCCTGATCAGCCTGTTAGCGTATATTCAGCTTTTGGAAATGCCGTGTTTTTCCATCAGGCGATATAAAGACACCCGCGAAATGCCCAGCTGGCGGGCAGCCATACTGACGCTGCCGCGACTTTGTGCCAGTGCTCCACGAATACTACTGGCTTCGGCACTGTCACGGGCTTCATTCAGGGTGACCTGCATGCGCGAGTTGGTGCGCCGCTCCAGACCTAAATCAACCGGTGAAATCAGGAATTTTTCACACATGACCATGGCTCGACGGACACGATTGATGAGTTCCCGGATATTGCCCGGCCAGTCATAATGATTCATGGCATGGAGTGCTTCTTCGCTGAATCCTTTGACTCGATGCGCTTTTTCATCCAAAAAGCGCGTGAATATATATTGCGCCAACAAGGGAATGTCACCCACACGATCACGCAAAGGCGGCATTTTTATCTGCAACACATTCAAGCGGTAGTAAAGGTCCTGTCGGAAACGTCCGTCCTTGATGGCTGCTTCCAGATTAATATGGGTGGCAGCGAGCACGCGGACATTGACTTCTATATCCTGACGGCCACCAACGCGGTGAATGGTTTTTTCCTGTAAAAAACGCAGCAGATTGGTTTGCAGGTCCATCGGCAAGTCGCCAATTTCGTCCAGAAAAAGGGTTCCGTCAGTGGCAGACTCAATGCGTCCGATTTTGCGTTCATGGGCACCGGTAAAAGAACCTTTTTCATGCCCGAATAATTCTGATTGAATCAGGTTGGCAGGAAGAGCACCACAATTGACGGCTATAAAGGGCCCTTCTTTACGCGTGGACCTTTCATGAATGGCTTGAGCTGTCAGTTCTTTGCCCGTCCCGCTTTCGCCCGTGATGAGAACGGGCGCTTCTACACCAGCGACTTTGCGAATTTCCTGATAGATTTTCTGCATCTGGTCACTGGCGCCAACCATCTGGCTTTCGGGATGATGGTGAAGATCCCACTGTCCGCCCTGAAAGGTGTCAGCCGTCATTTCTGCCATTCCAAATGCGTGTCCCAAGGTGATGGACAGACGCAGGGCATCTAAAGGCAAGGTGTGATAATCATAAAATGCGCTACCAATCAGCTGACGGAAAGCCGGTTGTTCAGCGGCATTGGGGGGGATCAAGGCAATCCATTTCAGCATGGTGGACTGGGCGAGCATCAGTTCGACACGATGCGCATGATCCACGAACTCTTTCTGGCTGAAGCCGACTACGCCAACCAGCGCGCCGCTTTTGCTGGCGTATTGGGGAGCCTCTGCTAAAGAGGGTGCATAAATGATACTCCAGCCTTCTTCTTTCAAAATTCCTGTAGAGGCAGCAATGATCTCTTTTTCACCCACATACAATACACTGCGTTCTATTGACGGATCGGAGAGTTTGAGCTTGGCATTTTTGGGCATGTTTACTCCTTCGAATTTGTTACGAGTGTCGCATAAATTTCACGCATACCCAAAATATATAGGCGCTTTTACCCATCACGCCGGAATCAAAGCATGAATTGCGGGTCGACATCGACAAACCAGCGCACCCTCCGGGCTTCTGGCAGCTGCTGGCAGCAGGGTAACCAGGTTTTAAGAGCCTTCTGCATGATCTGGCGGGTGGGTGCTTCCACCCACAGTTCAGCGCGCTCAAAACCGGCCCGTCTTTCCAGCAGTGCAGGCTGCGGTCCGCTGATTACCAGCGAATCGGGAGCGCAGGCTTTTGCCGCTTCCAGGAAGGCCTGAATGGCTGCCCGTTGATGGGCTTCAGCACACATCAGCGTCAGGGCTGTGCCGGGAGGAAGACTTGCTTGCAGGCGTTCTTCCAGGAGTAAGCGGGCGGCTTGCTGATAGTCTCCCTCACTGAGTTTCTGGATCAGGGGATGATGGGGCAGGTGTGTTTGCAGAAGGACTCGTCCGGGTCGGTCTTCGCGACCCGCCCGTCCCGCCACTTGCAGAACCATCTGCAGCAAGCGCTCGGGAGCCCGAAAATCGGCACTGAACAGGCCCTGATCGGTGTTGACGATGCCGACCAGGGTGACGGCTGGAAAATGATGGCCTTTGGCGAGCATTTGCGTGCCAACCAGGATGGCAGGTTGGTTTTGATGGATTTGCTCCAGTACGGCGGAAAAAGCCTCCCGACCGGGTAATGCATCCCGATCAATCCGCCAGACTGGCGTATCGGGAAAGCGTTGGCGCAGGACTTCTTCCAGTTGCTCGGTTCCCTGTCCGGCAGTGATCAGCGCAGTACTGTGGCATTCCGGACAGTCTTCAGGCCAGCGTGACTCGTATCCGCAGTGGTGACAGCGCAGGCGTTGCTGGTGGCGGTGCCAGGTGAGGGCGGCACTACAGCGTGGGCAGTGCAGGACATGGCCACAATCATGGCAGAGTACGGCGGGTGCATAACCCCGCCGGTTCAAAAACAGCAGGACCTGATTTCCCGCCGCGAGCGTTTCTGAGCAGGCGTTCAGAAGATCACTGGAGAGCCCCCCCTGAAGATATTGGCGGCGAAGAGCAACAATCGTGATGCCCGGCAGGGGCGCGTTGGTAGCGCGTTGCCGTAATTGCAGACTTTGATAACGTCCCTGCTGGACATTGTAGAGACTTTCCAGAGAGGGCGTGGCCGAACCGAGAATGACCGGAATATTCTCCAGTTTGGCCCGCTGAATGGCCATGTCCCGGGCGGAATAGTGCCAGCCCCGATGTTGCTTGAAAGAGGGATCATGTTCTTCATCAATGACAATACAGGCCAGCTGCGGCATGGGCACAAAAAGAGTGGAGCGGGTGCCGATGAGCAGTTGAATATGCCCCATGGCCGCCAATGCCCAGATGCGCAAACGTTCGGTGTCGGTCTGGGCGGAATGCAGTGCGGCGACCGCTGCCTTGCCAAAGCGGGCCTGACAGCGTGCCAGCAGCTGTGGGGTAAGACCGATTTCCGGGACGAGAATAAGCACCTGCCGACCGGCTTCCAGATGGGGACGGATTGTTTCGAAGTAGACTTCGGTTTTGCCGCTTCCGGTAACGCCATCCAGCAGCCAGCACGTAAAGCCTTGGGTAGCCCGTAATTGGGTGATGGCAATGCGCTGCTCTGCATTCAGAGGGTAGGGAAGCGGTTGCACAGTTACCCGGGGAGCGGGAAGAGTGAGGGCTTCCACCCAGCCGTTTTGAAGCGCCTGGCGAAGGACCGGACGTAAACGTGCTGGTACTTCTGTTTCAGCGGTAGGGCTTGAGGCACCGAGCAGGGATATCAGGGCTTCCTGCAGTTTGCCGGGACGGGCAGGCATCTGTTCATGCCGGGTGAGTTGATAAGCCTGTGCTGCGGGCTTTGGCAAAGGCCTGCCCTGACGGAGTAGCGCCGGGAGGGCGGCAGCCCAGACATCGCCCAGGGGATGCTGGTAATAATGCGCACCAAAATTCAGAAGCTGCTGCAAGGATTCCGAAAGCAGGGGCCGCGTATCGAGAACAGCCTCAATGGGTTTCAGGGTGATTTCCGGTGGACAGTGGTCATATCCCACCAGAATACCAATACGGCTTTTTTGACCAAAAGGGACACGCAGGCGTACGCCGAGAGGCAAGCGTTCCGGGTTTTCCGGCAGAGCATAGGAAAATATCCGGGGCAGGTGACCCAAAACAGCCACTTGCAGGCAGGCAATCTCAGCGGGCATTAAAGTTGCCCACAAGTTCTGTGGATAAGTCTGTGCATGGACCTCAGAAAAACACGCATATGCCTAGTGCTTCAAGATGTTAGCTGGCTTGCCCAAAAAAGTGGCAAGGATAAATGGTTAATAAAAACAATTAGATACTAATTTTTAACAATAACTTAAGGTTGCCATCCCAGGTTGCATCGGTTTATGAGTAAACTGTGTATAAGTTTTTCAAAAACGCACAAGATTCTCCGTTTTAGCCCCAGGCTCCCGGTATGGGCAAGCTTGCTGATGGCGCCAAACCGGCCACTATTCCCCAAAACAAAACCAGCCCAATCCAGTTATTGTGCAGAAAAGCGCGAAAAGCCAGATCTCTGTCACCCCCTAGCAACTCTTGTTCATAAATGCCGAGAAGCAGCGCTACGAGCAAGGCAAACCAAAAGGGCCAGTGCATTTGGGTACTGACGCCAATACCGACAAATACGCATAACATCACCAGTTGCAGAACGGCGATAATATGACGATCCCAGCGGCCAAACAAAATGGCTGTAGATTTGATACCGGCCTTCAGATCATCCGGACGGTCCGCCATGGCATAGGCCGTATCATAGGCGACCACCCAGCAGGCATTGGCGAGCATCAGCCACCAGCCAATAGCTGGAACGGTCCCTGTGCTTGCCGCAAAGGCCATGGGAATACCAAAGGAAAAGGCAATGCCCAGATAAGCCTGGGGAAGATGGGTGAAGCGTTTGAACAGGGGATAGGTAATGGTAATGAATACCGCGCCACCTGCCAAAGCCAGACTGAGCAGATTCAAAAAGGGCAATAAAGCAGCAGCCATCAGGCAGAGCAATACAAAAAGACGTAAAGCTGAAGCGGGACTGATAAGTCCTGCTGCCAGTGGCCGGTGCCGGGTGCGTGCTACCTGTTTATCAAAATCCCGATCAAAATAATCATTGATGACACAGCCTGCCGAGCGCATCAGCCAGGTACCCAGGGTAAAAATCACAAACAGGCGCAGGGAAGGCGTCCCTTTGGCCGCCAGCCAGAGTCCCCAATAAGTTGGCCAGAGCAATAACAGCGTACCAATGGGGCGGTCCATGCGCATCAGCGCCAGATAGGCGGAAAAACGCTGACGAAACGGGATGAAATCATTCATCAGCGTCGACCTCGACCCGCCCAAGGGGGTAAGTCCGGCAGGAAATGTTCTTCAACCAACACTTCAGTATGACCCCGGCGTAAAATGGAGCGTCGTCGCCAGGCGCGTTGGCCGAAGCGCGGCAAGGCCTCCATGGTGATGGAGGAACGGCGCAAGCGGCGATGCCGGAACAGAGTATTGCCGATGGGACGGGAACCATGGCGCGCCAGGGGAAGCAGACCATGGCGCAGACCGCAAAGCGGTATGGTGGTCATAGCCCATATGGCGGGCCGATCCGGATTACCAGCGTGGAGAAGGACTTCCCGCCAGAAAATTCGCTCGCCCCGCTTTAAATGCAGGAGCCGCTGTTCACTATAAGTCGGTTTCCGGCGTCCACTCCCCATAAGCAGCGCCGTGACCCGATGGGTATGACCATAGGCGCGCTGCAGTGCTGCAGTCAGCGATGCCGGGAGCGCCAACCAGGGCCATAAATGCCTGGGCGCATGATTCAGTGCTGCAGTTTTGTAAGCCATGATTCGGGGCAAATCAGACCGAACCTTTGCCGTGAAAAATAAACTGATCAATGCGGGCGGGAGGTAAATTGCGCAGCACCATGGCGGGGCGTCCGCGCCGGAATTCAGTGGGCAAGCCCTGGCAGGAACTGCGGAAATGATAGGTGAACTGAATAAATACCGTGCCCTGCTGGCTGACTGCCGGCAGTTGCTGAAAAATACGATCGACGATTTCCCGGGGAATGGTGCGCAGCGGCAGGCTGGAAACAATAGCCCGGACCTTGCCACGATGGGCAATCATTTCCTGGAGTCGGGCAGCATCGCCTTCGATGACTTCCAGTTGCGGAAACTGGTGGCGCAGATGGCGGACCATCGTTGGCGCCTGTTCCACCAACACCAGATCACTGGCATCTATACCCCGGGCGAGCAGGGCCTTGGTGACCGGCCCCATGCCGGGTCCGAGTTCAATCACCAGTCCCGGTCCGTCTGGGACCATGGCGGCCATGCGTCTGGCGAGAAAAGGAGAGCTGGGCAGTACCGCGCCTATGGCCTGGGGGTCGCGTAAAAACTCGCGGGTAAAGTGCCAAGCCTGGGATGCCGGCCCGGAAGATCTGGACATGGATTTTCTCCACCGGATAAAGGGCAATGCACGGATTTGCGCAGAACCCATATGAACGGTCAATACTCTAGCATGGGCGGCATGCAGAGCGAAACTGAGCGAAACAGGGCCCTTGTCAATCCGGGTTGCTGGCCCTATCATCGTGATAAGGCCGCTTTTTCCGGAACTGCATTGCAAAATCTGTTTATTAAAACCTACGGTTGTCAGATGAATGAATATGACTCCGAGCGCATGGCGGATCTGCTGGCGCAGAGTCATGGACTGAAATTGGTAGATGATCCCCAGCAGGCTGATGTGCTTTTGCTCAATACCTGTTCCATTCGCGAAAAAGCTGAAGACAAAGTATTCACCCAATTGGGATTCTGGCGTCCGTTCAAGGAAAAGCGCCCGGAAGTAATTATTGGCGTGGGAGGCTGTGTAGCCAGTCAGGAGGGCGCAAAATTGCGTCGTCGTGCCCCTTACGTCGATCTGGTGTTCGGTCCTCAGACCCTGCACCGTCTGCCCGATCTGCTCGATGCCTGTGTGGCTGAACGTCATCCTCAGGTGGATGTGGATTTTCCGGTTCTCGAAAAATTTGACCGTCTGCCCCAGCGTCCCGGTCGCGATGGTGCCACGGCTTTCCTGACCATTCAGGAAGGCTGCGACAAGTTTTGTACATTTTGTGTGGTACCCCATACCCGGGGACGGGAATACAGCCGTCCCATGCCCGATATTATCCGTGAGGCACGCAGTCTGGTCGATCAGGGGGTGCGTGAAATCACCTTGTTGGGGCAAAACGTCAACGCGTATCGCGGCGCGACGGGCCTGATTGGTGAGGGCGGCCTTGCCGAATTGCTGGAAAGGCTTGCCCGTATTCCGGGTTTGCTGCGCCTGCGTTACACCACTTCTCATCCCAGTAATCTGGATGATGACCTGATTGCCGCTCACGGTTCTATCGAAAAACTGGCTCCGCATCTGCATTTACCGGTTCAGAGCGGCTCTGACCGGATTTTGCGGCGCATGCACCGCAAGCATAGTGTCGAGCAATATCTGGAAAAAATTGCTCGCCTGCGGGCGGCACGTCCGGGCATACAAATTTCATCAGATTTCATCGTCGGATTTCCGGGTGAAACCGAGGCCGATTTTGCGGCCACCATGGACTTGATTGAGGCCGTGCGCTTCGACCAGTCCTACTCCTTCAAATACAGTCAGCGGCCCAATACCCCCGCCCTGAAACTCAAGGACAGTGTCCCCGAAGCCGAAAAAGATGCCCGTCTCGCCATTTTGCAGACACGTATCAACGGCTTGGCCCAAGCCTATGCCCAGAATCTGGTGGGTACCCGTCAGGCGGTATTGATTACCGGCCCTTCGCGCCGTGATCCGCGTGAAGTGACTGGAAAAACCGCCTGCAACCGCTCGGTCAACCTGCCCGGCAACCCTGACTGGGCAGGACAAATGATGAATATAGAAATTACGGCCGCTTTGCCGAATAGCCTGCGTGGTCGTCTGACGCAGTCCAATCCTGCGGCACATCGTCTTGCCGTATAATCCCATGGAGCCTCCCAGTAAGAATCCCGCCATCTGTCATGGTGATTTTATCGCTGAGCAGGCCAGCGCCGCTGACTTGTCGGAAATGGCCGGCGAACTGGACAGTCATCTGCGGCAACTGGAATCCCGGCTGGGTGTCGTCATTCTCCCGCGTGGGGAACGTTTTCATATTACCGGTCCACAAGCGGCGGTGCAGGCCGCAAAAACCGTTCTGGCAGAGCTCCATGCTCAGGTTGTTCAGGGCCGGAAGCTTTCCAGCCACTGGGTGCATCAATGTATTCAGCGTGTTCAGGTGGAAGCCGAGTCTGAAACTCATGAAGTCTCGGAATCCCCAGGGGTGCAAACCCTCAAAGGGACCATTCGGGGTCGAGGATTGCGTCAACGCCGCTATCTGGATTCCATCCGCCATAATGACCTGACTTTTGGCATCGGTCCGGCCGGTACGGGAAAAACCTATCTGGCCGTCGCAGCGGCCGTCGAGCAGATCGAACGCAATCAGGTACGCCGCCTGGTGTTGGTGCGTCCCGCCGTCGAAGCCGGTGAACGGCTGGGTTTCCTGCCCGGGTCTTTAAGTGAAAAAGTGGATCCCTATTTGCGCCCCCTCTACGACGCCCTGCATGAAATGATCGGTTACGAGAAGGTGGCAAAACTCATCGAGCGGCAAATCATTGAAGTGGCTCCGCTGGCTTACATGCGCGGTCGGACGCTCAACGACGCCTTTATCATTCTCGACGAGGCCCAGAATACGACGCCGGAGCAGATGAAAATGTTTTTGACTCGTATGGGTTTCGGTGCAAAAGTAGTCGTCACTGGCGACGTCACCCAGATTGACCTTCCGCGTGGCCAGCTTTCCGGTCTGGTCCAGGTGCTGGATGTGCTGGATGCCATGCCGGGCGTGGAAATGGTCTTTTTTGAAAGTGCCGATGTGGTCCGGCATCCGCTCGTGGCCCGCATTATCCAGGCTTATGATCGCTTTGGGGATAAGGCATGAGCGGACTTTATCTGCGTCTATCTGCGGATGATTCCGTGGAGCCAGCTTCTATTCCTTCCCGCAACCAGGCCAGGACTGCCATTCTTCAGGCGCTGACGGTTGCGACTCCGCGATCCCCGGACGCAGGGCGCATGGCCGAAATCTCCCTCGCCTTTGTGAGTAATGCCGAAATCACCCGATTGAACGCTCACTATCGGCAGCAGGAAAAACCGACCAATTGTCTGTCTTTTCCCCAGGATCCCCTGCCTCCAGTGTTCCGCCGCGACCTGTTGGGCGATATTGTGATAGCCCCGGCCGTGGTGCTTCAGGAAGCGGCCGAGCAGGGGAAAACTTTGTTGAATCATTATCGTCACTTGCTGATTCACAGTACCTTGCATTTGTTGGGCTATGACCATGTCGAAGACCACGAAGCACTGATCATGGAACAACTGGAAACCCGATTGCTGGCTGAAATGGGTGTGGCCGACCCTTACCTGAACCAAATACATGAGTGAAGATCGAAGTACCCAGGAGCGCCCACGGAGTTGGTGGGCGCGCTTTACCCAGTCCCTGCGCGGCAATGTGGAAGATCAGGATAGTTTGCTGGATCTGATCCGGGAGGCTGGCGAGCGTCAGGTGATTGATGCCGAAGCGGCACGCATGGTGGATGGGATTTTCCGGATGGGCGAATTGACCGTCCGTGACGTGATGATTCCCCGCGCTCAGATGGAAGTGATTGAGATGGATATGCCATTGCCGGAAATCATCGCCAGGGTTTCGGAAGTCGGGCACTCGCGTTTTCCGGTGGTGGGAGAGGATCGCGACGACGTGCGCGGCATCCTGCTGGCCAAGGATTTGCTCCAGGCCTGTCGTTCGGGCATGTCCTTGCCGCGCTTGGGAGAATTGTTACGACCGGCGACGTTTATTCCTGAAAGCAAACATCTGGATCATCTGCTCTATGAGTTTCGCACCGGTCGCCACCACATGGCGGTGGTGGTTGATGAATATGGCGGGGTGGCCGGCCTTATTACCATTGAGGATGTGCTGGAAATCATCGTCGGGGAAATTGAAGACGAATATGACATTGACGAAGATGTCATGATAGCCTCACGGGAAGATGGTGACTTTCTGGTGAATGCGCTGATTCCCCTGGAGGATTTCAATGAACATTTTGTGGCGCATCTGGCAGATGAACACGCGGACACCCTGGGTGGCTGGGTGGCTACGCGTCTCGGGCATGTGCCGAGGGTGGGCGAAGTGATTGAGGAGGGTAATTTGCGACTGGAAGTGTTAAGAGCCGATCGACGCCGGGTACAAATTGTCCGGGTGTCTCCTCCGCGCAGTGCAGCGCTGCCCGAATCGCCCGATCAGGATAGTGCATGATTCAGGATTCCATCAAAACATGGGTGTTTCCTTTGCGGCTTCTGGCCGCATTAATTTTGGGTGTGCTCTGGCCTTTGGCTTTTGCCCCTTTTAATGCCTGGTTTCTCGCTATCATTCTGCTATTTGCGCTGTTCTGGTTGGTTACTACAGCTGAACGTCCCCGGCGGGCTGCCGCTTTGGGGTACGCTTTTGGTTTCGGGGCATTTTGTAGCGGAGTCAGCTGGATATCCGTCACCCTGCACAATTTTGCCCATATGGACTGGCTACTTGCGGGTGGGGCGGTGGCGCTGCTGGCGGCTTATTGCGCCATTTATCCAGCTTTGGCCCTATGGCTGGCTATCCGTTTTTTTCGGGGAAATGCGCGTCTTGTCGCCTTACCGGTGTTGTGGATATTTGCGGAATGGTGTCGAGCCCGGTTCTTCACGGGCTTCCCCTGGCTGGCCACAGGATATACGCAGACCCATGTTTTTTTGGGTGGTTTCTCCGCCTGGCTGGGGCAGTATGGGGTCGGGCTCGCCACCGCCGGTTTTGCCACTATTTTGTTATGGATGTTGCGCGAATCCCACTCCAGACGGGCACTGCTCGGCGGCGTTTCTGCCTTGCTGGTACTTTCCGGAGTGGCTCTGGCGGCAGGGTCAGTCAGCTTCACCCATCCCGTCGGGCACAAGCTCCGGGTCAGCCTGGTGCAGGGTAATATTCCCATCACCGAAAAATGGAATACTGCAGCCATCAGCCAGATACTGCACCATTACGTACAACTGATTTTGCAGACGCCCAAAAATAGCCAGCTGGTGGTTTTGCCGGAAACCGCCTTTCCCATTTTTCAGACGGAAATTCCTGAACTGATTAGTCAGTTACAGGAATGGTCGGCGCGGAATCACAAGATTCTGATTATCGGCATTCCCGAGTTAGCAGATGGCAAATACTACAACGCTGCCATGGAAATTGACGGGAACGCCCCCCTGCGCTGGTACCAGAAAGAACATCTGGTGCCTTTTGGTGAATATATTCCCTTGCCGCGCCTGCTGGGTCCTTTGGTCCACCACTTTTTACCGGGTCTGGGGAGTTTTTCCTTTGGGCATGGTCCTTATGCCCTGCCTGTAGACGGACAAAAGGCTGGCATGACCATTTGTTATGAAGAATCTTTTTCCCGTGATGTCCGTAAGGGGGTCAGAGAAGGGGCGACCTTTTTACTCAATATCAGTGATTACGCCTGGTATGGGCATAGTATTGCGGCCGCCCAGAGTATGCAGATGGCCGCCATGCAGTCCCGTCAGGAGCAGAAACCGGATGTGCGCGATACCAATACCGGTATCACCACGCTGATTTCTCCCCAGGGCGAAATCCGCACCCAGCTTCCGCAATTTGTGGTGGGCACGCTGAACGGCTCGGTGCAGCCCATGGCCGGAGAGACTCCCTATGGTCGTTGGGGGAGTCTGCCCTACCTGCTACTGAGTGCTTTGCTCATGCTTTTGGCCATAGGGGTTACTCGCCGGCAATCATCATCTCGTCAATGAGAATGGAAGAACAGCCGGTGTTGCCATGGATAAGCAGGTCGTTGCCGACCATCTGCATACCCTTGAACATGGCCTGCAGGCTCCCCGCAATGGTGATCTCCTCAACCGGATATTGAATCTCGCCATTTTCTATCCAGAAGCCGGCGGCACCGCGTGAATAGTCGCCGGTGACCATATTGATCCCAAAACCGATCAGTTCGGTGACCAGTAAACCCCGTCCCATTTCCCGGATCATTTCCTGCAGCGATCGGCTGCCGGGCTCCAGGGTCAGATTGTGGACACCTCCGGCATTTCCGGTGGTCGGCATCTGCAACTTGCGGCCACTGTAACTGTCGAGGATGTATCCCTGCAGAATGCCTTCGGAAATAATGTCGCGATTGCAGGTGGCTACGCCTTCCGAGTCAAAGCTGGCACTGCCCAGCCCCTTGGGGCGCAAAGGTTCTTCATAAATGCGAATATGTTCCGGAAACAGGGTCTTGCCCAGGCTGTCCAACAGAAAGGAACTTTTACGATATAGACTGCCACCACTGATGGCACTGGCCAAGTGTCCAAGAATGCTGGAAGCCACCTGATTTTCAAAAATCACCGGTGCCCTGGTGGTGGGTAGCTTACGGGCATCCAGACGCCGCACCGCCCGTTCGGCGGCAATTTTGCCGATACTTTCCGGACTGGCCAATGCGCTGGCATTGCGGGCTACATCATACCAGTAGTCCCTTTGCATGCCGCCTTTCAGATCTTCGGCAATGACTGAGCAGGACAGGCTATGCTGGGACGATTGTCTTTTCCCCACAAAACCCAGACTGTTGGCGTAAACAGAAAGGCCTTCGCTGGTGCCCAGGCTTCCCCCTTCAGAATTGTGAATACGTGGATCACTATCACGGGCAGCAGCCTCGCAACGGCGTGCCAACTCTGCGGCCAAATCAGCGTCTATTGACCAGGGATGATAAAGATCCAGATCAGGGAACTCGCGGGCAAAAAGCTCCGGATCAGCCAGGCCCGAAAAGGGGTCTGCGGAGGTGTGACGGGCAATGGTGAGCGCGGCTTCCACGGTTTCGGCAATGGCCTTGCGTGAAAAATCCGAGGTGGAGGCACTACCTTTGGACTGCCCCAGGTAGACCGTCACACCCATTCCTTTATCCTGATTGTACTCAATGGATTCCACTTCACCGAGGCGGACGGTCACAGAAAGTCCCTTGCCCGTACTCGCTGCCGCTTCTGCTGCAGTTGCCCCCTGTTTGCGGGCGAGAACCAGAATGTCCTCGCTGATCTGGCAAAGAGTTTCGGCATTCAGGGTGGAATGGGGGGCTTGGCTCATGGGCTTGGGTCTCGCTGTGAATGAAAGAATCCCGACATCTTACTCCCAAGCCATCCGATGTAGAAAGAAAATGACTGATGAATGACTGTTGAACCTAAAAAATGGCCGTTGGGTCTGCAGGCTTTTTGCTCCATTGTTCCTTGCCTGTTGTTCTACGGCTCATCCTGCTGTCAGGAGAGAACTCGCCCTGCGGGCTCAGACAGCTCTCCTGACGGGCGCAGGATTTCGCCAAGAACAACAACAACGGCTCGAAACAAAAGTCGCTGCAAAGCCTGCAGACCCAACGGCCATTTTTTAGGGGTAATGTTATTGACATGCATTATCATTTGCGTTTGAATGCTGTGTAAGAGCTTTTGATGAGAATAGCTATGTATATATGCCTATGTAACGCTGTCACCGAAACAGACATTCATCAGGCAGTATGTGAAGGTGCCTGTTCCATGCGGGATCTACGCCAACAGTTAGGTGTGGCCTCCCAGTGCGGGCGTTGTGCGACTTGTGCCAAAGCGATTCTGGATCAGGAAACGCAGCATGCCAAAGCCATGCAATATCCCATGCATCAGCATTCCCGGTCTACACTCAAGCGTGCGGTCTAAACACTCATTTTCTAGTCCATTAAATTAACTATTCAACCAGGAGCGCGTCATGAAAGGGGATAAAAAAGTTATTCAGTTGTTGAACAAGGCACTGGCCATTGAGCTGACGGCCATTAATCAATATTTTCTGCATGCCCGCATGTACAAAAACTGGGGACTTTTTGCTTTGGGTAAGCATGAATATGCGGAATCCATTGAAGAAATGCAGCATGCCGACAAACTCATCGAACGTATTCTGTTGAGCTATGCTCGAAAGTGGTGTACGGGCGCGTTACAACTGGCTTGAATGAGGTGGCGTACTGTTGCTACAAAGGGTTTCCGACTCAAAGAGCAACATAAGGAGTACGCCGTGGAAAAGAATA
>Ga0172382_10003561_pt1 | contig 24574 bp, 18 predicted proteins | sample Leawel138RmetaG_FD_122245 | JGI IMG/M metagenome (GOLD analysis project Ga0172382, IMG submission 122245) | Leachate microbial communities from a municipal landfill in Southern Ontario, Canada - Leachate well 138R metaG | ecosystem: Engineered > Solid waste > Landfill > Unclassified | place...
AAGTGCGTTTATTTCAATGCATCTGCTTCGTTGCGAAACCCTTGAAATAGATAACTATGCCTGCGGGTTCCGGCGCCTTGCATCTGCATCAAACTAAACGCATGAATTAAACAGGCTAAAAAAACAAAATTAAAACAGTCTCTTAATATTTTAGTAATCGTTTTTTAACAACTTTGTTCTAACTTGCCCCATTAATATACTGATAAATTAATCTATGATATAGACAGTTAGCCTGATTTAGTTACACCTGGTTTTTGAATAAAGATTACTCACCCTGGGAAAATTTTAATTATATTATTAACAGGATATGATGTATTTGAGACCTGAGAAAAAATTCATAAAAAGTGTCTGTTTTTATTTGAAAAAAGACGGAGCATAGTCCATTTCTTAAGTAAAAGGGTAAGAAAAATTACGTTAATTTTACCAGAATTAGAATAGAACATATGATAGAAAAGACCCAAAAGATTCTGATTGTTGACGATGAACAAGATTTATGTGAAATTCTTCAGTTTAATCTGGAGAGCGAAGGTTATTTTATTGATATCGCATATTCGGGAGAAGAAGCACTGGATAAGCCGCTGGAAAAATATGACCTGATTTTACTTGATGTGATGATGGGTGGTATGTCGGGTTTTAAGGTGGCAAATATCATCAGAAAAGAGAAGCAACTTCAGGTCCCGATTATTTTTCTTACGGCTAAAGGTGGAGAGAACGATGTATTAACCGGATTCAATGTTGGTGCCGATGATTATATTGCTAAACCGTTTTCCATTAAGGAAGTTGTTGCCCGCATTAAAGCCATTATGAAAAGAAGTGCAAAAACAGATGACGGTAAGGACGAATTAGTTTATAAAGAGTTGATGATAAAAACCATTCAAAAAGAGGTTGTATTAGCAGGAAAGCCGTTGAACCTTACCCGGAAAGAGTATGAGATTTTGGTTTTACTCTTAAAAAACAGAGGCCATTACATAAGCAGAGATGATATTTTAACCCGGATTTGGGATGATGATGTGATCGTTACGGAGCGAAATGTAGATGTGAACATTGCCAGACTAAGAAAAAAAATAGGTGAGTACGGGACTCTTATTAAAGGGAAAACAGGTTATGGTTACTGTTTCAAAATTTAACCCGGATAGAGTAAAATGAGCAGGGAATGAATGACGAATTATGAAACAATTATAATGAGGGAAATACCATATGAAAACAGTATAAAATTTCTTACTCTTTGAGAATAGGGTTCAAAAATACCTTCTGCTTATGGAAAGAGCTTAATTTAAAAAATGACCTACTGTGAAACGGAAATCTTTCAGAGGAGAGATATTTTTTTATTTCATCCTGGTTTTTATTCTTTTTACTGCTGCCATACTTGTATTTCAGTTTCAGCGTGAAAAAAAATACAGAACTGCGCAACTGGAGAATACGCTTGACAACATGAGTGAAATTACTCATCGGTTTATCATCCGGAACAACCTGATTGAAGAGGGTCAATTACATCGTATTGCTGAGCTTAGGGAGTTACTTCCTCAACCCTACATGAGAATTACCTTGATTTTGAAAAACGGGGCAGTTCTTTACGACAGTTCAGTGGAGGATTATACTGCAATGGAAAATCATTTCATGCGACCGGAAATCCAAAAATCGATCAGGAATGGTATTGGAGCCAATATCCGGCGTTCAGAAACTACGATGCAGGAATACTATTATTATGCTAAAAGCTACCCAGATTATTTTGTCCGTACCGCGGTGGTTTATAATATTCAAGTCAGAAACTTTTTAAGAGCTGAACGCTTGTTTATCGTGTTTATTTTTGTCGTTTTTACTGTGATTGGGATTACACTTTATTTTTTCACAACACGATTGGCAGATGCTATCACCAAGTTGAAGGATTTTTCAATTCAAGCCGGTAAAAATGAGCTGGTGGAGCATGAAATAAGTTTTCCGGAAAATGAATTGGGTATTATTGGCAGCCAGATAATCCGGATATACAATAAACTCAAAAAAACTAAAGATGAACTTGCTAACGAAAGGGAGAAGCTGTTTAATCATCTGAATGCGCTGAATGAAGGAATAGCTTTTTTTTCAGCTGAAAGGAAGAAAACTTTGTCAAACAGTCACTTCATTCAGTATGTCAACATCATCTCCAGGAAGGCAGTACAAACAGTTGAGGATATTTTTAAAATAGATGACTTTAAGAAACTGAATAAATTTTTAAAAGAATATCAAACAGATCGGGTTGAATTAAACGTTGAGTCACTGCCACAAATTAGTTATGTTATTGCGGCTGGAGAGAAGTTCTTTAAAGTTCAAAGCATCCTATTTCCGGATAAAAGTTTTGAAGTGATGCTTTCTGATATTACCCGTTTGGAAAAACGTCGTTTGATGAAGCAACAGCTTACCTCAAACATTGCACATGAGCTAAAAACTCCATTGGCTTCCATAAAAGGTTATTTGGAAACGATGATTGGCAACTGGTCTGTTCCGCCGGAAAAACAAAAGTACTTTTTGGAAAAAGCATACCTGCAGGCTGAACGCCTGACCAATCTGATCAACGATGTTTCATTACTGAACAACATCGAAGATGCCGGAGAGCTTTTCAGGTTTAAACCCGTTGATCTTAAACTGGTCATCGATGAAGTATATGAAAACTTTGCCAATCGGATTGTCGATAAAAAAATTTTTTTCCTGCGCGAAGTTGCTCCCGGATCAATCATTAATGGTAACGATTCTCTCTTGTTTTCCATCTTTCAGAATTTCGTTGAAAACTCAATCAACTATGGAGGATTCGGTATTTCAGTTGCCATCAGGATATATCACGAAGACGACAAGTATTACTATTTGTCTTATTCGGATACCGGACCAGGTATTTCAGGGAAACACCTGCCCCGCATATTTGAAAGATTTTACCGCGTTGATCCCGGACGTACCCGGGACACGGGAGGAACCGGCCTCGGTTTAGCCATCGTGAAAAATGCTATCCAACTCCATAAAGGAGAAATATCTGTCAGGAATAAATCCGAAGGAGGAATCGAATTCCTGTTTTCACTTGCTAAACAATAGCCAACGTTTTACCATTTCTTCGATACTCCCCAAAATTCCAGAAAATTACAATTCTGTAAACTAAATGTAATCATTGATTAATCCCGGATTAATCAGGTTGTAACAGGATAGATGTTGCTTTGTGCATGAAAATACATGAGGAGAATTAAATGAGAATTACGAATTACGAAATTAAGAGTCACAAAAGTTTCATTGAAATACACTGGTGTATTCTATCGGGTACTTTGCAGATTTAGTGATATACTTTTAAAAATTAACAATTGTAATAAGATGAAGAAATTAAATTTTTTATTTGGAGTTCTGTTGATGTTCATTTCAGCAGGTATTTTTTATTCTTGTTCGGATGAAAAAGTTGTTCCCGATGCTCCTTCAGTAACTGCTCCTGCCGGGGCTGCTTCTGTGGTGTTGGGCAGTTCAGTCGACTTAGCATTTATTGTGTCTGTACCGGGAGGTTTCGCTTCAGCTGCCGTAGATTCAGAGGGAGGAAATGCTGAGATTACCAGTCAGCCAGACGCAGGTGCTCAGTCAGGTACAGTTGATGTAAATTTTGTTGCCGGCACTGGCAAAGGGGCAGCTTCCGTAACCTTAACTGTTACCGATGTCAATCAGAAGTCGGATAATTCAACGGCCGTTATTTCGATCGAAGAGGAGATCCGTATCAGCGAAAACATAAGTTCCAACACCACCTGGGAAACAGGGAAAGTATATGTTTTGGAAACACGTATTGCTGTTCTTAGCGGGGTTACGCTCACGATTGAACCTGGTGTAATCATAAAAGGTGAAGCAGGCACCGGATCAAATGCTACTGCTTTGATTATTGCCCGTGGTGCTACTATTATGGCTGAAGGAACAGCTGAATCACCCATTATTTTTACCTCAGTTGCAGATGAAATTATGCCGGGGCAAATTGCCAGCCCCAATCTGGATCCCACTTTAGACGGGCTTTGGGGAGGATTGTTGGTTTTAGGAAATGCAAGGATCTCAGCCGATACTGAGTCGCAGCAAATAGAGGGGATCCCTCCATCGGATCAAAATGGTCTGTATGGAGGTACAAATGATGCCGATAATTCAGGTATTATAAAATATGTTTCCATCCGGCATGGAGGTGCAAATATTGGTGAAGGCAATGAGATTAACGGGTTAACCCTGGGGGGGGTAGGTTCAGGTACTGTCATTGAGTATGTTGAGGTTGTTGCCAACCAGGATGATGGCATCGAATGGTTCGGAGGTACTGTTCATGTTCAGCATGCGTTGGTGTGGAATGCAGGAGACGATGCTATCGATACCGATCAGGCCTGGGCAGGTGTGCTCGATAACTTTGTTGTGGTCAATGCGGGAGATGAATGTTTTGAACTCGACGGCCCGGAAGGCAGCTATTCGGGTGCCGGACATACTATAAAAAACGGAACAGTGAGCGTGGGAAACGCGGACGGACTGATCGATTATGACGATAATTCGGATGTAAACATGATGAATATCTATTTCTTGAATCTTTCGGCAACCGGAGGACAAGATGTTGAGGGGTATGGAGGTTACGCTGCCAACACAAACGGTTTTACATCTTCAGCATTTCAGGTTACGCTACCATCAGGTATACCTCTTTCTTCTGTATTCAAAGAAGGTTCTGATGCCATAACAACGGTTGTTGACAAAGGTACTGCCACAGTTGGTGCTGATCTTACCAAATTTGCCGGTTGGTCGTGGGGGGCTGTGGCTGGTGTATTATCATTTTAAGAATCTGGTTCAATTTTGACTCACAGGGATGAATTGTGCCTGTGAGTTATTCTATATAAAATGATGAAGTATCCAGTTGTGAGGGGATAATTCAAAAAGCGTTAAAAACTATATCCATTATTATGCGGGTAAAAGAGCTATTATTCATACTATTTCTATTGTTTCCGGTTTTTTTTGCCTTTGGTCAAAGGGGGATCGTCCGGGGTTCAGTTTTTGATGGAAGGACAGGGGAAAACCTGCCCGGAGTAACTATTTTTGTTGAAGGGACGACCTGGGGTACAATCACTGATCTCGATGGAAAATTCAGTCTTAGCCTCATGGCAGGAACCTATCAATTTCGGATTTCATTTATTTCCTATGAAACAATATTCATTAGCGATGTGGTAGTAAAAGCCGATGAAGTTACGTTACTTGATGATCTGAAATTGAATGAAGCGACGATTGAACTCGGAGAAGCTGTAGTCACAGCAAGTTACATCCGGGATACTGAAAATGCCATGCTTACGATGAGGCGAAAATCGGGTAACGTGTTAGACGGAATATCATCGGCGGCTTTAAAAAGAACAGGCGATAGTGATGCTGCCGCTTCGATAAAACGTGTCCCGGGAGTATCTGTGGAAAACAATAAATATGTATTCGTGCGCGGATTAGGTGATCGATATACAAAAACTGTTTTGAATGGATTGGATATTCCTGGTCTCGATCCCGACAGAAATACCCTTCAATTGGACATATTCCCTACGAACATTGTTGATAACCTGGTGGTAAACAAGTCTTTTAGTGCCGACTTACCTGCTGATTTTACAGGTGGAGTGGTGAATATCAATCTCAAGGATTTCCCGGATTCAAAAGAGGGTGGTGTTTCTCTGGATGCCGGGTACAATCCGCAGGCTCATTTTCATCATGGTTTTCTTTCTTATAAAGGAGGAAAAACCGATTGGCTCGGATTTGATGATGGTACCCGTGCTATTCCGGCAACGGAGGATATACCACTTTTCTCTGAAGTGGTTGGGCAACCTCAAAGCGAAAAGGGATTGCGTTTTAAAGGAATTTTAAAATCATTTACTCCTGTTTTAGCTGCCACTCCCAGGATGAGTTTCATGGATTTTAGTCTCGGTACATCATGGGGAAATCAAATCCAGAAAGGGAAATATACTCTGGGTTATGTTTTATCCCTTTCCTATAAGAACACAACCGATTTATACACCGATGCATTTTATGGACGATACGGTCTTTCGGGGGATGCCCGGATAACTGAAATGGAACTCAGGGAACACCAGATGGGAAGATATGGAGTTAACAATGTGTTGGTTAGCGGATTAACAGGTTTGGCCGTGAAAACAAAAAATGCCCGGTACAGGCTCAATCTGCTTCATCTGCAAAGTGGTGAATCACAGGCTGGGGTATTCAATTATGCCAAATCGAACCAGGGAACCGAATTTTCAGGTTTTCAGCATAACCTGGAATATAGCCAGCGATCGCTTTCAAATGCCATGCTTGACGGAAAAAATAATTTCAGAGAATCGGACTGGGAAATGAACTGGAAATTTTCTCCTACCTTATCGAGAATTGACGATCCTGATATTCGTTTTACCCGATATGAAGATCGCGGGGATTCATTTTCTATTGGTACTGAGGTAGGTTTCCCGGAGCGAATATGGAGAGAACTCAGGGAAGTCAACCTGGCTGGGGTGTTGCATCTGACAAAAGAGATGAAAATGTTTGGAAAAGATGCCAAGCTTAAATTTGGTGGTGCTTATACCTGGAAAGAACGTGATTTTATCATCAGAAATTTTGCTCTGAATATCCGAAATATTCCACTTACAGGTGATCCAAATGAGCTTTTCATGAATGAAAACTTATGGCCTTATAACGGAAATGTTGGTCGGGGAACAACTTATGAGGCTCCGTTTATCCCGGTGAATCCCAACCAATATAATTCTGTCGTGAATAATATGGCAGGTTATGTGTCAATAGAAGTAAACCTTACTCAGTCATTGAAAACTATTGCAGGCATCAGGTTGGAAAACTATTTCCAGCATTATACTGGTCGGGATCAGCTGGGGCAGAATATACTGGATCAAGATCAAGTGCTTAAAACTGTTGATTTTTTTCCAACCATACAATTCATTCATTCAGCCACTGAAAATCAAAATTTACGTTTTTCTTATGCAAAAACTATTGCGCGACCCTCATTTAAGGAGCTTTCGTATGCTGAAATTTTTGATCCTATCAGCGGACAAACTTTTATAGGTGGATTATTCCGAGATGCAAACGATTTCGTCGGAGAGGAATACTGGGACGGAAACCTTACCAGCACCTCTATAAATAATTTTGAATTCCGTTGGGAATTATTTCAGTCAAATGGTCAGTCCATTTCGGCCGGTTTGTTTTATAAACTCTTTGGTCGACCCATTGAAATGGTTCAATTTGCAACTCAGGCAGGATCATATCAACCTCGTAATGTTGGTGACGGACAAGTAATTGGCGCCGAATTTGAATTTCGTCAAAGTTTGCAAATTTTGGGAGAATCGTTCAAATGGTTTAGCATAAATGGGAATATTACTTATATCCGGTCACGAATTGAACTGAGCAGCACTGAATATAAATCGCGGACTGAAAATGCACGAACAGGCCAGTCCGTAAACCAATATCGCGATATGGCAGGCCAGGCTCCTTACATCGTAAACCTCGGGATTGCTTATAACGGAAGAGATAATGATTTTTGGAAAGGCCTTGAAGCGGGCTTGTATTACCATGTGCAGGGACAAACGTTACAACTCGTGGGCATGGTAGACCGACCGGATATATACTCCGAGCCTTTTCATAGCCTGAATTTTAACTCTGGTAAAAGTTTTGGCAAGAAACAAAAGTTTCAGGTGGGACTAAAAATCGATAATCTGCTTAACGATGAAAAAAAATCAGTGTTTAAATCGTTCCATGCTACTAATCAGCTATTTTCAAAACTAAGCCCGGGAACTACATTCCAGTTTAAATTGGGTTACAACTTTTAATATGATCAGCTTAACGATTATATCCCGTAACGAAAAATGTCCGTATGTATAAATGAAAGTGGTTATCGGAATAGATTACATCAAATAAATAATTATAGATGAGAATAATAATATTAGTTACAACAATAATTTTTTTGCTCACAACAGGATTGGGTGCACAGGAAATTCAGGAAAAAGACGGGCTCTTCTACCAGAAGTGTGAACGCTATACCGGTCATTATATAACATACTATGATTCGGGGCAAATCAAGATGTACATGAAAATTGTAAATGGAGAAAAGAACGGGATAATCAGAATCTATTTTGAAAATGGAAAGCTCCGTGAAATTCGTTCCTATAAGAATAATTTTATGCACGGGAAGTGGGAGATGTATAATGGTCAAGGCGTAAAAGTATCGGTCGCCCGGTATAAAAAAGGGCTGAAACATGGAAAGTGGTTTATATGGAATGAACAAGGTAAGCTACTGTATGAACTACGGTATAAAAAAGGTCAGAAATTTGGGGTATGGAAAAGTTATGATGATAAGGGTACTCTGCTGAATGCACGAAAATATTGATCCTGAAAAATGTAACCAAACTGTAATATTTCCTTAATTCAGGTGTAAACCGGCTGGATTACATTTACAGCGTTAAGGTGAATTACGAATTACGAATGAAGAAATTAAAATACATTTAAGTTCTATCGAAGACTTTAGAAAACAATTAATTTTAAGAGATGAAAACACTTTTAATTGGATTTACAATCATTTTTTTTGCAGTTGCTGGTTTGGCCAATGAAAAGGAAGGCAAAAAACCAGTGAATACTGGGAATACTGCAGCTGTTGCCCTTTCAGGAACGATAACTGATTCTGTATCGGGTGAACTTTTAGTGGGAGTAGAAGTGAAAATAGAAGGCACTGATACAAAGACGTATACAGATCTTGACGGGAATTTTTTATTTTCCCAGGTTGTTCCCGGGGAATATAAGCTGGTTACCAACTACATTTCTTACAAGCAAAATGTAGAGACATTAAAGGTTAATCATACCAATAACAAGGTAAGAATCAAATTAGAGAATTCAAATTAGTGATGTTGGTGAACCTTTTTTTCGCAAGGTTTTAATGAACCGCTTCCGGAGAAGGAGCGGTTTTTATTTTATTTTTCAAAGGAATCAACCTCACGATAAGCTCTAATAAAGGCAATTTCCCCTTCTTTGCCGGGTTTACTTTTCCCGTGTTCACAGCAAAGAACTCCATTATACCCTTTGTTGTAAATGTGTTTAAATATATTTTTGTAGTTGATTTCTCCTGTTGTGGGTTCTTTCCGACCCGGGTTATCGCCGATATGGAATGCGCCGATATAGTCCCAGCACATGTCAATATTCGGAATAATATTACCTTCTGTGATTTGCTGGTGGTACATGTCGTCCACAATTTTACAGCTGGGATGGTTGACAGCAACGCAGATCATTTTTGCCTGCGGCATATCAGTAAGGAACAGTCCGGGATGATCGGTATGCGCATTAAGCGGTTCCATTACCAGCTCCAGGCCTGTTTTGCCGACAATATCACAGCACATACGCATGTTTTCAATGACATGAGCTGTTTGGTAATCCCAGTGTAATTTTTCATCGTAACGCCCTGGTACTACCAGGGCAGTTTTAACGCCGGTTCGTTTTTGTACCTCCAGGGCATCCTGCATCTTTTTCTTTAGCATCTCCTGAATATCGGGATCCTGCAACACAAAAGACCTCGTATTAAAATCGGCATACAGCACAAATGGTCCCAGATCCATACCTAGTCGGGCGAGCTCGCTGGAAATTTTTTCTTGTAATTCAGGCGGTTTATTCATCAGACCATTGTCGAAAACAGCACGGAATCCCTGGTCTGCGATAAATTTTATCTGGTCGATGGGATCTTTCCCCGCATGCTCCGGGAAATTTCCCAGACTGGGAGCATATTTTAATTTAAACCGGGCTTCATTCGATGTAACAGACTCCGAGGCTGCAGCACCAAAAGCCCCGGCAATACCTGAAAGAGCAATACCGGAGGCAGCAGTTGTTTTTATAAAATTTCTTCTTTTCATAATTTATCCCTATTTCTTTTTTTTCTTATACGAATGGGGCTAAAATAGTGAAATGAATTTAATTTTGCTTCATTCTCTCGGATAAATAGCCAATTTACACCATGGTTTCTGTCAGGAATGTTGTTTCCTTCCAAAAGAGTTACTAATTTTAGGGTCAATTTTTTCAAATCAAAATTAAATAGTTCATTATGAAGAGAAAACTCAGAATGGGCATGGTAGGTGGTGGAACCGATGCTTTTATCGGTGCTGTCCACCGGCTTGCTGCTTTAATGGATAACCAGATTGAATTGGTGTGTGGCTGTTTCAGTGTTGATCCTGCCATTTCGAGATCATCAGGAAGGCTTTACTATCTGCCTGATCATCGCGTTTATGAATCCTACCAGGAGATGCTTGAGAAAGAAGCCAATTTGCCGGAAGGGGAACGCATGGATTTTGTTACCATTGTTACCCCGAACTTTTTACATTTTGATCCTGCCATGAAGGCGTTGGAGCGGGGGTTTCATGTGGTGATTGACAAGCCTATCACCTATACCCTTGATGAGGCGTTGAAGCTTAAGAAAAAGTTGGATGAAACCGGATTGGTTTTGGCATTAACTCATACCTATTCAGGATATCCTGCAGTGAAACATGCCCGGAAAATGGTAGCTGATGGCGAGTTTGGGAAAATCAGGAAGGTATTTGTGGAGTATCCGCAAGGTTGGCTTTCCGCTAAGGTGGAAGACCAGGGAAATATCCAGGCTGCCTGGCGTACCGATCCAAAACGTTCAGGCAAAGCTGGATGTATGGGAGATATTGGTACTCATGCCCATCATCTGGCTGAGTATATTACCGGGTTGAAAGTAACCGAATTGTGTGCTGAACTGAACACTTATGTGCCCAATCGGTTACTCGATGACGACGGTGCTGCTCTTTTGCGTTTCGAAAATGGTGCCAGTGGAGTTTTAATGGCAACCCAGGTGGCAGCAGGAGAGGAAAATGCTATCAGGATAAGGGTGTATGGAGAAAAAGGAGGAATGGAATGGTTCCAACATGAGCCCAATTCTTTGATATTGAAGTGGATCGATAAACCAATCCAGATCCTTCGCGTAGGAACAAGCATGGGAAGTACTGCTGCCGGACACAATACCCGAACCCCCGGCGGTCACCCCGAAGGTTACCTGGAAGCCTTTGCTAATATATACCGAAACTTTGCCATGACCATTATGGCAAAAATTGACGGGATAGAACCAACAACTGAAATGCTCGACTTCCCTGGAATAAATGACGGAATTCGGGGTATGCAATTTATCGATACGGTGGTGAAAGCCGGTTACGATAATAACTTGAAATGGTTGAAATTCGGTGAATGAAGGCATCGCAAATTCTTCTTTGTTATTGAACAGGCATCTGAGATATTGCTCCATCATGGCAAAGGAGGGAAATTAGATTTTTTATAAACTTTAAAATCAATAACATGTCCAGACCAGTAACTATTTTCACAGGCCAGTGGGCCGATTTGCCCATAGAGAAAATGTGCCAGAAAGCCAGATCATTTGGCTACGACGGTCTCGAGCTTTGCACCTGGGGTGATCACATAGAGATCGATAAAGCTGACCAGACTTACTGTAACGAAAGGCTGGCTCTCCTGAAGAAGTATGAGTTGAAACTTTTTGCTATCTCTACCCACTTGGTTGGCCAATGTGTTGCTGACCCAATTGATGAACGACACAAAGGCATTTTGCCTGAATATATTTGGGGAGATGGTGATCCGGAGGGTGTCCGGCAACGAGCAGCAGCAGAAGTGATAAAAACAGCAAAAGTGGCTAAGATGTTAGGTATCAATGTTGTCGCCGGTTTTACAGGAAGCCCTGTGTGGCATATGCTCTACTCATTTCCTCCAATTCCAAAAGGGATGATTGAAAAGGGTTATGAAGATTTTGCCAAACGGTGGATCCCCATTCTCGATGAATTCCAAAAAATAGGTGTAAAGTTTGCCCTGGAAGCCCATCCTTCTGAAATCGCTTTCGATATTCACTCTGCTCACCTTACCCTAAAAGCCCTTGACTATCATCCTGCTTTTGGATTCAATTATGATCCCAGTCATTTTGGATATCAACATGTTGCTTATGTGCGATTTATTCATGAGTTTGCCGATCGTATTTTTCATGTTCACATGAAGGATGCTTATTGGAGTGATGTGCCCATGGGAATCGGAGTTTTTGGTGGACATGCTGAATTTGGCGATAATCGCCGCTATTGGAACTTCCGGAGCGTAGGCCGTGGAAAAGTCAATTTTGAAAATATCATTCGCGCACTTAACGATATCGGTTATCATGGTCCCTTATCTGTTGAATGGGAAGATAGCGGCATGAACCGTGAAGCCGGGGCAACTGAATCCTGCCGGTATGTTAAACGAATCGATTTTGAACCCTCTGATATCGCTTTTGATGACGCTATGCAAAAAGATAAACAATAATTTGCAGAAAATGATGACATGAACATCCCGTGAAGCAATATAAATACTGAAAGGTATGCCGGCTTCATTGGTCAATTACTAATTAAAATAATTTTTTATTCAAATGACAAACCGAAGAAGTTTTATTAAAAGTGCAACATTGGCTTCTGCCGGCGTTGGATTGGCTGCATCCATGCCCCTGGCAATGAATTCATGTTTGGGCGCAAATGAAAAACTGGTGTGTGGAGTGATTGGGGTCAGAGGAATGGGATACTCCGACCTTCAGGCTTTTTTACGTCAGCCCCATACCGAATGTGCTGCGTTATGCGATATCGACCAAAATGTATTATCACGTCGAATAGCAGATGTTGAAAAAATTCAGGGTTATAAACCCAAAGGATTCAGCGATTTCAGAAAGCTCCTGGAAGAACCGGGAATTGATGTGATCATCATAGGTACTCCTGACCATTGGCACTGTATTCCTTTTGTATATGCTGCCCAGGAAGGAAAATATATTTATTGTGAAAAACCTCTTGCAAACTATATCGAAGAACTGAACATTATGGAGCGGGCAGTAAAACGCTATGGCAATATTGTTCAGGTAGGTCAATGGCAACGTAGCGACAAGCACTGGCAGGATGCTATTGACTTCGTCCATTCAGGGAAATTGGGAAAAATACGGACTGTCCGTGCCTGGTCGTACCAGGGTTGGATGAAATCGGTTCCTGTTGAACCCGACAGCGAGGTGCCGGAAGGAGTTGATTATGATTTCTGGCTCGGACCTGCACCCAAACGGCCATTCAATAAAAACCGGTTTCATTTTAATTTCCGTTGGTTTTGGGACTATGCCGGGGGGATGATGACTGACTGGGGCGTGCATATCATCGATTATGCATTATTTGGTATGAACGCCAAAACACCCAAATCAGTGATGGCCATGGGCGGCAAGTTTGCCTATCCTGATGATGCTTGTGAAACACCCGATACTCAACAGGCACTCTATGAGTTTGACGGATACACCATGCTTTGGGATCATGGCATCGGCATCGACGGGGGATATTACGGCCGGTCACACGGTGTTGGATTTGTTGGAAATAATGGTTCACTGGTTGTTGACCGCGATGGCTGGGAGGTGATACCGGAGGGAGGTGACAAGCCGGCAATGGAACGTGTTGAATTACAAAAAGGTGACGGGCAAGGCTTAAATAACCACATGAAGAACTTTATTGATTGCATCAAAAATCCAAAATTGATACCGAATACCAACATTGCGATTGCAGCCAATACTGCACGTGTTTGTCATCTGGGAAACATGGCGCTGAAAACCGGACGTCGCTTATATTGGGATGCTGAAAACAATAAGTTTATTGGTGACGATGACGCAAACAGTTTCCTGGTTCCACAATACCGTGCACCCTGGGAACTGCCTAAAGTGTAAAAATACCCGGGATATGTTTTCCCAGACAGGGGAGTGTGGTCTAATTATTTTTTCAGCGGGATTTTCTTTCAATTGCTGAAGTGCTACTTCAATGGCATTTCCCGGTTAAGAGGTTCTTCCGTTTAAAATATCAGCTGGACAAATTTCAACCTCAATGTAGGGCTCAGCATCTTTCTTTTCATCATGGATCTTTCAATTGCCTGGATGGTCAGGTTAGAAGTTGTAATGACTCCTTTGTCTATCAGCTCAGTAAATTTTAGTACTACCAGTCAGTCCTCGCCGGGTTATTTTTCCTGCAAGGGTTAGCACGTTGTGGGGCATCAATAGCTTAATTATTTGAAAATAGTGTCTCTTGCAATCGACTTTCTATCTTTTACCACTGTTCCGCTGTTCAGGATTCCGTTTAATGCCCGATCTCTGAACGGACTGCTGGCATCATAATATTTATCAGTAAGATCAACCAAAGAGATTAAGACACCCGGAATGTTGGCTGCCAGCTTATTTTGGATGAGTCCGTCTGGGGTGATAAAATGGCAGGACCAGCTTTCGGGTGCCGAAGAGTTGGTCAGCGACATATAAAAATGATTGGTTGCAGCACGCGCCTGGGATGTGGCAGGCATAATGACCGGATGAATGCTTCCGGGATTCTGACGGGCATTGTGAAAGGATTGAAAAATAATATCTGTTTTTAACTTCTTGTACTCCCGGTAAAGTTCCGGGAACCGGACATCATAGCATATTAGTAATCCGCAGTTTATTCCGCTCACCTGGAAATTTACAAAGTGATCGCCGGGAGAAAAGTGTTTCAGGTCTTCTCCTGTACAGAATCGTTTGTCGTAGCGGTCAATCAGCTTTCCTTCCGGGTTGATTACATAGATACTGTTATGTGGCTTATTGTCGTCGCTTATTTTATGAACAGAACCGAGCAGCACCCATAATTTCAACTGTCTTGCAAGAGAAATGACTGAATCAGTAGCGCTATGCAGTTCCTGCCAGTCGAAGTGATCCAGTGAAGGCATATCAATGCCGGGATAACCCGACAGGGCACATTCCGGGAAATGAACAATAGCCGCTTTTTTAAGTTTAGCCTCAATCATTTGTGCTTTGATCCAATTGTAGTTCTCTAAAATATTGGAGGAAACGGGGAATTGGCAGGAGGCAACAACTGCTTTCCCTTCCAAAGTGTTATTATCTGGCTGAGCTTTAGCCTCAGTATATCCGGTAATACCGGAAAAAAGGCTGTAAATCCATGCTGCAATGACGAACTTTTTCATGATTTAAATTTTTTGTTTTAACAGCTTTCCGGAATCAACCTGGGGAACATGCAAGTTTCGGCAGAAACCGGAGTTCATTTTTATTTTGCCTGAAAAATTTTTCGGGCACGTAGCATTCCCTTTGTCTTTGTAAATTTCAGGTTCAGTTTTTTTCCCAGGTCAATGTTAATAAAAGTTTTTAAGCCTTTAAGCAGTAAAGGATAAAAACAGGAAAAATATGCCGGACACCTGGCTGTTAATACTATGAAGTTTGAGACTGCGGGATTGGCATATGATTAAAAGGTTAAAAATAATGATGCATTTTTGTTCCTATATCGGGATACTTGTTTCAACTGGAATTAAATTTGGATCAATTTACTACACCAATTACAAATAAGTATTTTAGATTTTGTCAATATGCAAAAAGTAGTTATATTTGCAGCCGCATTTGGAAAGAATGCAAAATATATTGCGGGGTGGAGCAGTTGGTAGCTCGTTGGGCTCATAACCCAAAGGTCGTAGGTTCAAGTCCTGCCCCCGCTACAGAAATAAACATTTAAGAGCCTGATAACAAATAAGTTGTCAGGCTTTTTGTTTTGTTTTGTTTTGGGACACATCAGCGAGATACTGACCACGTTTCAATAACTGGCCAATATCTGTCGATAATTTTTAGTTTATTGATTTAATGATTATTAAGTTACATTTTTTATTTGGTAATAAATAAGCAGGACAGAAAAGGAAAAGAAATCATCAGAAATCGCACTTTTTTTGTACTTTTATTCATATAAAATATTTTTGTGACCGTCATGAAACAATATATTGTCGTCTTTATTTTTCTGGTTATTACAATTGGTTCTTTAGGACAACAAAATGATTCAATAAGAGAAGTTCCTTTCCAAATTACCTTTGTACCACCCATGGGTACGAATGGGATATATGCAGGAAAAACCATAAACTGGTTTTCTATCAATATAATTGGAGGCTATGCCTATGGTTTAACGGGAGTAGAATTTGGCAGTATTACCAATATTAACAGCCATTTTATGCATGGAGTACAATTTTCGGGATTTGCCAATATTACAAACGGAAAAGCAAACGGAGTACAATTTTCAGGTTTTTCAAACATAAACAATGGTAATTCTGAAGTTATACAATTTTCAGGATTTGCCAATATCAACAATGGAATAACCAGCGGACTTCAGTCTGCCGGTTTTGGGAATTTAGCACGTAACATTAAAGGGGTACAAATAGCCGGTTTTGGGAATTTAGCACGTAACGTTAAAGGAGCACAAATAGCCGGATTTATTAATGTTGCAAAAACCATAAGCGGGTTGCAGCTTGGAGTATTAAATATTGCTGATACGGTTAAAAACGGGATTCCTATCGGTGTTTTAAGTATTGTCCGCAACGGCTACCGGGAATTTGAGATTGGATTAAGCGAAGGATTAAACAGCTATGCATCGTTTAAAATTGGAGTAACACAATTTTACAATATATTTTCTATTGGAATTCAGTATTTAAGTGACCGTTTCCGATGGGGTTTCGGCTATGGAATTGGTACACATTTGACCGATTCTGAAAGTTTTAAAGTAAACCTTGAAGCAATGTCATATCATATTAATGAAAATAGAAACTGGACTAATGCATACAACGATATCCAACAACTAAAACTGACTTTTGCCCGTACCTTAAGTGATAATATATCCATATTTGCGGGTCCAACTCTAAATCTGATGATTTCAGATTATTTAAATCCTGGTCAGCTTCGAACAGGTTCATGTTTGGCTCCATACAGTATTGTAAATGAATGGAGTAATAAAACCAGTTTAAAAGGCTGGGCAGGTTTTTCAGCAGGTATCAGGATTAAATAAAGTATAAAAATTTAAACTATGAAGAAAATGATGATCGTTTTGCTGGCAATGCTTTGTGCCGGTGGTTTGTTTGCCCAGGACATGGGGAATGACATGTTCTCATTAACCAAAATAAAGGAGGGGGTAAAGTCTAAACGAGTGGGCAGCTACGACAGAACGGGTGGAAATGATGACCGGCTGACCCACATAAAGGATGGCGAAAAAGCCACCATCCTCGAACTGAATGGTGCAGGTATCATCAATCACATCTGGATCACTATTGCGCCCTTGTCTGACCGGCTTAACCGGAATGACATCATTCTACGGATGTATTGGGACGGAAATGATTTCCCATCTGTGGAATCACCCATTGGACCTTTTTTTGGTAATGGCTGGGATGAGAGTTATAATTTTGTAAGTGCTCCACTGGCCGTTTCACCTACAGGAGGCAGGTCATATATCAGTTATTTTGCCATGCCGTTTGGTGACGGGGCAAAAATTGAAATAGAAAATCAGTCCGGGACAGAAATTGAAGCTTTTTATTTTAATATCGACTATGTGGAAGTGGAAAAACTGCCCGGGGATTGCGGCCGTTTTCATGCGTGGTATAATCATGAACTGACTGAAGCCCATCCCGATGGGGAGAATGAATGGGGAACCCTTGGCAAACCGGGTAATAATTTGGATGGCGAAGGAAATTATTTGTTTGCCGACATCAAAGGGAAAGGTCATTTTGTGGGCGTGAATTATTATGTAAATTGTCCGACTCCCATGTGGTACGGCGAAGGCGATGAGATGGTGTTTATTGACGGTGAGACCTCCCCGTCGATCGTTGGAACCGGTACGGAAGATTTTTTCAACACTTCCTGGTGTCCGAAAGAAATTTTTTATCACCCCTATTTTGGGTATCCGCGCGTGAATAATGAAACAGGTTGGCTCGGAAGAACTCATGTTTACCGTTTTTTGTTGACAGATCCGGTGTACTTTGATGAGTCATGCAGGTTTACCATTGAGCACGGGCACAATAACAACCTTACGCTTGATCTGGCTTCGGTGGCATACTGGTATCAGGAGCAGGCTGCTCCATTGCCCTGGTCCTTTACCAAAGAAGAAAGAAAACCTATGCCTGATGTGGGTGCAGCAGATATTCATATCTGGCGTGATGCCTGGCGAAAGGCCAAGGGAAGCAAATCCACTTTGTGGGGAAATGAGAAGAATTAATGAACTGCGTTTTAGCAGGCATGAAAGCTGCGACAGATATTCCTGGTTAATCTATTTTGTAAGATAGTGAATTTCTTGTTTTCAGTTTTGCAAACTGAACTATTTCGGTATATTTGCGCTGCAAAATTGTTAATGGGTGATTTTTAAGTTCAATATATCGAAAAAACTAATGGTCAGGCTGTTGCTTCTTCTGGGGCTGACAGCCATAACTTTTACGCTTGATCTTTATTTTGAAAATCATCCGCTTTATCTGGAGGAGTTTAATGCTGGAAACAGTGAGGATGAATCCGGTAATCACACTACAATCTACCTCTTTTCTCAAAGTAGTAATATTTTTGTAAAATCAGTTGTTCAGAAATCTACCTGTCGAAAGTTCGCAGATCAGGAACACACCAGACTACTGCAAAAATGCCATCAACTTCGAAATTTTTTGGCATTGAAAATAAAAATTAAAGTTACACCCAACCCCCTTTTCCTGACATACTATCACCTGATATTCAGACAATATTATTTTGCCTGTCCCGACGATGAAACTTTTTTTCATTAGATTTGAATCGTTAACTTTCTGAAGGAAAAATTGGAATTAGCGTGGATGAAATTCATATTGCCAATAGCATTTAGTTGGCCTCAATAAGTTTAAAAGCTTTTTTCAAATTCCCGGATGAAGGATACAGATTATACCAAACCGGTTATTGAAATGGAAAGTTTTCTTTCAACGATTGCCGGAATTGACACAATTAAGTAGGATGAGAGAATTGATTTTAAAAATATTATAAATTTAAACTGAAAATTTTATGCAAAACAAAGGAGCTATTTTATCATTTGCTATCCTGTTGGCATTGGTATGTTTATACCAGTTGTCGTTTACATTCAAGGCCCGACAGGTAGAAAAAAATGCTGTGGAATATGCCCAGGGCGATCCGGTCAAGGAATTTTATTACCTCGATTCCATTTCCGGAGAAGTTGTTTACAACTTCCTGGGATTAAAAAAATTCACATACAAAGACGTCAAAGAGCTTGAGATTAATTTGGGCCTCGACCTGAAAGGAGGTATGAACGTAACATTAGAAGTATCGGTTGATGATCTGATCCGGGCTCTGTCGAATTACAACACGGATTCGACCTTTAATGCTGCATTGACAATGGCCAAGCAGATGCAGCGTGGTAGTCAGGATGATTTCGTGACTCTTTTTGGCCGGGCTTATGAAGAAATTGATCCTAATGCCAGATTGGCTTCTGTCTTCCTGACCCTGGAATTACGTAATCAAATCAACATCAATTCCACCAACAACGAAGTGTTGAGTGTTATCCGGCAGCAGACGAATTCAGCTATTGATAATGCTTTTAACATTATTCGTACCCGTATTGACCGTTTTGGTGTTGCTCAACCTAATATTCAGCAACTTCAAACAAAAGGCAGGATTTTAGTAGAACTTCCGGGGGTGAAAGATCAAAGTCGTGTCAGAAAACTTCTTCAGGGAACAGCAATACTTGAGTTTTGGGAAACCTATGAAAATCAAGAGGTTTATCCTTTTTTGCTTCAGGCGAATCAAAGAATCAAAGAAATTCAGGGGGGAACAGAACAGGTTTCTTCTGAAACGAGTGAAGAACAGGCTGAAGCAGTAGTTGAAAGTATTGACACGCCCGATGAAAGTGTCGATACAAGTATGGATACAGCCCAACAGGAGAGTTCTCTGTTGGATGAGCTGACAGCAGGTGTTGAAGGTGATACAACTGATGCCGGAATCGATAACCTGGAAGATCTGAGGAAAGACTTCCCTCTGTTTGCGGTGTTGAATCCCAGTACAAATCAACAGGGCCAACTGTTCCCCGGACCTGCCATTGGTCTGGCTCACTCAAAAGATACTTCCAGGGTGAACGACTATCTGAACATGGAGCAAGTCAGGAACATCTTTCCCCGGGATATGAAGTTCCGTTGGACTGCCAATGCAATAGACGAATCGGGTAGCTTTTTTCGTTTGATTGCATTGAAAGCCAACACCCGCGATGGACGTGCTCCACTCGATGGGGATGCAATTACCGATGCCCGTCAGGATTTCGACCAGATGGGCTCAAATCCTGAGGTATCCATGAGTATGAACAGCGAGGGTGCCAGAGTATGGCAACGACTTACCAAAGAAAATATCGGGAAATCCATTGCTATTGTTTTGGATGGATATGTGCGTTCATACCCAACCGTTCAGAATGAAATCTCAGGAGGTCGCTCCAGCATCACCGGTCTGGAAAGCATTGAGGAAGCAAAGGACCTGGCTAATATCCTGAAATCAGGTAAAATGCCTGCTCCGGCACATATCATACAGGAAGAAATTGTTGGTCCTTCACTGGGTAGGGAAGCTATTCAAAGTGGTTTCTATTCGTTCATCATCGCATTTGCCCTCGTATTGGTATACATGCTCTTCTTTTATAGCCGGAATGCCGGTCTTGCTGCTAATGTTGCACTTATCTCCAACATGTTTTTTATTATTGGTATTCTGGCCTCACTCGGAGCTACACTTACACTCCCTGGTATAGCCGGTATTGTACTTACAATCGGTATGTCGGTCGATGCCAACGTGTTGATATATGAACGTGTACAGGAGGAACTTTTAGCCGGCAAGGGAATCAAACTTGCCATATCCGATGGTTATAAAAATGCTTACTCTGCCATTATCGACGGCCAGGTTACCACTTTGCTGACCGGTATTGTTCTCTATACTTTTGGTTCAGGACCAATTAAAGGATTCGCTACAACCCTTATCATTGGTATCCTTACCTCCTTATTCAGTGCTATCTTTATTACCCGATTGATTTTTGAGTGGAAACTTAAACGTACCAAAATTATTCATTTTACCACTAAATTTTCAGAGAACTGGTTGCGGAATACTGCAATCAAATTCCTGGAAAAAAGGAAAATCGCCTATTTTATTTCAGGAGCACTGATCATTCTGTCAATTGGTTCATTAGCTGTTCGCGGATTAAGTTTTGGTATTGATTTCAGAGGAGGCCGTACTTATGTGGTTCGCTTGGACCAGGAAGTGCAGGTGGATGAAGTGCAGGCTGCTCTGACTGATGTATACGGGGAAATGCCGGAGGTAAAAACTTTTGGCGAGAATAACCAGATCAGAATAACCACAACTTACAAAATCGAAGATGACAGCCAGGATGTTGACGATGAGGTGGAAGGTTTACTGATGCAGGGGCTCAAAAATGCAAATGTACTGGACGATCATGTTACACTTGAGGACTTTACAGATAACTATCAGCAGAGTTCCCAAAAAGTGGGACCAACCATTTCTGCCGATATTCGTAAAGACTCGATTATCGCCATCAGTTTTGCATTGATCATAATCTTCCTCTATATCCTGATGAGGTTTTCAAAATGGCAATATGGCCTGGGTGCAGTGATTGCACTTGCTCACGATGCTCTAATTGTGCTGGGAGTTTTTTCCCTGTTTCACAATGTACTGCCATTCTCCCTGGATATTGACCAGGCATTCATAGCTGCTATTCTTACTGTTCTGGGATACTCCATCAACGATACCGTGGTTGTTTTTGACCGCATCAGGGAATTTTTAAAGATTTATCCTAAACGTAAAAACGAACAGAATATGGATGAGGCGGTTAACTCCACTTTGCGCCGTACATTCAGTACCTCCCTGTCAACATTTGTAGTGTTGTTGGCTATTTTCCTTTTTGGAGGAGCAAGCATTCGCGGATTTACATTTGCTTTGCTGATCGGTGTAGTGGTTGGAACCTATTCTTCCATATTTATCGCCACTCCGTTTGCTTATGAATTTCAGACCAGGATAGCCAAAGCACTTGCGAAGAAAAAGAAGTAAATATTTTATGAACAGTATATTCAATAGCCTTGCAAAAGCAGGGCTATTGTTTTTATTTGAAAGAACCTGTTTAAAAGATTATGCCAATTTGTATATTTGTAACTTAAAATAAGGGAATGATGAACCATGTATTACTGTTTATAAGTGGTGGAGAACTGGTTTTGGTGATGTTACTGGCCTTGTTGTTTTTTGGGGCCAAAGCAATTCCTGATATTGCCAAAACTTTGGGAAAAGGATTGCGGGAGTTCAGAAAAGCTACCAACGAAATTAAGCGTGAAATAAATGAGCATACTTCAGATATTAAACGTGATATTGATGAAGTGAAATCAACTGTCGACAGAGAAACAACTAAAATAAAAAGGGACATAGATGAAGTGTCTTCTGAAGTGGACAAGGAAGCACGTGAAATTGAAAATGAATTTGAACAGGATTTTTCTGATAAAACACAAGAAAATAACAGCATAGATTCGAGTCAACCCAGTGCTATGTCGGAAGACAAACCCTCTTCTGAAAGTGGAACGAAAAAGTCGGAAACCCAATCGGAGATTAATTTTGATTAAAGTCGAAAATATTAAAAAATCCTTTGGTGCGCTTCAGGTGCTCAAGGGCATTAACCTTGAAATCCCTTCCGGTAAAATATATTCTGTTGTGGGTGCCAGTGGCGCCGGGAAAACAACATTGTTGCAAATTATTGGTACTCTTAGTAAACCCGATAGCGGACAGGTATTCTTCGAAGGAAAAAATATTTTTTCGCTTCCGGAAAAAGAACTATCCCTGTTCAGAAATCAAAAAATAGGATTTGTTTTTCAGTTTCATCATCTGTTGCCTGAATTTACTGCTCTTGAGAATGTTTGTATTCCTGCATTCATCGCCGGCCGTTCAAAAAATGATACCGAAAAAGATGCCCACAAACTGTTGGATTATCTGGGGATGAACCACCGGATCCATCATAAACCATCGGCATTGTCAGGAGGCGAAAAACAACGTGTTGCAGTGGCGCGGGCACTTATTAATAAGCCTGCTGTCGTGCTGGCCGATGAACCCTCCGGAAACCTCGACTCAGCTAACCGCGATGATCTTCACGACCTGCTCTTCCAACTCCGCGACGATTTTGGTCAAACTTTTGTGATTGTAACGCACGACGATCACTTTGCCGAACGATCCGATAAAATTATTCATATGAAAGACGGAGTGATTAGTCCAGGTTGAAACCAGATGCCCGATTTATCACTTACACATTTCCCCTTCCAGGTCTTTACCTATTCTTCATCTTATAAAATATTTTTTTTGTGGTATCAGATGGAACTCGTAAAAATTTTAAACATGCTCGTTTAATAGACACATTAAAAAATGAAATTGACTGAGATAAAAAATTTCCTGGATGAAAAGGTAGAGAAATATAATAGGCTTTCATTCATTGAAACAGATCCTGTTCAGGTTCCCAAACAGTTTCTCGAAAAAGAAAATATTGAGATTGCTGCTTTTTTTTCAGCTACACTCTCATGGGGAAACAGACCTGCGATCATCAAAAATGCCACCATTCTGATGGAGATGATGGATAACCGGCCTTATGAATTTATTCTTCTGGCTTCTGATACAGAGTTTCTCAGGTTAAAAAAATTTGTACATCGTACATTTAACGGATCCGATTGTATCTATTTTGTCAGGTCGTTAAGGAATATTTATGAAAACCACGGAGGTCTGCAACAAGTTTTTGAAGCCGGATTTCAGGCAGACAATACAGTGAAATCGGCTCTGGAATACTTCCATTCGGTGTTTTTTGAAAATGAGGGTGAACGCACTCGCAAACATGTAGCGAATGTTGATCGCGGTGCATCAGCCAAACGGTTAAACATGTTTTTGCGCTGGATGGTTCGTTCCGATAAGGCAGGAGTGGATTTTGGCCTGTGGCAGAGCATTCCGGCATCGGCCTTGATGTTACCCCTCGATTTACATACAGGAAATGTAGCCCGCAAACTGGGTATTCTGAAGAGAAAACAAAATGATTGGAAAGCTGTGGAGGAAGTAACGGATATGCTTCGTAAATTTGATCCTGAAGATCCGGTTAAGTACGATTATGCTCTTTTCGGATTAGGAATTTTTGAAAAATTCTAATATGGGGAGAAATAACTATTTCCAATTCAAACATTTCAGCATCATTCAGGAAAATGCCGCATTTAAAGTAGGTACAGATGCTGTTCTGCTGGGTAGTTGGGTGAATATTTCTACAGCGAAAACTATTTTAGATATCGGTACCGGTACAGGGATAATTGCCCTCATGATGGCTCAACGTTCAAACGCCCGTATTACCGGCATTGAAATTGAAAAAAATGCCGCAGAAGAAGCAACCGGGAATGTAAAAAACTCACCATGGAACCAACGTGTTAACATCCTGAATACTTCCTTCCAGGATTTTGTAAAAGCGCATACGGGAGTCTTCGACCTGATTGTTTCTAACCCTCCTTTTTTCACCAATAGTCAGAAATCAAAGTGCAACCTGCTTGCTTTGGCCAGGCACAATGATCTGTTGCCTCATGCCCGACTTGTAATAGGTGCTGTTGAACTGCTTGAACGTAAGGGCCGGCTTGCAGTTATCCTTCCGGCAGAAACCTCCCCCGGGTTTATCGAAATGGCAGAAAATAACGGGCTGCACCTCATCAGACAAACTGA